>Ga0123341_1000715_pt1 | contig 22192 bp, 11 predicted proteins | sample Turbeapinknodule_FD_89959 | JGI IMG/M metagenome (GOLD analysis project Ga0123341, IMG submission 89959) | Root nodule microbial communities of legume samples collected from Mexico - Turtle bean Mexico pink nodule | ecosystem: Host-associated > Plants > Roots > Nodule | place: Mexico: Nepantla...
CAAATAAGAGTGTACTGATTTTGTTTCGGTTGTCCTCTATTCTGCCACCACCCTGGCCTGGGTCAGGACACCAGAATTTCCAACGAAGATTATTTCCTGTAATCCATCAGGACCAGTTTCTAACATAATATCAAGAATTAGTCAGAGGGACCTCAGACACTGATACCCAGATTCACCGATAATATTCAAGCACTAAGGTCAAGAAACTGCAGCAGAACAGAGAAGAACATGCCGAGAACAGGTTATTTGCAAGAATCACACATTGCATAATTTCGGTTTAAACCAAATAAGACTCAAAATTCAGCCATCAACACTCAAATTTGGGTCATCACATATTTGGTCAATGTGAAGAAAGAGAAAACACCTCAAGTGCCATATTACAGGCAAAAGAAACCCAACATAATTTAAGACTCATACAGTTCTCCAGAAAGAACTAGAAAAGAAACTCACCAATTCCAAGAACAAACACCTTCATAATAATAGTGCATCACCCAACATAGGCCTTCAGTGTATTTCAAGACCTAAACAATAGACTGTAATAAGAAAACCTTGACCTCCATACGAACCAAAATTAGTGACACTTCAATTCATTAACTTACAACATCTTTTCGTATAGCTTCAAGTTCCTCGGGAGTTTTAGCAGAAAATTTTTCCTCATAATACCTCTCTCTCCAACCCGGTTCTCCCAACTTAATCTGTTGAAAAAAGAAATATAAGCTAAAATCAAAATAATTTAAAAAAGACAAATAGAATTAACTTTCTACAAACAAAAAAGCAGTAGAGTCACAATTCCAAGCTTTATATATGAATGGATGTCATACTTATCAAAAAAAGTAAGCAATAAACTAGATACAAAAATAATTTATAGGCTTTTGCACATAATCAATCCACCAAAAAAGAGGTGGTTTTGACACTATATGCTAAGACAAAGAGGTGGTTTTGGCACTATATGCTAAGACTAGCACAACTATGAGCTAACAGGTTGATTTCATAACTTGGAACTTTTTATAGGTCACATGGCAACAACTCCAACCATTCTCTCCAGCATACAAGAGTAATTGTTCTAAATGAATCAACACTTTCAGATAAACAACTACAAATGGATAATCCTTCTAAGGCATGCGCTTTAAATTCAACACTTATTCTTTGGGAGTGAAGAACATGCAGATCCATAATTTAAAAAATTATAAAGATCAAAGACTCAGTTAATTTTCTTGAGTTTTATTTTATGTTTTTGGTACATTGAAGGTTCATCAAGGACTCAACTGGAAAAAAAGCTATTACAGTGATAAAATTAATCTATTACAGTTTGTTTCATCAATTTAATTATTTAATATTTCCTTCCCTTTTTTCTTTTATAGAGAAGTTAACTAATCAGCATCAGCATAAATAACAAAAATGCCACATTGCTTGTAATCTGCTTCCTGTTGTCAAATATTTGTACAGGAAACAAAGAAAACCAAGTAGTTTTCAATGTTTTCTGATCTTTGCAAACAGAAAACAGATTGAAAACAAAATAAGAGTTTTGTAATTAAACAGTTAAAATCGAAAATGAAAACAGGAAACACCCACGGATAATTCAAATTCAGCTCCAAAGCACATAAAAACGTTTAAAAAATGTAAATATAATTTAAACAGGATATAAACAATACAATATTCACGCAATTCTAACTATCATGATCCCCACTAACACAAGGTAGACATGGCAAAATTACTGCAATGTAATTAAATCCTTAGGGTTTAATAAAAAAATCACAGGCAGGATAATTTATATACTATTTGTTACTTTAAAATACAAATAACACCGCAATTAAAAATGTCTAGGAAAACTAAAATACTAAACAAAAAAAAGGTAAGAACTTACCTTGTCCTCTTCAGCTTTTTTTGAGTTGAATACATCAGATTTCTCACGAAGTATCTCCTTCAATTTTGTTTTCAATTCATCTTTATTATCATGAACCTGAAATGTAAAGGAATACTAAACTCAGTCAGACAACAGAGGAGATAACCAGCTCATTGTAAAAACCTTACAACTTAACATAACAATGAAAAGATAATAAAGTGCATCTAATTCCTCGCCAGGCTCGTACCCAGTAATAGGTTAGCCCTTATATTAGTTCTAAAGAATGCCTCTCCTGAAGCAGGAAAACATACTTCTATTTCAAGACTATTCTCGGCTTCAACAATAGCAGCAGCAACACTTGCTCCTGAAGATAACCTAACAACTTTACGAGGTCTCTCAAAGGGTTCTTTTTTGTCTTTTCTAACTGATGAGGACATGTGAGAATTATAATGCCCAGATTGCTGAAATGGTGAAGGAGTTGGAGCCAAAGCAAGACGAGAACCATGGAATTGTGAAACTGCTACTAAAGAGTCTGGTTGAAATTGAGGCTCGGCATCATCTCCCCTTCTCCTTTGTGGCTTTCCATGCTTTATTCTCGCAGTTTGTTGCTGAAAGCAGAATAATAAATACAAAAGAAGAATCACTTCAGAACACAATCGAACATCTACAACTAAGAGGAAAACCATAAGGCTTAATGTTTATTATCTCTCACTACTCAATATTATGACAAATGTTGAACAGTCACTTCCTCAATAGTGTGACATATACACACTGATAATAAGCTCTAATTGATGATCTCTGTATAAATCCAGTCCTTAAAGGATAAAGAAAGAGATGCAACTAAACAGACCTGGTGCAATCGAGCTCTTTTCTGGAATATTTTATCTTCGTAAGATCCAATAGCCTGAATGAAGTGCTCCACCCTGCTCAAATTTATCTGAGAAAAGGCAGTAAAGAAAAGAAACAAATTGTAAATGAACATTATTTAGATGTAAAGAGGCATCACACAAATCACTCCAGTTGCCATCACATACCATGCTTCCATTGGTTAAATAACCACCAAATTCCCTAAATTCTTTCTTGTATACTGCAAGCAGCAAGTTAATTGCACCCTAGGTAAAAAAAAAGTGAAATTCCCAACAAAGATCAGTTACACAATCTAAACCAGCACATAAAAGCATTACACGTATATTAGACAATACAAGACCAATATCATAACACCATAATTACTGCCATACAATAACACTAAGAAATTAAAAAGGATGCTAAAGATTAGGACTTCTATCCACCATAACATTTAGACCATTCTTGAAAATTCTTATCCATTTCTTTGCAGTTAAAAATAGTGCAGTGAATTATGCTATGATTACTTTTGTCTTAATTGATCAACTCAAATAGAACAACTGAGGTTTGAACCGCGGATCAAATTTTCTAATGATTGTACCAATAAACCCATTAGAAATGCCATGTTGACATGATAACACCTTGTGTCTTGCTTCATCCTAGACTACAAAATCCTGCATAACCATTCACACGCTTCAAATTACCTTAAATTTTAGAGCAAAGAAAAAAGAGTTTGATATTTTATTCATGCCTCACCCCAAAGTACTTTAATTAATATTGTTCGCCCTAACAATTTAAGCTTTCTCGATAGTTAGTTCCTTGTTATTTAGACAAAAGAAGAAGCCCACGATTTCCAAAATTGACCCAAATTTTTAAAATTAGCAACCAAAGTCCAAATGCTGAGAAAAACAGCACCCATATATATCCAAAACCGGTTAGGATAAGCGAGGGGAAAATCCATGATTAGCACTTACAAAATAAAGGACCAGTCCTGAAATTTGATTCACTCCAAATATATAGAAAACAGGGGAGAGGGTGAGGGACAGAGGTAACAAGAGATCTAGAATGCCAAACCTCACGAATCTCTAATGTAGGCATATGAGGTAGGAAATCATTGCCGACGAAAAAACACATGAAGATAAAATCATCAACAATGCATTCAAAATCAATCTTGAATGGAGGATTAGGTATTCTCATCTCATACTCCAGATATTCTCTCAGTGTCCAAATATTCAGGAACTGCAAAAGAAAATAAATATATAGGAAGTAAGAATTAAGGGCAAAAGTACCAAAATTATGTTGTCATATTCAATAACTTTAAGAATGTATGAATTTCAGATCAAACCCTGACCTGGAAGGGTTTCTTTGCCACAACAGCCTCTCCTTTTTCATCAAACTTTCCTGACTTCCTTTTTGCCTTTCCTTCACAGTTTGCAGCAAAATGACCCATCTGACCACAGATGAAGCATTTGTCTTGTCCAGGAGTAAATACTACCTGCATTAACAGATTATTTATCAGCAATTCAATCACAATATCTAATGGAAAAAAGCCAAAATAATTACATCAATCATTCCTCACGGTCAACATCATGTATTTATTTAACTGCATTAATAAGCTATAATTCACAGACACAGAACAACTCATCAGACACAAACCTCTCTAAGAATTGAAAAATGAATTTCATGCGTAGCCAATGCCAACATTATCAAATCAGCATCCTGACGTCAGAATACCAAATGCAAAAAACAAGTTAATTACATCTATGATAAATAAAGCAAAGAAGACACTAAGTAAAAGTAAAAAATAAATTGATTTTCTGTTTTTGATTAACAAAATCAAAGATGAATTTTGAAGAGTAACAGGAAGTTGGAAGTGAGATATATACCAAACCATACAGGCAATGTCGTGTATTTGGATCATAACCTTTAAGATTTCTCTGAAGACGAATATAGGACATAATCTTATGCTCCCCTTCACCAGGAACATTTGCATCAGAGAGAATAACCTTCAGTCACACACATAAACAATAACATTAGATTAGATCCCCCTCTCAAATAAGACACATTAGCCACAGTCACACAAAATATAAAATTAACTCTCTACCTTAATATTTTTCCAACCAGGGTCATTGTTCAACCTAAGATGAACATAGTACTGAAGTGCAATTGACAAGACAGCCATAAATTCAGTTCCCGGAGTAATGACGTTTGAATCAAAAGTCTGTGACTCTTCTTTAGGTGGAAGCTTTCTGCCCTCCTTCTCAAATTCCTCCCTTAACCTTGCTTCTTCAGCAGCCTAACATGCAAGAGAAAAAGAAGGCAAACATGGGCAAAATTCACATTTAGGCATCTTCTCGTATATTTCACCATTATCTTGACAGATTCAGGGTGGTGACATGTACACCAACCACATTAACCACAAAAAAAGTGATGAAAGCAAGGAACATTTGCAGTATCATCCCAGACTTTTTCAACAGAACTTATATTTTAACACAACACTATCTTCCACTCCAACATCAAGAAAATTTTACCAGTTGATGTAAGCTACAAAATTTTAAAAAAAAAGTATAGATAAATGGATAAATACTCAAGACCAATGCCAGAGCATTCACTATTTGCAATGTCTATCAGTAATCAAACAACGAGCAAAGTTCAAGCTTTCAATTACCAACCAAAAAGTATTGCATGACATTGATTCAACTAAATTGTTGATAACAAGCAAAGAGTGTAAACAATGTTTCAATTGCAGATAGTGGAAAACGGCAGAGAACAAATAATCGGCTATATCATATAGTAGACAGTATCGCAGCATATAGGGAAAGTCACATAATGGTTGAAATATATGATATATAAGTTATACATATATTAAAAACAAAGTTGTAAGCAAACAAAAATAAAACACATAAAAATTGGCATTATATTAACTCAAAAGTTCAATTTGCTGAAAACTTGTCAGAGATGACGAGGATGCAGGGCACATGCCACAACCACAACAATTGCAAGATAGAGATGTCAAATTCATGCAACAATTTATACAACACTTTTTGCCCCTTTCTCTCAATCACATTAGTTATTACATCTTGTACTTCTCTCTCTTTTCTCTTTTCCGCTCTCTTAGTTGTAACTTTTTGTACAGATCGTTGTCCAAATAACATTTTTCTACTAGATACCAAGAAACACAAAAGATCGATGTCTATAACGCATCTCGAAGCATCCAAATGCACACAACACCAAATGAGTGTAAAACGATATAAGCATAAAACATACCGCATCAGCTGCATCTTTCGCAGCCCTAAACCTCCTAGACCGTTGCTGGTTCATTTTCGCCCTCGGCGCAACACCGTCTACGAGTCGAACCAAACAAAACAAATAAACCTCACCAGTAACATAGATAGCGCAATGACAAATCATAAAAATCACAAGAAACAGACACACACCAATAGCCATGTAGAGCAGCTTCCGCGGCCGCACCATGACGAATAGCCTGTCAATGTAGTCGAACATGCACTCAAACACCTCGTCAAACGACGTCGGAGAAGGCTGCATACAAAAAAACAACGCGTAATCGTAAACGTCCACATTCTTGAAATTCAAAAAACGATAAATACATTAATTACTTAAGTTTGGAAGAAGAAATAGTGAGAATGAGAAATGTTACCCTATCCTCAGGGTGAAAGCACGGATGAATAATGCCGTTCATATCGAGGTAGAGATTATCGTATTCGATGTTGTTAGGGTTCTTGTCGCTCGTATCGACCGGGATCTTCACGTCGTCGATGACGACCGGTTCCTCTTCAATTGAGTCCACAACCACCATCGGATACTTCTCCGCCAGCCATCGATAGAACGCAGGGACACCCATCGTTCAGTCGCGAACTCAGATTCAGTTCGCCGAAAACGAAAACCACTTCTCTCTCAAGTCTACAATGAGAAGAAGAATGTGCGAATTGGACTTACACTGATTCCACAGTGCGTGCGTGCGCGGGCGCCGGCGCGGTTCTTTCGTGTTGCGTTATTACACTGCTCTCGCGCGTGTTGGATTGCTAGGTCATACAACCTGAACGAGTGAATAGACGATAATGCCCTTTTCAAAATTGTTATGTGGTAATGATTTTGGTAATATTTTGAGTGCCTTTTTGTCTTTCTACGATTCAAAGGTCGGCGAGCTTTTATTCCCTCCATCCCATTTTCATTGCCATGTTAGAAAACAAAATTGCTATTTATTTCTTAATAAATATTTTTGTATAAATCTTTAAAATAAATATTTTTTTTTCATTTATATCTTTAATGTATTTTTAATGTTATTCTTGTAATTCTGTACTGTTTTCAACAAAACATGATAATTTCCTGTAAAATACATAATATTGATATTTCAATGTTTCATGTCTACTCTATTTTGTCTTTTGTTACAATGTCTTTGACAAGAGCAGCTAAGAAAGTCTCGTTGAAAGCAGGAACGAAGAGATGGCTTTACGGTCGTAAAAAGCGGGTCGGGTTAGTCCGTCGCATAAAATTTATGGACTGATTTTTTTAATCTGGATGGTCCGCAGGTCTGTGGACCAGCCTGCATAAGAAATATTTATTAAAAAGTATAATTTTTTAAATAAAATTTTTAATTTTTTTTATTTAGAAAAATTAGGTAGATGGTTTCATAATACAGGGATGTAAAATATAAGACTGTTTGAAGAAAATATAGGAGTGTGAAAAAAAAAATTATATATTTTAAAGTTATGCGGGCCAATCTGTCCCGCCTCACACGGGCTGCGAGTTATGCGGGGCGAACCTAAGCGGGTTGAAATAAACAACCCGACCCGCGTTTTTTTCAGCGGGTCGCGGACCGGCCTGCATAGCCCGCCCCACTTTTCCACTCATACTTTCTAACCACTTGTTGGATAGATATCACGCTAAAATATTATTTTGGTCCTTTATGTTTTTAAAAATCTCACTTTCGTCATTTATATTTAAAAATGTATATTTTGATCTTTTTATTTTAAATGAAAAATATATTTTTATTAGTTTTATATTGATTTCGTTAATATTTTAAATTTTATTTTAGTAACGATTAAATTTTGACACAATATTTAAATTATTTTTAATATCTTTAATTCTAAATGTATTTTTCATTTAAATTACTAAAATTGTTGATTTTGACCCTTCCTAAAAAATAATTAATTTCTAAAGTAGCGGTTGACCCGCCAATTCTCCTTCTTCACCTTTTTTTTTTCTTAAAAAATATTTGTTTTTTTTTTCACATTGAAAGGTAAAAAAGACAAAATAGCATTCATAATTGATTTGTCTGTGGGATCTCGAAATTCCATTGAAACAGTTTCGGAGAAGAAAACCAAAACAAAACTACAAAATTAAATCAAACACCGAACAGGCAAAACCTCCATTCGACGCCACATTGTTCTAACGACGTTAAGGTTCTAATTCTCATTTTCTCGTTTGTCTGGATCCACAGTTTTATTTTCATCAATCTCTATTCACAACAACATTTTCATTTCTTTCTGTTATGTATGGACAACGAATGAACAACACAACAATCTTAAATGATAATGTCTGGATTTATTAAAGTTATTAACACACAAATATGTGCAGGTGGTGAGATAATGATCAATGGAGTTTGAGAAAAACGGAAGTGTGACGATTCGCGAGATTTGCGGGAATGGAAGTTGCATGAAAGTGACAGAACTTGAGGCCAAACTTGATGCAGGAAATGTTGAAGAAGCAGAAGCAACATTGCGTAATGGGTTATCAATAAGTTCCGAGGTTCATTTTTGTTTGTTAATTGTATATTCCATCCTTCATGACAATACAAACCAATGTTACAATGTCACATTATTATCGAATGGTCTTAGTATCATTGATTTGTTGCCTCAGTGTTACCATTTTGAATAGGTAGAAACTTATGAGAGATCATTGTTAGAGTGGTTTTACTTAATTGATTGGATTCTTATTCAATTATTATATCTTGACAGGAAGCAAAGGCTCTTCTTGGAAAATTAGAGTATCAAAGAGGTAATGTGGAGAATGCCTTTCGAGTGTTTGATGGAATTGATCTTCAACCAATCATACAACAATTACAAACTTCCCTTTCGGACAAAACACCTGCGAAGAATACTTTAACGTTTGAAGCTATCTACCTAAAAGCCAAGTGTTTACAAAAGTTGAACAAATGTACAGGTATTGACTATTGTTCCAGCTATTGAAAGTTGTTGCTACTTGTGGTTTACTTTTTGTTTCTAATTGGAGACGAATCTTCCATTCCTTGTACACCTTTTTATATTCTAACAATATCCCACCAGATGAAGTTGGCTAATGGATCACACAACATTCTCACTTGTTTAAAAACCAACTTCTAAGGGATATTAATAGATTGAAAATTTTGTTTCATGGATTTATACAGAAGCTATTGATGGGTGTAAGAGTGTTCTGGATGCTGTTGAGAAGACATATAGTCAGGGTAAAGTTGATACACAAGGCGACAATAAATTGCAGGAGATAGTGAGTCATGTAGTGGAGCTCCTTCCAGAGCTTTGGAAGGAGACTGGGTGCTATGATGAGGCATTGTCAGCTTATAGGAATGCCCTACTTGGTCAATGGAACCTTGATAATGAATTTTGTGCAAGAATTCAGAAGGCACTTGCTGTGTTTTTGTTGTACAGTGAAGTGGAGGCAAGTCCACCTAACAAGACCGATGGGTCTTATGTACCCAAAAGCAATATGGAAGAAGCAGTTCTTCTTTTACTGATTATTTTGAGAAACTTCGTCCTTGGTAAGATAAAGTGGGATCCTTCAGTTATGGAACACCTGGTTTTCACACTTTCAACATGTGGAGAAACCTCTATTCTAGCAAAGCAATTTGAAGAGTTGACACCTGGTACATATCAACGCATTGATCGTTGGATTTTTTTAGCTCTGTGTAACAGTGGAGCTGGAGAAAATAATAGTGCTTTGAATCTGCTTAGGATGTCTTTGCATAAACATGAGCGACCAGATGACCTGATAGCATTATTATTGGCTGCCAGAATTTGTAGTGAGGATCCTCATCTTGGTGCTGAGGGAGCAGGTTATGCACAAAGAGCAGTGAATAATGCCCAGGGATTAGATGGGCATTTGAAAGGTGTGGGTCTAAGGATGTTGGGACTTTGCCAAGGAATACAAGCTACGGTTTCTTCTTCTGACCATGAGAGGTCTGAGCTTCAATCTGAAGCTCTAAAATCATTGGAGAAGGCAATTCGATTGGAGCAGAACAATGCTGATCTCATTTTTGAATTGGCTATTCAATATGCTATGCACAGAAATTTGAGTGTTGCTTTATCATGTGCTAAACAGTTCTTTGACAAAACTGGTGGCTCTACACTAAAAGGGTGGAGGTTGCTTGCTCTAGTTTTGTCTGCACAGAAAAGATTTACAGAGGCTGAAGTGGTCATTGATGCAGCTTTAGACGAGACTGCAAAATGGGAGCAGGGGCCACTACTCAGGCTGAAAGCCAAGTTGAAGAACTCTCAATTACGACCCATGGATGCTATTGAAATTTATCGGTACGTTCTTGCATTGGTTCAAGCCCAGAAGAAATCACCCGGGCCTCCTAAACAAGGTTCACAGGTATGATTATGCAATCTTCTCTTCTTCCAACGAATATTATTGCTGAAAATCCAAACAACCTAATTTTCAAGTTTCATTTCTCAAATCCATCATTTTCCTCTTCCTCGAATTCACTCCTTAAACAAACTTACCTTTAACTTTTGCATATAACAATATAGGAAGTAACACATAATTACAATGCCTTAGAAATTGTCCCCATTAGCCTATTGAGAGTCTATGTGTAGGTGTTGTGCATAGCACAAGTAAAACACATTCAATCAATTTCATCCACTATTTCTCTCCCTTTCTTTGTCTTGTTGAGTTAAACAGGAGTCTTATCATCGATCATAACTTGTCATGTCATAGTTTGCCGAAGTGTTCCTAAAACATGGAAATATATTCTCAAGCTCCAGTTTCTATTATAATGTTTAGTAATGGTAAAACATAAACCATTATGCTTATTTACATTAATAATCCTTAAATTATTGTACTGAAAACTAAGCAAATAGGAGAAGTGGTCCAAAGAAATAAAACTTTAGAGTATTCTAATATATTTTTCAGATATTGTACCATACATAAAAAGGAAGTTTTTGTTTCCCCCTTTGATTCCAAAACTATGTTACTTTTATTTTATTAACTCTCTTTGTAGGTGGATGATGCTAAGATAAATGAACTTGAAGTTTGGCATGGTTTGGCAAATTTATATGCAAACCTTTCTCACTGGAAGGATGCCGAAATCTGTTTGCAGAAGGCCAGAGAGTTAAAGGAATACTCACCAGCAACAACACACACGGAAGGCAAGAACAAATCTATATGTTATGACCAGTTTTTCCACACAAAAATAGTTAAATAGAATTTTAACAAAATAATTAGTTGTTATATTAACAAGATTAGATATTATTTTAAAATAAAATTATTAGTATCTAAATTTGTTTATATTATTGATAAATAATTTTTAAATTAATAACTAATTAGATACTATAATTTTAGATATCATGATTTAGATATCAACTTTAAAATTTAAATAATTGGTAGTTAAAACTTAGGTAGTTAATTAGATATTGATTTAAAAATTATTTATTAATAATAAAAATTAATTTAGATACTAATAGTTTTATTAATCTCTAAAACAGTATCTAATTTAGTCACTATAGAAACTAATAATTTTTTATTTTTAAAATTAATTTTTATTTTATAATTTTCTTCTTAGTGGTTTTTTTTACCACAATCAACTTATGTTTTTCCTGTTGTTTTAATCAAATTGACATTTCATATGTTTGAACGTGATTGAACCAGCTATTATGTTCGAAGGACGTGGAGAAAATTTAGAAGCTCTCACTGCTACTTTGAATGCAGTTCTGTTTGAACCAAACTATGTGCCAAGCAAGATCTTGATGGCTTCTTTGATACTGAAAATTGGTTTTAGTGCAGCTGCTTCTGTTGCTAGATGTCTACTTTGTGATGCACTTAGAATAGAACCCACCAACCGCATGGCTTGGTATTACTTGGGTTTAACTCACAAGGCTGATGGTCGAATAACTGATGCTGCTGATTGCTTCCAAGCAGCTTCCTTGCTTGAAGAATCAGATCCCATTGAAACTTTTAGCTCTATGATTTGACTACATTTCTGGATTTCACATATCCATTTATATTTTTGTTGTCACTTTCGAAAATGTATCTTGTTCCAGATAAAAGGGTATACGATTTTAAGTCCAGAACACTCAATGATAATCAAGAGTGAATACACCCTTAAGTGATGTGTAAAAGATGATTTTTTCCTTCTGTCTTTTATGGTATATATTGATAAATCTTGATTTTGATATTGATTCTACCTTAATAAAGTCATTAAGACTAATTAAAATGTATTTTTTTTTCTTTTTTCCATTTTAAATTGTTATAAGAAACTACATTTTGAGAAAAATAGTTGGATTATATCCTAAAGTAGGAAATAAGATAACAATGAGATAATAAACTAATAAGAACTTATGGGATATGAGTTAAATATGTTTTTTTTCTGTATTTTTCTCTAAAATTGTTTTTTTCCTAGTCCAAATTTTGGACCTACTGAATATTTGTAGTAAGAAAACTATTAGAGTGAGTTTCTCATATATTTTTTTTGGCAAACATATTTCTTTTATAAACTAAGATGTTAAAATATTTCATCGATGCAGTGGATATTATAATATTACAATATAGTTCTCACTTTACATCTATTTGTTTCATAAAAAAATACTAAGGTCATATTCCAATAACTTCCTTATTACAAGTATCCAATAGGAATAAAGTTTGGATTAAGGATAAAAATAAATTTTACGATAAGGACGAAAAATATATTTAACTCGTTCATTAATAATATTTTTATTTTAAGTCTTATTTTAATTATTTAATTTATTATAATAAAGAAAATGTAAAAAATATATTTTATTAATATTTACAATATAATTAATTATGCGAAATATAACTATCTTATTAGAAGAAAGTTACTAAAGTAGTTAAGAAAAAATATTATCAAGTCTGGTGGGGAGGACAATTATCAATGGTTTAAAAGAGCTTGAGACCATATGAACTTTATCTAACTTTTAGTCCTAATGGTGAACTATTTTAAGAACTTCAGTTAATTTTCATATAGTTATCTACATATTTATTGTTTTAAATTCACGTGTTTTTGAATAAAAAATAATGCGAGACTCCAACATTTAATAAAATAAAAATAAAACAAATACATTATATTATTTTTTGGTTGAAAGTAAATTAAAATCAAAGAAAATATGTGAAATAAATATTTAAAAATGTATAAAGTGAAATATCTAAAATTAATTTTAATAAGTATTTATTTGCGACCAAACTGTTCTCTAATTTTTTCACCAAATTTATTTGAAACTTGAGATAAATTTGTTTTTGTTGCACAAGTAACTCTCATTTGAAAATAACTTTAAAATATTGGTTACAAAGACAAGGATAACCACTAAACATAAACATAAAGTATATTATTATCTAACTTATTATAAAATAGTTTACAATTTGTTTTTTTAACATTTTTGTTGAGTCATATTCAAAACTTGTTAATGGGTAAAGACTACAAGAAAATCAACTTACATTACATGTTTTTATTTAGGTTGACCTTTCAAAAGAAGTAATGCATACTTATGAGTGAATTTTTTCCTCGTAACTCAAAAAAATATTGCATATGCTTGAGTTATCGTATTCTCATTTGAGCTTCCACTTATCCTCATTTGCATAATATGGTCTAGGACCCATTAGACTCGGAAAAACACAAGTCTTACTCTTTAACCTTTCAATTGTGTTATGATTCAGGTCTTAACTGTTATTCTATATGATCTTCAAAATTTCTTTTAGATTACTTATATAAATTGATTCATTAAGTCATACTCCACATAAAATAATATATTATTATGAAGACCATTTGATTTGTTGATTTTAGTATCCATTAACACCTCCTTTCATTGGGTGTACTATTTTTTTACATCAACTTGAGATAAAAAAATTTAGGAATTGAAATATACATAGACTTATTTAATTTGTGAATTCATTAGTGGATTATACCACCACTCTCCATTGTAGAGAAATGATGTGGCGTCAAATATGGAATATGTTAACAATTTTCAAAGGAATTAACGAAATGATTCGAGGAATAATTGGTTATGAAGTTGGGTGGTGGTGGTTGTGGAAACATAAAAATAAATGATAAATTATGAGAATAGAGGGGTAAACAATTAATGATTTAACAAATAATTGAAGTAAACATTATAGTGCTTTTTATTCATGTAGTAAAATTTGAACTTGGAAACAAAATCTAGAATAGAAGAAGATGACGATAATGATGAAAAGCAAGTTAATGTAAGTTTTTAAAGATATTGGAACTCAATCTATAAAGAAGTTTGAAGTGTTAGAAAGTGATATTTTTGTTTAGGAATCAATCATAAGTATATATAGGCTAAGGGAATAATCATGTATTTTTCAAAACCCCTCACCCTAAGACAACACTCACAATAGGATCAAAGTTTTAATTATCCAATGCATAAAAATCCAAAATACAAAAAAAAAACTTTCACCAAACCCTAACTTTTTCTTCATCTCATTCAGTCCATATTTTTTTTTTCTAGATTAGGACGTCTCCGACTAGATCGTGGTGTCTTTGGGCTTAGGTGCCCAGGTGTGAGACATTCTAGAAGGTTTTGTTAGATTGCAGACGATCCAACTGTTGACAAATAGTTGGGACGTTTGGAGTCGCGAGCTTGTTTCCCTTATAAGGGTGTCTTTTCTGTTAGGACCATTACTTTAACCCAAATACCGAATTATGGATTGGTGCCAAAAATTGTTTGTCCTGCAAGGTTAGTCATGAATTCTTTTTTGAGTTCGTCGGACTCTTCGGGTGGGAAGTCTTTGGTTAGTTTCGGGGTCGATAGCGAATAAGAATAACAAGGTTGAAATTATCTCTACTAATGTAAATGTTCTAGATAGGACTACTCAGTTAGTCGCGAAACAAACGAGAATGGATTGACTTATCGACCTTGGTATGAATGGGTTGACAAGATGGTCACTGAATAATTTTCCCGGTATAAGTGGTTGTATACGATAAAGTCTTTTGTGTTTAGTGTTTCCATGTTGAGGAGCGATATCGAAGTTGGTATTATCTCAGTCGAGAGTTGTTGTGTTACTGGCAACGTGTGTCATGGTCGAGAGGATGTTGACTCATACTTCTTCTTTGTGTCTACTTTACTTTCCATTTCAATAAATTTACTACGGACATCTTCAACGTTGCTCCTATACAACTTCATCCCATTTTTTTTTTCTAACTTCTAGAGTTTTCTAAAAATTTAAGAAATGATTAAAAACATTTTATAAATTGTTTTCTTAAATAGATTAAAATAACTTTTATATAAAGCTATCAATTTTAATGAATTGAAAAAAAAACAATGCACAATTTTAATCATTCAAATATATTTTTAATGATTTTTTTTTTATAAATTGTTTCCTTAAATAGCTTAGAACAACTTTCATATAAAACTACCAATTTTAATGAATTGAAACAAAACCCAATGCCTTTAAGCACAATTTTAATCATTTAAATATGTTTTTAATTCATTAAAATCACTATAATGTTAGTTTTAAGTAATTTGAATTTAGTAAAACAACGTGATTATTAGACTCTGAAATGTTTAAGTGAAATTAATGGAGTGAAATGAAATTTTAAATGATTAAATGTTATTCTTTGCAAACCATATAAATTATTTCCAAGAGTTGTTTAACTTTGTGAAAACAGTTGTCAATATTTTATTTCCGTTATGAAAATACTATTTTACTTTTTTTTTAAATGTATTAAACCATTTTTTTTGTTTTTCTCTGCAAGGTCTCCTTATGGACAATAAAATAGAAATAAAAAAAAAGGTGTTTCTCCCTACACCCCTAGCAAATGACTTCCTGCACTCCGTTATTTTTTGAAAATATTATTTTACCCATTTTAAAAATATCTTCCAAATTATTCTTTTTAGAATATACTTTTCAAAACATATTTTATGAACTCTGAATTTACAATTTTGGAAATTACAAAAATATGTTTCAAGAAATAATATATGGGTGCGGAAAGAAAAATATAGGGGTACAGGAAGAAATACTCATAAAAAAATTAAAACATCTTAAAAATTAACAATGTTGGTATTTTCTGGTTACGATAACTAGGGTTTGTTCTAAAACAGAGGCAAAATGCAACCTATGGGTTCGCCTCCACTCGCTATATATACCCTCAAGTCCTATCCCTCTCACCGCAAACCCTAGCCATAGCAGCTGGATCACCATTCCTCACCAGCCACCGCCGAGTATTTTCGCATCTCTCCCAATCTCCATTATTGTTTTTTTGAAATATACCGTTTATCATTTTCTCACTGTTCATTTGTTGAAACCGTTTGCTTCCTCTTAGATTTTTTTTTGATGTTCTTTGCATCTGTGAAAATGTCATAGTTGATGAATAGCAGTGTGCTGAATATGCACCTTGTATCGTAGGCCTCTCCGATTTCGTGGAGAGGTCTGTGAGCAGTTGTGCGTAAAGTGAGTGCTGATTCGTCAGCAGGCAGCCAGACAACTGCCGTTGTGGATCCACAGATGAACGGATCATTCTCAATGCTGTTTGTCTACTAATTCCACTGTACATTTCAATACTTTCACACTCACTATTCTAATTTAATTTTCCCTTTCCAACACTATTATCTTCATTCTAGAGTCTCCATTCTCTGTAAATTTGCATCAGGCTCATCTTATAGGCTTTTATGGCTTAGATTGTTTGTTCAAATTGAATCTGTTTGTTAAACCTGTCTGATTTTAGTTTTCTATGCGCAGATTTAGGTTTTTGTAATTTTTTTTTTTTTTAACTTACATTGATTTATCATCTTTTCGAAACGACGAGAATAAATTAGTGAAAAATAAAATTCATCTTTTTGGATCAAATATACATTGTATTTTTATATGAATTTAGATTACTGGACTGCTTGGACTTACATGGATTTTTTCTTTCCTGATATTTAGGCCCATTAAGGTTTTTGCTGTTTTATTTCTAAAATTACTCCATATTACGATATTTTTCCAAAAAATTACAACCCAATTCAAATAAAAATACAAGAAAGTATGTAATTTAACAAAATGTATTTGATCTTATTATAATGATATTGAGATTTGTACCTTTCAAGGGACTTGCAATTTAAAAAAAAGATACATTCAGGAAACTATACAGTTTAACAAAATGTATTTGATCTAATTAGTATATTGGCAATCAAGAAACTATATAATATAACAGTATATTTGATCTAATTATAAGTGATCGTCCAGGTTTATTATAACGAGTTAAAATAATTTATCTACATTTCGAGATTTAATTTAATTTATTGAATTAGAAAAAAAAGTATCATGTCTTATGTAGATCAAAGTTACTGAATTCATTTCAAATATCGAATTCATTTGTTTTTTAAATTGACAGCTTGGTACTTAAAACAATAAATTTACCTTGTTTATTTTTGGAATGAAATTTATATTCGTTATTGTATACTCAATTTTTCCTCCTTTTGATTAATTTTCAAATTTATAATGTATGTTATTAAAACTTAATATTTTTTATATGTGAAAAAGATATTTTATTTGTTTTTCTCCAAAACTTAGGTATATTAATTTTTGTAACGATCTCCTTTTTCTATCCTTCATTATCTCAACTTGATATCTTATATCCATTACCCAAGATGTAAATAATGTATTAAAGATAATAATACACTACAAACTAGCACACCAAGCACAACAAAATAATGGAGATTGAATGAAGAACAAGATGATTGAACCGATGAAAATGACAAAACACACTAAACATTAGATGAAATTGAATTAAAAAATGATAAGACATGAAACACGGAAATATATTTTTGATGGTAAGCTTGCGTAAGTATGGGTATTATAATGTGGATAAATACGTACATATCTATCTTGTTGTTGTTGTTGTCCCTGTACCCATTCTTATACCCTTCCCTCCTTTAATCCCATCCCCATTTAAATTATTAAAACATTTATAATTTTTTTAGGGTTTATACATTTATACTATTTTAAAAAATTTATCTTCACTATTTTAGTTTTGTTTCATTTGAAAAATTCATATTTCTTTGTTTCGCCCCACAATTTTTCATTATCTCTATCAAGTGTTTGATTTGTTCAATATTCACAAAATTCACTTAGATTTTTAAAGTATTTTCTCTCTTATCACAACCTTGATTACACTTTTTTTTTTTTTTCTTTATGTGTTTTGTTTTAATGATAAATTGCATTTTGGAAAACACAAACTTCAATTTTATTAAATTAAATAGGACAAACATTTGATTATCTAAACTTTTCTTTATTATTATTTTTTTCACATAAGAATAGCTGACTCTTAATTTCAAGTATTCAATCATGTAAACCTTTCTAATGTTTGCTCTTTTGACACTAAATCAATGACAACAAATGGGTGGATACAGGTGCGGATATGAGTATATCCTTAGATGTAATTAAGACAAAAACTTGCGGTGGAGTCATGATAAAATAATAAGTCAAGTTGAGCATAAGATTCCACACTAAGATAATGAGCTTTTATAACTTCAAATAGTGCTACATGTTGATCCAAACTTCATTTATGATTCTCTTGCTCATGTTGATAGTGGGAACGAAGAAATAGATATACAATGATTAATTCAAACAAACATAATGAAGAATAAAATGAGAAATACACTTCGAGTGAAGATGTTTTTAAAAAAATACAATAAACAAAGTTAGAAATTGTCAAGATAAAAGGACCTGGATACCATGGGTTCGAGCAACTTTGGACCTACATTGAATTTCCAGAAATTTCTAGAGCAAGAGTATCATTATTAAGGCAAATTGAGTTGTTGAGAAGGAAATCTCAACCTATTATGACAATTCCAAATTATATTTTTGTAATTTAATTTAAATATAATTTATTAACTTAAGGTACTAAATTTTATCTTATGTTTAAATATATATTGACCAGGGAGCTTGAATGAGCCAATTCTTAAAAAAAACAAAATAATTAGAATAAGTCAATGATAAGACATGTGAGCTTGCAATATATTAAACCTTGTAAAATTATAATTTAATGTTTGTTAACTTATTTAAGTTGTTTAGTAACATAATTGTTAAAATATTTTTTTATTATGTTATTTTTCTGACTAAAAGAAACTCATACAAAACTTATCTAATCATACCTTTGATTAATACCATATAATATGTAATACTTGAAAAAAATCCACCTCAATGTAGTAGTTATGACTCGCGTCCAAATAATAAAGTGGTACATTAGTAGAAAAAGAAGAAGAAGAAAGAACATATAGTTTATGCTATCATCCAATTATAAGTGTTTTGAGTTAGCTTTATAGAAAAAAAAAGTTTAGCTTATTTTTCTTAGACATTTGAAACTATGATTATCCAATTAAAATTAGAGTGTGACTTTTATAAACTTATGTCGTTGTTTATTGTAAACTTTTATTATATAGATTATCAAAATGAAATTATAATTCTTAGTAGCAGAACAATGAGCAAAGTATCTCAGAAAATGCATTTAAGTTTTGACTTTTAATTGTAGCCAGATTTTTGTACCATCTTCTTCTGAAGCAAAAAGAATGGAACATTTACACTCAAATATGCAAGTAATCTTAAAGAAATTAGAAAACCTTGTTAATGAAAACTCAACTTTCGGTTGTAAATTATTACTTTCCTTCAACCATTTATTACTTTCTTAATATGTGTGAGAACAATTAATACAAAAAATTCGTAGAAAGTTGAATACGTGACTGATATTAAATCTCGATTTTCAAAGCAAGGAATTTTTCCACAACTTTGTTCATACTTTTGATTGCTTGTGGCATAAATGGGAGTGGGTGATTCACGTTCTTCTGTGTGACATCGACGTGCTCAACTTTGACAGTAGCAGCAATAATGGAATAACAAGAACAAAAACAATAAATTAATAAAGTCAACAATCAGAAAGTGCCCTCTTTAATTTTTCCTTTTTAGAATCATTTATTAGGCCATCCAAAATCATATCATATGTTTTATTTAGCTTTCTGTGATTATATCATATTATTTATATATTATAAAATATCTTTAATATTTGGTAGGATAAATTCGAAATGACTCTGATACCATATTAAGAAGTGAGTTTTAAGTCTAACTCAACCCCATAAAACCGATTCATAAGGTTGAAGTTTGCACCCACCTATATACAATGAAATATCCTAATCTCTAGTTGATGTGGGATCTCCAACAATGTCAACAAAAAAGTTTTTTATTTTATCAATCTTATAAAACTGATTAGATTATATTTTGGTACGACCAATATAGTTTCACATCGCTAAGAAGTCGAGATCAATGATAATTTATATATTCCTTCAACTTACATAAGTGTTTTTTTAAAGATAAAATCGTGACAAAATTCAACCATTCAAAAGCAGAAAATGTTCAATACAAGTATTTTTTATTTTTAGATTTATTTAAATACGAAATCTTAAATATATTATTTTATTATTTAATAAAATTACATTGAAAACAGAGTATGGAGAATTGAAAGAAGGGGTAATAAAGTCGTGTACCTACCTACCTCACCAAACTTCACAAAAAAGACATGTTAGCAATGAAGTTTTTTTTTTTCATATTTTATGAAAAGGATGACTTTATTTGGTTATTATAAAAAGAACCAAATGGAATATTATGTGTAATTAGGAATTAGTTGTGTTAGCTGAATATTATGTAAATTAGTTAAAAAGATTCTGGTATTGGACTTCATCTCCTTCCTTAGGAAAAAAGAGAGTTGAAAGTATGTATCCAAAAGTAGAAAAATGGTGGTTTCAAAACTTCCATCGTTGCACCAAAGTTTCTTGTAATATTGATGATGGTGTTAAATTAACATCGATTTCTGTTTATGCATATTTTAGTTCCACTTTTTGAAGACTATGCAACTACTTTGCATTAACTAGAATTTATGATGATAGTTATTGATGCATGGTGATGTGTTGTGTGTCATACTGAATTTTTCAACTAATGGAAGTTAATAAAAGATGATGGTTGGTATGATTGCAAGCACGAAGCATTACTATGTTTCATGAACTTTAATTATAACCATTTTAAGGATTTCTTTGTTTCTTAGTTGTTCATCACTTCTCATTATTATGCACAACACAATATCATATTCAACGTCCCATTAAATACTTTTTTACAAAATGATTAAGCATGTGCGATAATATCATTAGAATAAGAAAATTATGAAATAAAAAAAATTAGTTGCTATAGTGATTAAATTAGAAATTATTTTAAAAATTAAAAAAATTTGATTTTAAATTAATTTGTATTATTGTTAAATGGTTTCTAAATTGGTATCTAATTAGTAACCAAAGTTTTTGCTATCAAATTTAAAATATAAATAATTGGTAGTTAAAACATTGGTAGCTAATTAAATATCAATTTATAAATCCTTTAACAGTAATATAAATCAATTTAAAAATCATTTTTTTTTAATTTTTAAAATAGTCTCTAATTTATTTACTATAATAACTAATTATTTTTGGTTTCTAAAATTAATTTTTATTGTCTGTTTTTCTTGTAGTATATTGTAGAAATTAAGAAATTGAGTTTTGAGATACAATCATAATTGTACTTGTTTCGACTTCCAGTTTAAGAGATAGTTTTGCTAAAGTCAATCACGACATTTGAGATATTGTTTATTTTAGATGTCGGTATTCTGTCACGATCTTATCTTTAAAATGTATTTAAATAAAAAGTAAAGAAAAAAAATTTAGGGATAAGATGCTGATTAAATTGTGAACGTGGCAAACTCTGTTTAGCTGATTAAAAAAGAATGACAGTGGCGGGTCCCTTTGTTTGAGCAAAAGTCATAATTTCTAGGGTTTTAATACACATATTCACCTCACACTTCTCACAACAGAGTGGTAAAAAGAAAATTAAAAGCTGCTCTCACTTTTTTATTCACACAATTTAAAATAAACCCACATAATTTTTCACATAAAATAACCCAAGTACTTTTAATTTTTAACTAAATTTTTAAATATATTCTAATAATGAAAACTTTTAATTTTCTTTTATTTATAATTAAGCTACTCTGTTCTAAGTCTTCCAACAGATCGAGTATGACGACTTTTTTATCTGATGAAATATATTTTAAAAAAAAAATAAAAATGGTATTTTTAAATTTGTCACCGAAAACAACGAGTCATGTTTTTATACAAAGCTTGTGTTTTAAAATTCGACGTCATCTTCATTATTTTTAAATAGTAAAAGTCATCTTTTTTATTTAAATATTGAATTTTTATTTTTTAGATCACAGCTTTGACAACATCGACAATATAAAGTCCTGTCTTATGA
>Ga0123341_1000718_pt1 | contig 22186 bp, 20 predicted proteins | sample Turbeapinknodule_FD_89959 | JGI IMG/M metagenome (GOLD analysis project Ga0123341, IMG submission 89959) | Root nodule microbial communities of legume samples collected from Mexico - Turtle bean Mexico pink nodule | ecosystem: Host-associated > Plants > Roots > Nodule | place: Mexico: Nepantla...
AAAAATAAATGTTAACAACTAAATTAATAATAAAAATTAAACTACTAAATATAGTTGTCCAAATTATTTATATGTTAATAATTAATGTGTTAAGTTTTTTAATTTTATATTATTACTAAAAAAAGTATGTTTGACTGTTCATGATAGGATTATATATAGAGTTCATTTTTGTTCTGGTCAATATAAATATTTAATATCAACTAATTAGTTTAATTTTTTTATTATATATATTAGTTAATTTACCCCTCCATGATAATTTATATGTGAATAACAAATCTTACATTTGTAAAATCATTATGTATATTAGCATAATAATTGAATTTAAATAGACACTATAAGCTATTTTCAATTTCCATTTAATTATCTATACAATAAGATTATTAGTTTATAAAAAATATTTTAAAAATATATTATAAGAGTTAGGAATGTAAAAAATAAAGTAGTTGTAGATAAGAATGATACTAAAATCATCATTTCATAGATAAGAATGACATGGAAGAAGGGAAGAGGGTGTGATTTAGATAAAATATATCAATGCCTAATTAATGAGATAATAAAATAGTGAAAATAGAAATATATCATGATGACATGTATAGTTCAGTTTGAGTGTTTTGAAAAAAAAAAAAAAGTAATGAATTCCTGATTTCTCTCTCTTCTCATGCTATATAGATACACAGCTATTGCTGCGTAACCATATCAGAGCATTTCCTTGACTCTTTCAGTCACTCACCTCTCTCTTGCATCTTCTCCTTTGCAACTATGAATGCTCTAGCTGCTACCAACCGCAACTTTCAACGTGCAGCTCGCATTCTCGGCTTGGATTCCAAGCTTGAGAAGAGTCTCCTCATACCCTTCAGAGAAATCAAGGTATTCAACCTTCAGATGATCCCTTTTATAGATTTCAATATGTTTCACTCCTTTTGTTTGCATGGCTTGTTTTTCTCAGTCACCCTGATAAAAAAAGTGATTATCTTTTCATTTTATTGTTTCTGGGATGTATCCAAAAGGATTTATATGTTGTTTGTGTCTGATCTTCGCAGGTTGAATGCACCATCCCGAAAGATGATGGAACTCTGGTTTCATACGTGGGATTCAGGATCCAACATGACAATGCGCGTGGTCCTATGAAAGGAGGAATTCGTTATCATCCAGAGGTTGTTGTTTGTGTTTTATTTTGTTGTTCTTTGTCAGTAATCCTTTTATTTATTTTCTTTTCTCATCGGTAAGGTGGATTTTGAATTTGATTTTTGATTTTGTTAAACCGAACTCTTTCATATTGTGATATTATGATTTAGCTTTCAAGTGTGCAATTTTGCGAGAAGTATTTCATTTGAGTATATAATGGTGTCAACATGTAAAAATGTAAAATTTGTGCTGAACTGCTCAGTTTTATTATAATTAATATTTTGTGAAAGTGATGATATAAAATTGTGAACTGTTGTTATTTTCTCTAAAATTTGGTTGAGAATTTTATGATGTTTCCATTGTTTATTGTTGATGGTTTACTTGATGCATAAATAATAACTTTTGTAACCTTATCTATCTTCTGTTGTGGTAACTTTGTAATGAAATCCCAAAAATAAATGTTACCTTCCTTCCACTTAACAGAATCATGAGATCTACGCCGAATACAATCATAAGATACAGGCAGCAAATTGAGTTTTAAATGTTACCTTTTCATGTAGATCTGCTGAATCCACAAGATACATGCTGCATTTCTCAACCTAACTGAACCACAATATATAGCAATTACAGTTTAAAACCTTGACCTTTTACTTTTTGTAATGCAGTGATTTTGTCTGTGTGCTGATATTATGTTCCTAGATCTGCATGTTTCTTCAGATGTCCTTGTCTCATAATGAAATTGCATGAATGCCTCTCAAATTTTACCTTCCTATCTGATCTTCTGGATTCAATCATGAGATGCATGTTGCATCTTTTATTCATTTTGTTACTTACTTGAGTAATGTAAATGTAGTTTGATATTATAGTTGTATTTGAGATTATTTTCCTCCATCACAGCACAACAAAATTTAGGAATGCTAAATAAATCCGGTTACAAACCATGCTAGCTATGTTGGTTTATAGTGCTTCAACTTTGATTTGGTTAACTGCATCATAGTTCTGATATATCCTTTGCTTGCCTAAAAGAGATTGTTGATTTACACAGTTCTTTTGACAGTCATTTTTGCATGTTGATGCCAGGTTGACCCTGATGAAGTGAATGCTCTAGCTCAGCTGATGACATGGAAGACAGCTGTAACAGACATTCCCTATGGAGGAGCAAAGGGTGGGATTGGCTGCAACCCAAGGGATCTGAGCATTAGTGAGTTAGAACGTCTAACTCGGGTTTTCACTCAAAAGATTCATGATCTCATTGGTGTTCAAAGGGATGTTCCTGCCCCAGATATGGGAACTAATGCCCAGGTACTGATAATAGCATTTTTTTATTAATGATTGTACTTTATGGTTTCATATATTTCTTATCATTTCACTGAAACAGACCATGGCATGGATTCTTGACGAGTATTCTAAGTTTCACGGTCATTCACCTGCAGTTGTGACCGGGAAGCCTATTGTAAGTCTCAAATGCACATACCTTAGGAACTGTTAATAAATTTGAGTTTGGGTTATTAGAAAATTTGTTTTGAATGTTCATGTCTCTTTCCTATAGGATCTTGGAGGGTCATTGGGAAGGGAGGCTGCCACAGGTCTTGGAGTAGTTTTTGCAACTGAAGCTTTGTTTGCTGAATATGGAAAGTCCATTTCTGATCACACATTTGTTATCCAGGTAATAATTTCCACTTCCATGGTAGGGTGATATAGTGTTTACATATCAATCCCAGTTTTAACATCTATTTGATTTTAATCACACCAGGGCTTTGGAAATGTGGGCACATGGGCTGCCAAGTCTATTTATGAGAGGGGGGGAAAGGTGATTGCTATCAGTGATATCAGTGGTGCTATCAAAAACTTAAATGGAATCGACATTCCTGCTCTTCTGAAACACAAGGATGATGGCAATCAAACCCTGAAGGACTTTCCAGGTGCAGAAGTGATGGATCCAAATGAGTTGCTTGTTCATGAATGTGATGTGCTTATCCCTTGTGCATTGGGTGGAGTTCTAAATAGGTATGAATTTCTATGTTTGTTTGCTTGCATTTGTCAATTAAAATACAAATTATCAGTATTGAAGAACATTAACATATTGAAGAGTGTGTTTGGTTTCCAATTCCCACTTTCGAATGCACGACTATCTGTTGATCCTGCTGACTAAAATCCTCTTATTTAGTTCTTTCTTTACTATTGTTTTTAACAAGAACTTAACTTTAGTATATTATTTTTTAAGGGAAAATGCTTCTGACGTGAAGGCAAAATTTATAATAGAAGCAGCAAATCATCCCACTGACCCTGAAGCGGATGAGGTAAGTTGATTGCCCTCAGACTATATATATATATGCCATAATGTAAAGATATAATGAGTGATTTTTTTTTTTTTTTGTAGATTTTGTCTAAGAAAGGAGTCATCATATTACCTGACATCTATGCCAATGCTGGTGGAGTGACTGTGAGCTACTTTGAATGGGTTCAGGTAGATAGAACCAACCAAGTTTATTTTGACAGTGTTGACTATGTATGTATCAGTTTTAATGCTAAACTTCTGGTTCTATGGTGCAGAATATTCAAGGTTTCATGTGGGATGAAGAAAAGGTGAATCATGAGTTGAAGAAATACATGACCAGAGCTTTCCGAGACATCAAGACAATGTGTAAGATTCATAACTGTGACTTGCGAATGGGAGCCTTTACTCTTGGAGTAAACCGTGTTGCTCGTGCTACCCTTCTCAGAGGTTGGGAAGCTTAGGTCCTGTCACCGCAATAGTTGGATTTTATATGGCTGTGATTTCTTTATGTTAGATCTAGTGTTAGTGAGTCAAGAAAAAGGCATTAGAGACTTGCCAATAAAACATTATTCTCGTCCTTTGGTCTGTAGAATAGGACTGTAGAATGCGATTAGAGTATGGTTTTTCTCATTTGGTTACAGCCATATTTGTTTTAAATGTTCTAGTTTTAAATGTTCTAGTTTTAAATGTTATGAGGATTGCAGTTTTTGAGGCCATTGCTTTTTTATTTTGAAATCTTACTCGTTTCCTCACCTTCCCTTATCAGAAAATAATCTTCATTAAAAAAAAACTAATAAACAATCACCACAAGACCAAGGAGGGTACAGTGGGAAAAGTACCAAACATTGCTTCCTAGTCATCGTTCATAAAATGATAAAATGACAAAGCTAAACTATTAGCATAGTAGATTTCTTAGAATTGAGAACAGAGGTTATAGTTGCATCTATAGTTGTTCGTCTTCCTTGTAAGCTACCACAACTTTCTTGTCAAGACAGTCTTGTATCTGTGAAGTCATATCACACAATACTCTGTACGGAATTATGGAGGAAGCTTTGGAAATTTTTATTTAAATGTGAGTTGTACAAATAAGTTGCTAAACTTAGAAGAAATTTACTTATAAATCAAATTTGTTTATTTTAAAAACTCTTTTCAATTTTGGCAACTCATGTGTAAGATCTACATTAAGTAATATTTTTATTTTAAAACAAATCCAATTAGAGATGTTCATTCTCATCCCCAATGAAAATGACATCCATTAAAGGAAGATCACCTCTAGGAGGACCACTCTCGTGTTAAAAAACAATGATACATTGGTCTCTATCTCGAGTTTCAATTCATTGAATTATGGCAAGTTTAGTTCAGTGATGGAACAATCTTTTTTGAGGCGGAAATGAAGAGCAATCAACACTTGCTTTCCATTTTAGATGTTTGGCAATGCGTAATTCTTCTATTGCAATCATCATCCCCTTGAAAGAGCTGATGCCATTGATGGCAATCAATTCAAAGGTGTCAACCACGTATCACTACTTGAGAATGATGGGCTTTGCAAGTTCGTTTTAGGGAAATTCTTCCATCATCTTCATAGTTTTTCTTCTTTTCTTCTTCCACTCTCTTATTTTATAAATACCAAAATTGATCATTTCAAATTTTACAATTTAAAATTTAAACTTTGTATTCCAAAATTTACAATCTAAAATACAAAATTTCACATTCAGGAGTGTAGAATCTGAAATATTGTATCCCGAATTCTAGAATCCAGAATTCATTAAATTCATTCCTTCTGTATTTGTCGTTCCGTAAAACATTTTTGTGTGCTTAAACGATTAAGGTGAGTTGTTATGGCGGTGAAAGTTGAAGGTGGGAGTTGATGTGACTGAAAAGGGAAGGTGAGGAGTTTTTATGGCGGTGAAAGTTGAAGATGGGAGTTGATGTGACTGAAAAGGGGGAGAGGGAGAATCATTGTTCTCATATTAGTTATCACAATGGAGACTGCAACAAAAATGAAACTGAAAAAATGATAAGAACAAAAAATAGAATTGCTACAAAGGTGTATTAATTTTGGAAGTTGAGGGGATCTTAAAATAAGAAAAAGACAATTCCCGCACTGCAAACAAACACAAACTATCTAGGTCATTTGGAGCTAGGACGAGAGAAGGAATGGAAATACAATGTCTAATTCATATCCATGTCTTTCTTTGTACTAGAAATATTAATAGAGAACTGTATTAAGAGACAGATAGAGGGAGAACTACAGAACAGCAAATCCACTACTCTTTCTTGGAAGTGCTTGAATTTTCGTCCTGCCAAGTTGCTTGCCATTGCTTGTCATATAATGTAGTCTCATCCAATAGCTTCTTAAGGTTTTCAAGGTCTTCATTCTTTCGGATCAGAAGAACTCCAACCACTGCTACGAACAGCAGAGTTTTGCAAAAGAAGTTTCCCATTTGATCAACTAGGCCTACTCCCGTCAAGCTATCAACCAGATATGCCATAAAGAATCCAACCATGGCGGCACGACCTGCAAGATACTCAAAACAAGAAAAACATTAGCAATGAAGGTTTTCCAAAAATTTTATTTGTCTCTAGTAACATAAGAAATTATTCTTTAATTTCATTCTGGAATGCAAATCAAAACTGACCATTGAGTAGTTCAGCTTCAGGGAGATGGAACCTTTTCATCCATGCCCACCAGGGTATAATGGAGGTGTCAAACACTACAGGATTTTCATTACTGGATGATTCCGGGTTATCCTCAAGCCATTTCCTCCTTCTAGCCTCTGAAAACAATTACATCCTGGGATGAAGTAAAGGTTGATGTAGTTTTAAAGGGCAAAAAAATGAAACCAACAAGATATGCATCTAATACAACACCAACTGTGTTTTACCCCTCCATCAAATAAACACAAAATGAACCCATGCTCTGTCAACATGACATTGGCAGCACACCCATTTACTTCACTTTATTACCAAACTGGTTTCTTTTGGGATATAGAAATGGCACAAACTTCAAACCACATTTAAGGCATAGAAGAGGTCAACAAATGAACGGAGCACATTTATGTGATCACAAGTTACATAATAATGGAACACATCTAAAATCTAAGATCCGCCGAAAGGCACATCTTTTTCTTGTCAACAAGAGGATATGTGTCAAGAGAAAGCCCTATGCCAAATATCACGAAATCACAATCTACATTAATACAGTTTGTAGCAATGAGGAACCATTGTTGTGCAAAATGGTTACTTTAACTTACATAAGAGGGGAAATTTTAGACAGCCCCGGAAGAAGAAACAGCCATGTATGAATCTATAAAGGCTACAGGCACCAGCCAAAACTTAATTTAAAAGAAATAAAAAAAGTTCCCAACTTCAATTTTCAGCCGAAGTTAAAGAAAACGAAATGACCGATTTCAAATAAAAATTAAAAACTTAAGAAAGAGATACAGCACAGCGAGGAAGGGATAACATTACCAGCATCAATAACAGTATCCCAATCGGTGGTGCCATTTTTCTGAAACTGCTTCAAGTCCCATGTTCCGGAAACCCACCTCGGATCCACGAAACCACTTTGAACTTTCACCTCCTCACTCTGAACCGCAGCAGCAGCAGAAGCAGCAGCCCCATTGGTCCCAACAGAAGTGTTCTCGAGCGGCGGGGGAGAAGTCTCCGGCGGCGGCTCGACGGCAGTCCCGACGCCGTTCTCAGCAGCCGTCTTCAATGGAGAGAGAGCAAGGGCCCTGGACCTGAGAGAGAATAAAAAGTTGGTCTTGGGGAAGAGACGGGGTTTGGAGTGTGAGGAAGGAGTTGCTGAGAAATGGGTGGGAGGGGAAAAGGAAGCCATGGTGGTTGACATGCTTTGCATCTGCACTGATTTGGTTGGTATGTGAGAGTTAATTTGTGTGTGTGGTGGAGGAAATATCAGAACATGGTGGTTGAGTAATTTGATGAGTGGGTAAGTTTGAGTTTCTATTTCCGGCTGGGGCTATCCTAAGCCTTAGAAAGTATGGGCACAATAGAACACACAAGTCACAAGGGGGAAGTAGTGAAGTAGTGAAGTGAAAAAGGAAAAAGGAAAAGGGAAAAAGCTCAAGTCTGCAAGCCTCGCAACTCGTTTGTCCTTTCTCCACTCTCATCAATTCCTTATCCAATCACCTCCTACTATGCAAAATCTATGGATTACACCATCTCCAAACTTACAAAATGGCCCATCAACTGCTTCTTTTCTTGAGTCCATCTACACTATCTATGCCATTGGAATGCTCCTCTCTCATTTGTTTCTAATTAACCTATGTTTTGTCAAAACTATATTCAGCTTGGATTTGAGAAGAGTAAATATTATAAGGTGAGTAAATATTCATAGATTTTGAGTGAGTATGTTTAGATTTTTATGAAAGAATCTTATTGAAGCTTCTTCAGAAATTTTTTTTTATGGAAAATAGTAGACTTACCTAGATTGAGTTGAGTTGAAAATTGATTAGTTATAAAGTTTAAGTTGATTTAGTCAGTTTATTGGTAAATCTGATAAAAATAATAAGAATGTGACTATCTCGAGTTTGTATAATAATTTAAAGATTGTTTTAATATTGGAATAAAGAGATAAAGTCCCTAAGTTTCCATATTTTAGCTTCTTTTATCTATCTTTACATTTTAGTCTTTTTTTTGTTAAAGTGTACCATTTAACTTCTTTTAATTTTGTTTATATATTTACCTTTGCTTTACTTTCAAATCCAACTTTTTTGGAAATTCAATCGATTTTAACACTAAACACTTTTAAAGGAACTTAAAATTCTTTAAGAGAGAAACAAAATTTCTTGTTTTGCAAAACCATTTCATCAACAGGGTAATTATATTTATGGTGCGATGAAAAGTTTGCCAAAAGTGTGAGTAATTTGAAATACTTATTATCCATAATAAAAAAAAATATTAATTATCAAACTTTATAGAATAGTAGTTACATATTTAATTTCACATTGTTTCAACCTCAACTCTATTGAAATAATATTATTAGGATCAATCACCCAATTCAAAGCATTATTTTAAAATGCACATTGAAGGGTTAAAAAAAGAAAGTATATTTAAATTATCCTTAAATTCGTCTATGATGTTGGATTATAGGACGTACTAAAACAAACTCATCAGTCGATGACTAAGGGTAATTAGGGTTTTACTTTAGAACCATGTTCTCATTCCCACATACGATGTCAATGTTGTTCCGACATCAAATCTATTGAGATAACATTGTTAGGGTTAATAATTGCATGAGGTATTGTTTGTTTTGGAGTTCAAAGTTGTGTCTTAAAAGGCGTGATAGAAGAGTAAGGGGATAATATGTATTTAAATTGACTTCGGGCTCAACTCCTAAGTGATATAAATCTATTAAGTGTATCAGAACAAATACTCAAAAATGTTTGACAATAAAACACTACTACTTATGACAATAAATTTACAAGCACTAATTACATATGAGTAGATAAATAAGGTCAATTTTAATTGTGATTAACTCATTCATTGAATAATAAATTTATACAAGTATTAATGAATTGTGTATGTTTTGTTAAGATATTAATGTTTGATATCTTACTGTCATTAAATAATAAAATTATACAAATATTAATGACATAATATCTAGTTAAAACAGTAAGGTGTAATATATCATTATCAGCATAACATGAAAGCTTTTTATTAAAATAAAAAAATTATATCACTATCAACATATTATTTGCAAGTGTTCAATAGAGTATATGCATTAAGTTTGAATATTCATGTAATTACCAAAATGTTATAAAAAAGATTCCTTTAGAATTAGAATTAGAATTATCATGGCATTAGCAGCTCATTGTGACCTTGAGTTGTATTAGATTGATGTTTGGCCTTTTTGAATGAGAATTTAGAAGAGAATATTTATATGGAATGACCAGTGAAGTTTATTGAAGAAGGAAATTAACACATGGTGTGTAGAATTAAGAAATCAATATATGGACTTAAATAAGCTTTCAGACAACAATATCTTAAGTTCAATGATATTATTATTATTATTTGGATTTAAGGAAAATATGATTGATCGTGTATATATATCTAGAGGTCAATGGGAGCAAATTTATATTTATGGTTTTGTATATTAATATGTTGCTTGCAACTAATGATCTTATTAAGTGAGAGTAAGAAGTTTCTCTCTAACAATTTTGAAATGAAGGAAATGGGTGAGACATACTTTGTGATAGGAATATAAATATTTCGTGATAGATCACAAAGATTGATAGGTTTGTCTCAAAAAGCATATATTAATAAATTTTGATAGATTCAAAATGGGTAAATGTTAAACATCTTTGGTTCCAATAGGGAAAGGAAGCAATTTAGTTTCATGCAATGTATAAAGGATGATTTAGAACAAAAACAGATGGAGAATATCCCCTATGCATATGTTGTTGGGAGTTTGATGTATGCTCATGCATGTACAAGGCCATATATTACTTTTGTAATTACTATGCTTGGTCGATATAAGAGTAATCCATAATTGGATTATAGGAAAACGGTAAAGAAAGTCTTAAGACACTTACAAATGACAAAGAATAATGTGCTTGCTTATAGGGGATCTTATCATCTTGAGGTGATTGGGTATAGAAATTCAAATTTTGTTGGTTTTATGTACAAAAAAGTCTACATTTGGTTACGTGGTGTATCATTTAGACGGATGAGCAATTTCATGGAAAAGTGTGAAGCAGTGAGTCATTGTTGCATCAACGGTAGAAACTGAATTTGTGGCATGCTTTGATAATTGGTAACAAAATTTTATCTCATATTGGAGTAATTAACAGTATTGCCAAATTGCTAAGAATTTATTGTGATAATTATGAAGTTGTTTTCTTGTTTAAGAACAACAAATATTTCAAAGGTGCTAAACATATGGAATTGAAATACTTTTTCATCAAGAAAGAAGTTCATAAACATAGAGTGTTAATAAAACATACTAATATAAAATAGAGTGTTAATCAAACATACTAATATAAATATAGAGTGTTAATAAAACATATTAATATAAATATAGAGTGTCGATAAAACATTTTAACACTTATATTACGACTATAGACCCTTGAACGAAAAGGTTATCGTCCAAAATATTTACTAGTCATGTTGAGAATATGGGCCTAGTGTATGTTAAATGTTGTTATTAATGATGATTTGACACTCTGAACTCATTGATATACATATTTTTGAAATTTATGTTTTTCACTCTATGTATATATGCATGCAGAAATTATGATGTGGAAAACAAATTATGTTATTGTTGATGAAAATGACATTATGATTTATGTAATTACTAAACCATGAAATATTATAGATCCACGTGAATCAAGTGAGGGAATGTTAGAAAAATATGTAAATTAATTTTATAATGTGACTTATGTGAAATAGATTTTGGGTCTTGAGTCTAAATATAATTTAATAATATAAAAAAGCTCATTGGTTAATGTTGGAGGTTATATATATAAGACCTGATGAAAACCTAATGGAGACCGTAAAACATTAAGAAATCATCTCTGATAAGTCATTAAGGAAAAGTATGAGAAGAAAAGAGTTGCAAGAGAGATTGAAAAAATGTGATTAAAGAAACTACTAGTATATATTTTCATGAATCAAGATAAAGAACCTATCTCTATTATAAATAAAAAAAATATAATATATAAGAATTATATATTGTAAAATCTGTATGATGTGGATTATAGACTTAAAAATTCATCTTATTGATTCATTAAATCATTTATTCTAGCATACAAAGAATGATTGAATTTGCAGAACAAATCTTTGCTTTTGGAATTCATAATTTGTAATGTGGAAAATTCAAACTTAATACAATTTTAAAATGATCATTCCATATACTACACCTTCGTAGACGAATTTTGGAAGAATTCGTTACCACGGTTCCAACCGTTTCTAACAAATATTTCAAGGCCGCTATAAGTCATCGCAGCAGCATCACCGTAACGTTCAACCAACAAGGACAAGGGAGGTGTAGCCTTAGCTTCCAATAAAGTCCCCAAGGACAATGACGGCGTTATAAAATATATAGGTGTGTAGATTGAAAACATGGGGTGCAGGAAGAAATTGCCCACGTATACCCAATAAAACAGGCCGAAAACCAGTAAGCTCAGTCCAAGGACATCCATTTAAAAGCCACGACTTTCTTGAATTTCTATTATTTTCTTCTCTCACGCAGTGGCTCACTCACACTCACCATGGAGGTTGCCACAACTGCTTCTTGTTTCGCACTCAACAAGCCAATAATGGCATTGCCGTCTTCGTCTCGAACCGTAACCCCTATCAGGGCCACGAGCTCCTCCACCTCCTCCGTCAGGACCTCTCTATCCACCAATTTCGTTGCTCCTTGTTCCGGAATCAGCAGCGCCTCTAGCCATTTCTCCGGCCACAAGCTCCGACCCTCCTCCCTCAACCCGGCGTCATTTGGTGGCTCCAACGCCAAACGAGGCGTCGTTGCTATGGTACCATTTCCCCACTTTTTTCCATCCGCTCTTCACATTCGCGTTTCCAATGTTGGTTTCGAATTGGATAAGAGATTTGCGATTTGAAGTGAACGCTTAAATAATTTGTATTCTGATTTGGCGCGAATACTCACCGTTTGTCTGTGCGTACTGTGATAATTTCGAGTATGAATTTATAGGTTTAGTTTCTAATCAGCGTATGAGGTCGTAGGGTTTATGGTTTGGGTTTTGCTTAAACAAAAGCGGTTGCAGCTTGAAGAATTTATACAATTTGTTGAGTTGGGTATAGAGGTGTGGAATTTGACTTTGGCGGAGATTGACAAGAAGTAGTACGGTTTTATGATGGCTAAGGTCGTTCTAGAACAGATTTTTGAGGTAACAAATCAGGGATTTGAAATACATCAATGAGTCCTTGTGGTCATCACTATCACAATCACAAACACCCAACAAAACAAAGTTGTTGGCAGAGAAGTCTCACTTTGTTAAAAATAGCCTTCTCTCGGAATTAGAAGAAAATATTTATCGACGTAGCCAATCATTTTTTAACCACATGTTCTGTTTCATTTTTGAAACCAAATGTAGAATAGAACTCATATGTTATGTTCTATCTTGTTCTAGCCTGTTTACAAAGATGCTGCCTTAATCCCTGAAGCTACTGAAGTCCATAAAAGCCCAACGCACCTTACCGAAGAAAATTGTTAAGATTATAAAAGTAAAACAGTAAGATATTTGACTTTTATCCATCGACTTTCTATATAAATAAACTACTCATTCTGCAAGCACATTGTTCATATTACAAGTCAGATGATTTTCAATTTTCAAGAATGGAAAACCCTAAGCTACTCGATGCTATGAATCCCAAAGATTTGACAACCAGTAATTCTTTTTCACTTTCTGCCTAGTTTTCCCCCATTTATCACAGTAGGTAACATGTTAGATGGATGGACTATTGGAGAATTTTTCGGCCTGAACTAAAAAAGGCATTCCTAAGTTGCGAAGAGGCACTGATCTCTTCTAACATCTTGCATTGCATGCCATTTTAAGATTTCTTTGGCACTTTCTCCTTATACTGATCTACTTGATAAGGGATAGGATTCTTTTGTTAGTCCGTGGACAGTTTCTTCAGAGTCTTTTTGATAGGTATGTGGAGAGGACAGGGAGCTCTATTTTATTATTTTATTTAGAGCTGTCACTGTTTTTGTTGTGTTGAAAAGAGACTCATATATGGTCATTGCTGTGCAGTGTCTGAAACAAACATTCCTTAACTCATACAGTTCCTTAAAGTGTAAAATTGTTTGTGTGATTTATGTATCATGTGAATAAATAGTATAACTTGTAATGTACAATACTTTATAGCACATTGCGGCACAAGATATGCTATCTTTATGTAGGTTTCTTGTTCTCTTTTTTTCTTTGGATAGGTTATTCCATATTCAAGGGGAAGTGCATGGGAACAACCTCCACCGGACTTGGCTTCTTACTTGTACAAAAACCGAATTGTTTATTTGGGCATGTCTCTTGTTCCATCTGTCACTGAGTTGATTCTAGCAGAATTTCTTTACCTCCAATATGAAGCTGATGATAAGCCTATTTACCTATACATCAACTCCACTGGGACAACTAAGGTAGGTGATATTTCTCTATTTTGTATTCAGCCTGTTTTGTCCTTGAGATCATAGCCTGATGTGTGTTGATATCTGATTCGTTTAATTTTAAAGCATTTTCCTTATTACTAAGGTGCATATGTATAGCAGGGCTTGCTTGATTTAGAGTCACATGTTGTAAGAGGGGTTGATACGGGGAGGGAGGGGACTAGGGACGTGTGCATTGGAGGAGTGATAGTGAGGTAGATGAACCAGATCAAATTATGCAACTTCATTACAAATATAATTGGGTTCATTGTGTAAATGTAATAATTTATTAGAAACTATTATGGATATTATTAGCTGGTGTTGCACACCTGGATAAAAGTTATGCTTTTGGGGGTTTCCCTTTTCAAGTTATACCTACTCGTGCCATTGGCTCAAATGTTATGTTTGCTTATTAATCTGAAACACACCAATGTAAATTTTGATAAGCACAATGTTGATGGCAATTGCTTTACTAGCAATTATGGTGAATAGAGGTGTTGATAACTGTGTAGTCCATCTTCTCACTGGATTGTAGATATAGTGCACGGAAAATGTAGCTCTAGAGCTAAGTCCAAACTAGCCTAACCAGGTTGCAATCATTGGGATGGAGTGGGGGTTCTGGGTTGGGTTAAGTCTAGGCCCAATCCTGTGAGGATGGAGGATATCTAAAGCTTACTGATCTACAGAGCATTTTTATGCACCATGGCTTAAGGGTCTTTTATGACAATAAAAAGTGTTGGAGCCAGGAATTTGAGTAAAGGGGACCAATATTGAATCGCTAACATGTTGAAACTATCATCTTGATACATGTTTAAAAGAGAGAAGAGGAAAGACTGAATTGTTCTGTTGTCTAAAATGTAGAAAATCGATCCAAATATATAGATCCTAATGAGGTACCCTAATTATAGAAATAAGGAAGCAAATCACCAATTAAAACTGTACACAATCAATCCCTAATTACTGTAATTGGAGTCACTATCCTACTCAATAAGCATATCTAATCTTATCATATAAGGTGAGGCCATGCCTACACTTGTCAATCTAGTTTTCATAGAAATTATAGAATAATAAGGATGAGTTTTGAAACTTTGAGAAACTATTACTAATCATTATATTTTTTGGGTTTAGTTTAATGCTTTTATGGAGATGCCTAGATGCTTGAAATCTACCTAAGACATAGATAATTTAATAATTATTGTATGCGGCTTAGCTAATAAAATTAATAAAATCAATAAATTTTATTTCTTTCTGTACAGTTAGCAGGGAGTTGCTCAGTTTTATGAGAATATCATATACTACACCAAGAACGTAGTCTTATCCCACTAGGAGGAGGCTGCATGAATCTATCTGAACTGTTGAATGCTTTCATTTCTGACTACTAAACAACTGCAACTGATTTTCATAACATTCTAGAATATGGTGCCACAATCTCCATGAAAATATTCATTTTCTTAATAGAATTTTATTTTGTTCTTTCAGGGAGGTGAGAAGTTGGGTTATGAGACTGAGGCCTTTGCAATTTATGACGTGATGAGGTTATTATCACTATGGTTTCTGTGATCATGTTATTTATTTTCCTCATCTGACGTATTTTAGGCTCTTATCTTAACTATGTACTACAAAGGTGTCATTAAATGGGAAAAAAAATTAACTGCTGTCTTTCTTCATTTTCTCTGCTCCACCTTGCATTGCTAGTTGTGGGTTGTAAGGTGAAGTCCTTTAGTTGGTAGTGCATATGTATATAGGTACTGTGTTCAGATTTTAATAATTAGGAATCCATGAGTCCCTCTGTGGGTAGTAATCTGAGTGGCAATAATACCTACAATAAGCATCCTTACATAAGAGTTTTTCCATGGAAGGTATTTCTCTATAAATTGTATCAAGGTTTTCAATTGACTCTTTTCCTAATCTGTGCTTTTCTTGTGGGCTCACTGCTCATTGGTGCAGTACATATTTTAGAAATCATGTTTGTTGTCTAGTTTCTGTTTGTTTTCCTTCATTTTTTGTGCCACTGTTTACGTTCACTGCTGCCATCACCGTTCACCGCTGACATTATTGTTTACTGGTGATGACATTCTAGAGAGCTTTTTCCTACTGGTGTTACTGTTCACTGTTGATGATTTTCTGGCAAGCATTTTTTGGCCAACTATACCATTATCACCTAAGTTTTTTCCTATGAGTAGTTTTTATTACTGCCGTTGTTTTTTGATGAGTACTATTTATGGTAGACTTTTTTTGGTGAGTGCTGTTTACCTTAACGTTTTCCGGCCAGTACTATTTATCGTTGACTTTTTCTGGCAATTATTGTTGACATTTTTCTGCCGAGTAATGCTTGTCAATGTTTTTCCGGCAGGTATTGTTTACCGTCTGGTTTATTTTTTCTTTTGTTGAGATTTTTCATGCCAGTGACTGCCTCCACCACCAGCATTAGCTTGTTGTGTGATGACCATTTTTGCTTTATGTCCTCTGAGCATTCTTGGTTCTCAATTTTGTTGAACTCTCTGAATATTTTTGCTTTCCGACAACTACCATGTCCTTTTGATTATTTTTTGCTTTCTGACAACCCTTGTGCCCTTAGAGCATTTATTTTCTTTCTGAGAGCTGTCATGTCCTCTACCCAGTTTTGCTCTCCGACAGCTCGTGCCCTTTGTCCATTTTAACAAACTTGACTCGTGTGATACATATGTTCCACCTTGAGGGAAATTCCTATGTAATGCTCTATATATGTATATGTTCCTCAACTGTGGTAATTGAAATGCAAGAGGATTATATTGCATAAATGTATACCATTTCCCTCTTCGGTATTTGAAAGGACGAAATATATTGAAGATTGATGGTCATCTTGACAGAGAGAAAGCCATGTCTGGGGAATATCTACTAGCTTTGTTATTATTTACTTTGTCAGCTTTGGCAACCTACTTGCTGACATGTTTACTTAGTCTCTCAAGGGATCTTATGTTGATGACATTTGTAACAAGTTTATTTTGAGGAGGAATGTTGCAGATATGATTTGATTATATTGAATAGGAAGACATGATATGATTTAATAAGGAAATATTTTTCATTATTAGATATTGATTTTGTTTCTTATTATTCTATCTCTTCATTTTAAAAAAGGATATTCATGTGTGTACCCAAAACATGAAATTTATTGTATTCTTAGTTTCAGAGCAACACCATCTCTAGTGACCTGTTTTGTCACTAATCCTTTCGAGATGAATAAATATTTTTACTTCTCCTATACAGCTCTACCTGAAGAGGAGACATATTTCTTTTTATTCTATAGCTTTTTTCCCAATTTGAAGAATTCCCCATATAATGTTTGTGTTTATATTTATAAATCTAGCTTAGTTGTTGTGCTACAGGTATGTCAAGCCTCCTATTTTCACTCTTTGTGTTGGTAATGCTTGGGGAGAAGCAGCATTGCTTTTGGCTTCAGGTGCTAAGGGAAACCGCTCTGCTTTGCCATCATCAACAATAATGATAAGACAGGTTTGTAGTCGACCATTTGTTACTATTACAAATGAAGAGACTGTTTGGTTTAAGAAAACATTTCCTTTTCTTGTTTTCTGTTTTTACTGTTGCCTATTTTCAGAAGTTATAATATCATGTTGGAAACTGTTGAAACAGAAAACAATAAATAGTTGTTTTTCACTTTCCTCTGTTTCAATACCAAAGATTTGAAAACAGGAAATAAACTTAAAATAAGGTGGTGTTTAGTAATTAAAAGTGAAATTAAAAATGAAAATATAACATTTTCTTAAAGAAACAACCGTTAACTATCCCCAAAGCGTAAGTTGTTGGTGTGGTCACTTTAGTTACTTAGGGGATCTTTTATCCTAACATCTGAACTGTATGCCTTTTCAATTTGCAGCCAATTGCAAGGTTTCAAGGTCAAGCAACAGATGTTAACCTTGCAAGAAGAGAAGTAAATAGTGTGAAGGCAGAATTGGTATGTACTTCAATCTAATTTTATATAGCTAAGTTTTTAGTCGTCATTGAAAATTACTATCTGTGAAGGTTTTTGGACCAGTGCATAATTTTGTATTTTCAGTCCCTTTAAAATACTGAAATGTCAGTTTGTTTACCAGTAGCCAAACATTTGTTGGTTCCCTTCAACCACAGAGCATCAGATTATGAACTGTGTTGTATTTGGGCATTTCAATGGACTTTTGCATGATTTTGATTTAATATGGACTCCTAAGATGTATGCTTTACTGATCTTTAAAGAAAGGCTGACTGAGATTATTTTGACAATTCGTGCATGATGTTTGATTTTTTAAAGGTTAAATTGTATGCAAAGCATATGGAAAAATCACCTGAGCAGATTGAAGCTGATATTCAGCGTCCAAAGTATTTTAGTCCTAGTGAAGCTGTTGAGTATGGTATCATAGACAAGGTAGTTGCCATTAGAAATTTTGGTTTTTGTCATTTATTTTACTTGAAAATAAAATTAACTGTCTTTTTTGCAGGTTATATACAATGATAGGGGGTCTGAGGATCGTGGAGTTGTTTCTGATCTTAAAAGGGCACGACTTATTTGACAGTTGGGATTTAAATTGCTATTTTCTTGGAGTTCAGGTAAAGCACATTTCAAGTCATTGTATTAAACAGTTGTTGCTACTTCAGAATTGATTTAATTCAATGTTATCTTAGAAGAAGATAACTGCACCCTTTTTAGCAACAACTCTTTCTTAAATCTTATGGTTCTTTGCTATTATTTTGCTGGGTTGTTTGTGATGCTCAGAAATTAAATGCTCGTAAATCTTGCATTGATAAATTGAGCAATCACCCATGATTATAATATTTTCCGTTAACGCTTGGCTTTAAGCTTCCGGTGTTTGCCACTGTAAAACAGGTAATGGTCTAGCGATGTCTAATGATTGCACCGACCAGAGTTAGTGTTTCATGTTTTGTGTAGAAAGGAGCCCCAAAGCCCTTTGTTTGAACCCTTTTTGGGAATATAATGCCCTCAATTAGCTTTTCACTTTTAACGAGCTAAATATAAGCTTTTATTGACAGCGACATCCACAACCTCTAGTTTCTATTCTATTCTATTCCACTACTAAGTGCAAGCATAAAATTTAGTGAGCGATTACTTTTTCATGTCTATACTACGCCTGTCCAAAATGTTTTCCCCACTTCCTACCCCCAAATTATAAAGAGAAATATATTGGAAGGGATGAAGATCCTCTGCATTAAAAGAATAACTGAATAAATATAAGCCATCAAAATGCTTTATTTTACAACGGATAAAAAAATATGTAACATTAGATATGATTTGTCGGATTTGAACTGCATGATGGTGCAGTTACTTCTGAACTTTAGAGAATCCTAATCCTAGGAGAAGGGACATGTATATGGTCATGCTAAAGTTTCTGCTTGGGCTGTTTGGTATACGTGTTTACATCGTGTATTTGCATTACAACAAATATTTCATGAATTGCCTTTAGAATCAAGATTCAATACTATAATTGAATTGGTGAGGCACTTTTGTATTTGGCCGGATTTAGTTTCATCTTGTTAGTTAGCTTGCTTCACAGCACGCGTTGAATACATATGTTAGGGAGACATAGGAATACGCCACTCGCACATTTGCTGGTCCGTTAATCTCTTAGTTATGTATTTTTTTGCATTATCTAATTGAAGTGGCCTGTCCCTTTGATGGAGTGTGTTGTCAACATTGATTGCCATTATAGAGATTCTACTTTTATGCTTTTTAAAACATGATTCCATCTGTTTCCTTTTTCGGCATTATTTTTTAAGGGGCAAAAAGTAAATATAGTACTTTACTATGTAGCAAAAATGGTGATTGTTTTCCTTTTATTCCAATCAAGACAATTTCTGCATGATCTGATATATTTCTGATGAAACTTTCCTGACTACACGAATTTGTGTTTGGAATTGGTATAGTTATTGTAGATTCTTTATTTTCTTGCATATGATGCTTTGTATACTTAATAAATTATTTCATGTAATAGAAGTAGATCAGCTGAAATGGAAGAATATCTGTGGTGAAATTGGGCAACCGTGCCAAGCAAGTAGCGGATGTTGTAGTCTCAATTGTTAATACCAAGACCGTATTTCCCTTCTCCAACAATAGGCTGAAGGATCGATCTACCACTAGTTTTCTAGTAGGTTGTACACATGATTGTATTCTGGTTCATTCTAATTCAAAATGTTTTTGCTTGTCAGTACCAGCAGAACGAAACTAGAATATTACAGTTAATGGCAATATCTACCAAATTTGAAGAACGGTTCACAAATTTTAAATTGTTTAAGAAATTTGCTATACTTGCGGGAAGACGGGGTAGTGAAGCTTTTAAAGATTTATTTATTTCCGTCGGTATATTAAGTATCAATTTATTTTAATGAATTATTTAAATTTAGCTAATAGAACTATATATGAGAAGACAAATTGAAAGTGGAATGATTTGGTAAGAAAAGTATACATAATAATGTAACTAACATATGAGAAACATTGAGTGATAAATATTTCTTTTTCTAATGTGATTAATTCAATTTCTAAAATAATATAATTGAAATTTTAAGAGATACAAATAATTATTACTTATATTCATTAATAATTATAAAACATCGATATACTATAAATTGTAGAATAATAGTATCGATGTCTCATTATTTAACCTTTTTTTCTCAATTCATGATTTTTCGTATCCCTTTTTCTTTTACTATTCTCCAAGTTTTTCTATTACTTTTTGAAATTTTTATTTTTATTTTATCCCATTCCCATCTTTATCCCTCTCATCTCTACTCTCTTCTTCCTCACGAGGTACTTCTTTTATCTGGCTCTTTAAATTACATGTAAAGTGTGATTTAAATGATAGTTTTAACATATATTTAGATATTAAAATGGCAGCAAATGGTTAAATTTATTATAACATTTAAATAATTTCTAGATTTCATTGAATTAAAAAATTAAAATGAAAAAAATAAAAAAAGTATAGACAAAATTTCAAAGAAAGAAAGAAAGTTATATTATTGAAAGAATTGGTGTAAGAAAGGAGAGGTTGAATTATTGAAAGCACTATAAGAGAAGTTGATGTTCAGATTGGAAGGTTCGTGTAAGAAGGAAGGAGTGACCAGATGGATGGCTAGAGTTGAGAAGCACCAACTCCTCCATTTACATCTATGCTTTCTTCCATTCATAATTTCCCTTTTCTACAAAATTATCTCCTCACCACTCAACAAAACACTATAAATCAGAACTTCTTTTTTCTTACATTTTGTTTTTGTTAAATCAATTTTATATTAAAGATAAACCTATCATCTAACATTTTATTTTTTTGTTAGCATGCATAATTTTTTTAATAATAGCTTTTAGCACCTATGCCGAAGTTGTATTAGTATTCATTATTTCTTTCACTTTAATTTTCAAAACAATGACTCTCATCGTCACTAATAAACAAAAATATTTTTTTTGTAACGTTTATAAATAAAATCAATTGAGTTTTTTATTTGAACTAATAATATCATATTTTTAGTTTGAACGTGTGACAAATTAAAATTAAAATCTTAAATTGTATTCAATCCAAACGTTAATAATTAGTATTTAAATTTTTACTTTTTTAAAAGTGACTATGAAATTTTAACAAGTACGAAAACATATATAAGAAACTTTGAGCAATCTTTTATCATATAAAGTATTTCAACTTAAACTAAGAAGAGAATTAGAAGTTTAAAAAATGGAAAACTTACAATTTTGGTGAAACTTTTTGAAACAAAAACTAGAATAAACAAATTATAAAATTGGACAAGTAGTGAAACAACCCATCTAAAGAAATTGCTTCACAAACTTAATTTTAACTTTTTATTTTTCACAACAAAGAAGTTATGTTTGAAATACACAACTTCATTTTATATAATTTTTTTTATTGAAGTTATGTTTATTAAACACAACTTATGTGTATTAAAGTTGTATTTGTTAAGTAAGAGTTTTTTTTTTTACTAAAGTTGTGTTTGATAACTTCAGAAATAAATTAGAAATTATGTTTATGAAACACAATTTCAATAAAATTAAACAGTACAAATAGAAGTTATGTTTAATAAACACAACTTTATTCAAGAAATTACAATTACAACATAGTGGCAAATTTTCCTTAAAAATAAAACTAATGTACTTAATGTTTGGCATGCAATCTTGGAGAATTTACAGGAGACTAACATATTCAAAAATAGTGTTGAAAGGATAAATATAGAATGTGTAAGTAAATATTTGTATAATTTAAGTTGAGGAGAGGGCCAACTCAGATTAACACTACTGCTCTCTCTCTATATGGAAGCATCTTTCGCAGTTCTTCTTCTACTTGGCACCAATACACTCACTAATAACTTGGCGGCAGACACAAAAGAAGGCACCTATTATTATTACCATTGTTAACCATTTTAGGTTATTTGTTTTGACCTAAACGAGTCCCTAGTAATAGGATTAGAACAAGTGATAGCAAGTGCGTTACAACCAACGGGCCGCTACACATTTAAGTGGGTGTGGAATACTCTTTCTTATCAATTTTTCTATCTATCAATTAATTATATGATAATAATATAAGTAATTTGATTGCTTCTTCTGCTCTTTTTATTAGGATAAACATAAAATGAGTTTCATGTCTGTTATTCAACCCTATGTATATTTT
>Ga0123341_1000719_pt1 | contig 22182 bp, 10 predicted proteins | sample Turbeapinknodule_FD_89959 | JGI IMG/M metagenome (GOLD analysis project Ga0123341, IMG submission 89959) | Root nodule microbial communities of legume samples collected from Mexico - Turtle bean Mexico pink nodule | ecosystem: Host-associated > Plants > Roots > Nodule | place: Mexico: Nepantla...
CTCTTATACTAAATTATTTTACCACTAACAAAGCAAAAATCTCAACAGTTTCTTTTCTTCATTTAAATCTTGAATCTATGGAATTAAATCATGATAACAAAAAAGGAAAGCAGAATGCGGTGAACGTGGATATTTTATTTTATTTTAAATTTCATTAATTTTTATTATAATTTTTTTTCAAATAATAAAACATAGTAAAATTATAAGTAAAAATTAAATGCACTTTTTATTGTTTTAAAATTTTTCTACATTGATTTTTTATTATATTTTAATACATGAACAAAAGGAACTGTAACATCATTAAACAATCGACATTTAGCATACGTTATTAAACTCTAATTTGATAAAAAAAAAACATTTGTAGTGTGTATAAATATAAAAATGAATTAGAACGAAACTAATTTCAAATACCTCTTTTTTTATTAAGACTCCTAGTAGGAAAGTTCTTCGTCCTCTTCCTGTTAGATGAGAATTTCCTTCACCAGGTTGGGTTATTGATGAGGCTGCTAGGGTATCTGGTCTTGCTACTTGTGGTGGTATTGTTCGTGGGAGTATGAGAGAATTTATTGGTGCTTTTTCAGGGTTTTTTGAAGTTCAGACTACTTTAGTTGCAGAGTTTTATGGAGTTATACATGCCATGGAGGAAACTCAAAAGATGGAACTTACTAATGTTTGGCTTGAATGTGATTTTGTCTTGGTATGTGTTGCGTTTACTGCTAGGACTAATGTTCCGTGGATGCTTCGTAATCGATGGAATAAATACTTGTCTTAATTTCTGTAGGACAATCAGGTTTAGGGTTACTCATATTTTTTGTGAGGGAAATGCATGTGCTGATAAGTTGGCTAATTTAGGGTTCATTCATAGAGAATCATTTCATTGGTATAATAGACTTCCATCTAGTATGTTCTTAGAATTATTTATGAATAAGTATAGTTTACCTATGTATCGTTTTTCTTAACATGTGAATTTTGGTCTAGTCCCCATATTTTTGTATTTTCTTTCTTTTTCCCTTTTTTAATAATACTTTTTTCATGTGATGGCAGATGATAGATGATTGTTGTTACTTGAGGTATTAGCCTAGCTGAGATGTCAAGTTGTATAGTGATGGATAACATGAAATTTTTTATATAATAAACTAATTTCAAATACCTATTCATAAAATGTAAAAAAAAAATTAAGATAGAATTAAAATTTATGATGTTTATTTTTTTTTATAAAAGAGATATAAGTTCACGAGATTTTAGTGTGTTTTTTTTAAATAAAATGCCAAAAAGCAAGTTGATAAGCAAATACCAAAAAATAAATTTAAGTTTGTCACCATCTATTCTCTAGTCTCGGTGGTACGATTAGTGTCAAGTTACAACTTGCAACAACTCACAGCTTCTTGCCGTAACGTTTGTTTTGTCGCGCCTGTCCGCCACAACCGTCTCGGCTACGACAACGTATCTATTGAGATCTCTGACGGTGGCTCTTGATCCGCCACCGTCCGAACTCCTCATCTGCACCAGACGACGGCGTTTCGAGATCTGCCAATTCTCTCTAGTGACAGGTTTCACTCTTTTTCACTTTCATTCCAATCCATTCGTTTCTATTTGCTCCTATTTCGAATTTATATGCTATCTTAACTTCTGTTGAATATAATTTAACCGTTAGGATTTGAAATTCGGGGTGATTTTCGGCGGTGTACTCGATCTGGATTTGCAATTTCAGATGTTCAAAGTTGCATGTCAAAGCATTGTCGAAAATCACGTGATTATGAAAATTGTGAAGTTTGTGATTGTAATTTCGAACATTTTAAGTTAAGAAGCATTCCAGAGTCCCTGATTTTCGTGCTAGTATGTTTTTGCTGCATTTTGGAACTTGTTTCTTTTTAGTAACTTAGTGTAGAGTAATGCTAGTGGTAGCTTCTCTTTTTTTTTTAATAATATCTCTGGTAATGGGAGAGTTGGGTCACATAATCGTTACTCGTTGTAAAATTGTGTACCTAAGAAGCGTGAGATCACAATGTGGTTACTGACCAGTCCTTTTAGTTGGCATCAGTTGGCATGACTTAAGCAACTCTGCTAGATTGGAAAGAAGTATTATCTCACGAACAAATAATAGCTCAATGCTCTTTGATGGCAGTCAGGGTGCAGCTATAGATTGTGATTTCTTTGCGGATTTTGATATGTAATTTTCTGTTAAAATAACAGAGAGGGTGCGTGTAGATTGCTCTTAAATTTTGTTAAGATAGTTGGCTACGTATATGGTACTTCTCATGACGCTCAGACAGTTATTTAGCCATAGTGAAACACTAACATTTCAGTGTCAACAGGGGCAAAAGTTACATTTTATTTCAAATTTGCTAACTCGCATCTTGAGTCAATAGGTCTCGTGAGTTTACTCCTGTTTACCCATAAAGGAATTTGAGAGTCGGGTAATTTGTTCTCAACACAATTGTAGACTCTAATGAGTTTACTTGTTAACTTAAGAATTCGACTACGTTGCTTCTAATATTTAAAATTGATTGTATTCTCATGTCCATGCTTCCTAGTTTTACTCCTATGGATTTTGTATATGTGTTCTGTTGAGAATTTGTCATTTAAGATCTGTTTCCTGTTTATGACAGTTAATTTGACAACATAAAATTAAAGGTGATTTGAAAAAGTTCTTCCTGGTCTAAAAGAGTACTGGAGAGATATGGAAATCAACAATTGGTATACGGAGCTTACATATGATGAATGGGTACCAGTCACTGTATCTGGTGCTCGTCCAGGTGCTCGATATAAGGTTTACTTCTCTTCCTTTCATTGATTTATTAGAGGATCGCATAATAGAAAATTAAAAGGAAAACTAGGCTAGATATCCTTTCTAACAAATCGGTAAAAAAGGTCCTGATTGGGTCTTGTTATGAGTTATTTTTCTTTGGAATACTAGAAGTCCTTAGGCTTTCTAGGCTTCTTATGTGAAGTCCTTCCTTTGCCTTGGACCAGATACTTACTCTATCTATTATTCACTGTAGCATGCTGCAACAGTAGTTGATGAAAAACTATACATTACTGGAGGGAGTCGTAATGGGCGACACTTATCTGATGTTCAGGTATTTGGTATACACCAATGCTGCTGAATCCTGGACTTGTTGTCGTGTGTCATGTGATTTAGCTGTTTGCAGGTTTTTGATTTAAGAAGTTTGACGTGGTCCTCTCTGAAACTAAAAGCAAAGGTTGGAAAAGAGGATGGCAATAGCTCACAGGAATTTCTTCCTGCCACATCTGGTCACAATATGGTAATTTGTATGACAACTCTCTTGATGCGCATCTATGCTTATAGTATGAAATTCTCCAGTTTGGCTACTGGAACCATGAGTGTTAGTGATAAAAGGATAATATTGATATTTGATTTGTTCTGATATAGACTTGGAAATTTCTGCAGATTAGGTGGGGGGAGAAACTGCTTCTTCTTGGTGGCAGTTCACGGGACTCTTCTGCTGAATTAACAGGCTAGTATCTATACAATGTTTTTTTATAATGGGGGGAAAATCATATATTTGCCTGATTATTTCATATCCATGCATGGCATATTATTACATGGTAACACATACAAAACTTACAATGTTCATTGAACTTCTTTCAGTTCAATACATTGACATTGAAACATGCCAGTTTGGAGTTATTAAGACTTCTGGAAATGTCCCAGTAAGTGTATTCATTGATCTAAAAGTTGGATGTTCTGTTCTTAGATGTTGATTTTTTTGTTTGGTTAATGTTTTCATTGTCCTAATCTAAAAGTTTTTATGTAGTTTAATTGTGCTGATGAATCCATGTAACCAGCCCCTGTTAATGGGATGAGGATTGGTTGTTACAGTTGCATTATATTCCTACTTTCTTTTCATTTTGAATCATGTATGTAGAATATTCAATTATGTAGTATTTCTTTGTATTATCTGTATATGTAATTTTGGAATCCTTTTGATTGTAGTTGAAAAGATATTTGATGTTTTCAACTTATTTTCCCAGGTAGCCCGTGTGGGACAGTCTGCAACGCTAGTTGGTTCAAGAGTGATATTGTTTGGTGGAGAAGATATGAACAGGAAGCTGTTGAATGATGTCCATGTTCTTGATCTGGAAAGTATGACTTGGGAAATGATAGAGACTATGTAAGGGGTATCAATTTTACACTTTCAGAAAGTGTGTTTTCATGCTTAAGATAAGTTCCATATGACTGACCATACCAATTTCTTGGATTTTGATAGCCAGACACCTCCATCTCCTAGATACGATCATGCAGCTTCTATTCAAGGAGAGCGATACCTTCTAATCTTTGGTGGTTGCTCTCATTCTGTTTTCTTCAATGATCTTCATTTATTAGACATGCAAACAGTACGTGAATAGTATTCACCAACTTTTTCTTTGCATGTTTAATTAAATCAAATTATTATTAAGCTTGTTTTTTCCATTCTAGGGTGATCAGTAAATTGTGTATAACAATGCACAAAAGTGAATTTTGATATGATACTGTTAGACCTCCAATTACCCTAGTGTACACTATAAAGGAAAAATATATTTGAGATTTAAGGCATGTATGCATTGGTGGGGATTGAGGGAATAGTATTCACTGTGATAACAATGGAGTCAAAGAATGCAACTCCTATTTTTCCAGTATCCTATCTTATCATATACGTATTCCAGCATTTTGCCTTTCTTTCTAAAAAAACCATGAACATTCTAATTTTGCCTACCAAATTGCTTTTTAGACTGTAGAGCATGTTGATGTTATCTTGCTTTGGAATTTCTTGCACCTTTTTCTTTTCTCTTATAAAATGAACTGGGTTGTATCAATTTTCCATTGGCAGAGGCTAGCTGGGCCAAGTCACAAATTGAATTGTGACGCTTGGACTGCTACACTCTTTAAGTATAAAGAGTTGCATCCTAAATATTAACTATAACTTTTGGCTTAGTGGTAAGCGTCCGATTCAATAATTGGTATTGAAACAAAGGTCACAAGTTCGATTCCAAGAGGGGCAATTATTGCGGGTTGCATCAATTGTCCTGGGCCATATGTGCTAAGTCACAATCGAATTGTGACACTTTGGTTATTATGTTAAGTAGAAAAGAATTGTTCTGTAATTATTAGCTATAGTTTTTGACCTCGTAGTAAGCACTCAATCCAATAAAATTTAGTCACAGTTTTTGTGTATAAATATATACTAGTTCTGGATCAATATTTTGATGAATCATGAAATAACATTCAATGGTTATTGAGGAAAAACTTGTTAACATCTAACTGCTAGAAATAGTGATGTTGCTTACTGATTAAGGGGGAAAAATCACTAGGGATGCCACTAAATGAAATTGGAATCTTTATCTGAATTTTGTTCCTAGGTACATGGATAAGGATAAATGAAAGCAACTCCATGATAATCATTTGTCCCACTCAGGCTTATTCCTGTTATATGATGGAATTGTGGACTGTCATGGTGTCAAGGCATTTGGCTAATATTAACTGATAATTTAGGACTTAAATTTATTTGGTTGATAAGTTATCTTTACTGAAAGTTATTTTACCTTAAGAAAAAATTAGATGAGTTTAGTTTAAAGTATCTGCTGGTGGCTACTAAAATACTTGGTTCATTAGTGAGAATGTTCCGTAGGTGATATTTGGAACAAATAGAAGCAGACATTTGTTGAACTAGTAATTATACTTTCTATGAGAATATGTATCTAATATAGATCTGCTTCTCCATTGGAAATTTTCATTACAAAATTTATGTGAAGTGTACAAGTGTTTGTGTTGTGTTTTTTTTTTTTTTCTGAAATTTGTATCTATTGAAGTTCATTCAATGAAAAAGCTAATAGCTGACAAACAGTTGGAAGAAACAGAATGGTATGTTAGTTGCGTGGAATGTATATTCACTGGTCTCCCTTTTAAAAGGTAAGCTTAAGTAAGGAAATAACCGAAGATAGGAAAACAAAGATCTCATGATATCTTAAAGATAAGCAACACTTATCTCTGTTACTTACAAGTTACAACACATACTTTGTCATTGATGATGGCTAGGGTACATATTTACAACACATACACTTTTTTTCATCTCATGCTTGGCAAGTACTATTGTTTGTAAAGATCTCTTTACATGTGTTTGCTTCTTACGTATAGCGTAAAGTTGCAAACATAATGTTTATTTTGCTTACTATGTTAACCTGGATCCGGTAATCCATGGAATGAAGGGGAAGAACAATTTCAGTATTCCTTTTTTAACTTTTGATTGATTTCAATTTACATATACCTATCCAGATGTTGTTTGAGTTTTGGCCATTGATCCTCCAAGTAATTTTTTCCCCATACAAATTTAGCATTGAACATATATTGATCTAACAATTTTGTTTGGTTCAGATGGAGTGGTCCCAACCACAAACTCAAGGTGATTTAGTATCTCCCAGGGCTGGTCATGCTGGTGTCACTATTGATGAAAGCTGGTTTATAGTTGGTGGTGGAGATAATAGAAATGGTATGTAAGTATTTTATTTTTTAAAATTAAAAAGAAATAGTATCAGAGGAGTGAAAAATAAAACTTCAAGGAAGCAGATAAAATATTCTTCAAAACAGAAATTCAATAATTCAGCATGTATTTCCGCTCCTTGTACATGTCAGAAATAATAACTTGTTGAAATTGCATTGAGATTGACCCTACTGTGAAACCAGAAACAGAATCATCTTGAAACAAATTTAAGTGGACGGGGAGGCTTTATACTCCAGCCAAATACACCTGTATAAACCACACTTTGCACAAACATTTGGCCTCCTTGTTTTAATTAAAACCTTAAATGAACCACAAGAAACTATGCAAAAGGGAAGGGGATGGGGTAAACTACTGTTGCATCAATTGTCTATACATTATAGTTTTAGTTGTTATTCTTCATGATTGTATGATTATCTAATTTGCAACACAGGTTGCCCTGAAACCCTGGTGTTAGACATGTCTAAGCTAGTATGGTCAGTATTGACTGCTGTGAAGCAAAAAGATCCACTTTCTAGTGAGGTAATTACTTGGTGAAATAATTTATTTTATATTTTTAACATTTCAAGGAATATTATTTGAAGGATTGTTGTTCTCTCTTCTCCAAGGTTCGTATTAGAGTTTGTCACCGTACCTGTGATTGTTTATTTTAGGGCTGCTTTATGACTATATATGTATTTAGGATTTGAGTCGGTTCCTGTAAATTTAGCTCAGGTTCAGTTGACTGGGATCATGTTTTATCCTAAACACTGAAGCAGGAACACCTAACATTCCTATTTCTCTTTTTTACAATACAAAGAGATCGTAGTTTTTAGTTTCCTCTTCTTTCTCTCATCTAGAGGTCCATGACAGTGAACAATAAATGGGAGTTCTAGAACATTCACTTTTTTTATCAATTTATGATGTTTAGATGTAAGTGAGAGTGGGTAGAGTCTAGAATGACATCTCCAACTATAAGCTTTGAAGAACATAAATAATTTTATCTGTTGATATCTAGAATCACAGTAGGTCTGAAAGATGAGAAAAATCCTGGTTAATTTTAAGTCTAGATTTCATAATAAAGTCGGGTATTATCCAATGAAGAATCATATCCTTGTCTTGATGAGCCTATATGCTTACATCACTGTTTGAAAAAGAAATTTCTTGACTGTTGACTCTTTCACTCTGCAAGATCAAATCCTCACTATAAGACGTGGGTTCTATCTTTGGGCGCAGAATATATGTTTATAATTCATTGAATTGTTCTTTTCAAAATCTCATATTCCTTCACAAAGTCTGATGCAATAAAAAGGAAAGGAGGAGGAATCTTTTTCCATAGAACTCAAATTCATTAACTTAAGCAAGCTTGGTGGTACATCTAAAATACATCTAAAATTATAAAGTTTCTGCGGAATTCCTGCTAAAGTTGGAAGCAAGTGTACTGCAATGTAACTGCGTATTCACAGAGCTCCAGATTGGTGGAAATTAGTGAGAGCGTATTTATTAACAAAGAGAACACCACATGTAATGTTGCAAGCAAACTACTTGAACATAAAATAGTAGGTTCATCACTTGCATTATAAATAAAAACGTAGGATCTTCCAGATTTGAGGAAGAAAGTAACCAACTCCTCTGATGTATTGTCTACCAAAGATTGACGTAGATTTAAAGGAATTTATTGAAAGAAAACACACAAAAAATTACGTATGAAGACAGTAAAGGCTGCCACCTTGGGAGATAGTAGCAACACCATAAGGGCACCTTGACTTCTTTTGACTTGCTAATATTAACCAATTGAAATGAGGGAGCAGCTCTTTGTGTGTAATTGAATACAATAATGACTGTAAGCAATTTTTTGTACTGAAATATCTAACAATAATTCAATCCCTGTTATTTTATTTATTTATTTATCTACTACCATTACCAGGGTCTTAGTGTCTGTTCAGCAAGAGTTGATGGAGAAAAGTATCTGTTAGCTTTTGGAGGCTATAATGGGAGGTACAGCAATGAGGTATGTGATATAAAGTACTTTTGTTGTCTATGGAAGATTGGATTTATTATTTTGATTTTGAAGGAAGACTGATTTATGTGCTTTTGCCACTGACCCTGTTATCCTCAATGATGGTTCATATATAAGCACACTCTTTTTCTTATGATAGTTTGATATGTCATTTTTCATCAATTATAGACATTGGAGAGGTTTTGTACTTTGATTGGTCCTTTTTGCAATATGCATGGTTTGCTCCGTAGCTTGAGTGCTTGGTTGTATGCCTCTACGTTGCTTGCTCATCTGGACATGCATGTCTGTTCATCTGGACCATGTATGCCTTCTTTGTTTCTTTTGAAATGGAAACAACTTGAACCCCAATGAAGCCTTCAAGAGTTAAGATTGTGTTAGGAATCTTCTACACATAAAGAGAAAAGAACCGTTCCCACAAGTGAAAAAAGAGAATAGAGTTGTAGAACAAAAATAATAGATTCTGTATTTTGAAGTAAGAACTACAATGGGACTACAAAGGAGCCCTTTCCTTTAACACAAGGGTAACTCCCAGTCAAAAATAATGTAAAAGCTCCCTCTCTGACCTTCCTCTCCCTAACTGACTCTTAACTATTCTAATCGTCTTAACAATATTCTGGTAGTTATCTTTGCACCATGTATGTCATTAATTCCCAAAGACTTTGTTAATCTGTATGAATGGTGAATTTTCTATTGAAAAGGTAAGTGCGCCATTTTTTGACAACAATGGTGATTGCATGCAACTCCCTAACATATGTATTAGCTGAAAGAAGCTTTGGGCAAAACATTTTTTCTAAAAGAAAAAATTGGGTGGTTATTCTGCATCAAAACTGCTCCTATCCCTTGCCCTGATGCATCTATTTCTGTTATGAAATCCTCTTGGAAGTTAGGCAACATCGACATGAGAGTATGAGTCATAGCATTGTTGTGCTTCTTCAGACCAAGTAAATGAATCTTTCTTCAGTAGGTTAGTGAGAGGAGCAAAGCAACTATAGAAGAAGCATAGTGTAGAATAAACATTCTATAAAAACCCGTGAGCCCCAAAAATCCACGCAATTGTTTAATGGTGGTAGGTGTCGGCCAAGTAATCATTGCACGAATTTTCTCAAGATCTAGGCTAACGCCATCCCTAGATATTGTATGGCCCAAATACTCTATTGATTCCTGAGCAAACAAGCACCCTCTTGAGGAAAACTTGATTAGACACGAGGCATTGAAAAAAAAAAAAATTCCAGACGAGAGATATGATCTTCTAATGACTTACTATACACCAATATGTTGTCAAAGAAGACTATAACAAACTTACGCAAATAGGGCTTAATCAATATATTCATAGTTGACTGAAACGAAGCAGGCACATTACACAATCCAAAGGGCACCACCAAAACTTCATATGACCTTCCTGTGTGCAAAAGGCAGTTTTCAAAGTGTCATTTGTGTTCAGTCTAATCTAGTGGTATCCAGAGCGTAAATCCAGCTTTGAAAACCACTGCATCCCATGGAGTTCATCAACCAATTCTTCAATTGATGGAATGGGAAATCGATCTTTTATGTGCGTCTTTAACTTGCTCTTCAAATACTTTCTTTATATGTATTATCTTTGTCCGTTGAGGTTCTAACAATTCTGGACTTGGATCTTTCTGTTTTTGCATTATTCATTTTCTTTTTCGTGGTAGACGCTCAAAAACGAATGTTCTGATATAAGCCTTCAATGCGTTTTGCCACTTATTTGCACTACAAACAATCTTCCTTTCTGAATATCTTCGTTTGTATATCCTTGATACTGTTTTACTCTCAATCTGCACAAATCTTGCTTGTGAGCTTCATCTCTTTCCTATCATACGTTGAATTTGGCTTTTAGCTTTATATGCGTCTTTATGTTCCTTGGACAATTTTTTAGAACAAACTCAATATCAGTGAACATTATAATTAATATAATAAATCATAAGTATCACTAAAACAAAAATCTTCATTATATCTTCTAATTATTGGGACTTTCTTTTCTCAAATTTTTCATCTTTAATGTATTTTCAAATTCTTTCCAAGTTAATATTAAATCAGAAAATTGTAGCATAATTACATTTAACCTGGATATTATTCTACTAAACGTGTTTCGAAAAACTCTTTGACATAAAAAATATTCATGCTCTATTTTTCGAAATCTTTAAAGTAAAATTTTGTTCATGCAAAAACTTTCCAATGCAGTTTTAAATTTAATTCTTTTTGCACAATTGTATTCGAAACATTTAAAACCTATATGAAAAATGTTTTTCATTCACAAAACATTTAAGCACAAGGCATTTGAGATTTTTCAAGTTCTTTGTATTTTGTTCTCAAATACGAAAACTTTTCAAAATCATTTAACCAATAATCTTATTTGAAAATAGTGTTTTCTATGATTTAGAAATGTCAAATAAGATTCATAAACATAAATGCAATGTCATAAAACCTTCCAAGAATGTAAAGATTAAGCATGGACACTTCCCTGTTTATCGCATTTCGTCTAATGCTTGGACGATTCTTCTATCGTCTTCTATGAACAATTTCCAGCGTGCGTTTGATGCTTGCAAACGTATTCATCTTCTATGTGTTTACCGAGGAGTTTTCGTCTTATGGGAGCTTCTAACACTTGTATCGTATATTATGATCATTCTCAGCTCCATAGTCTGATCCTTTGTCTGACAAGTTCTCTCTTCGAGCTTTGTCTTATGGGATGCTATTTCATCTTATCATCTTTTATGCACAACAATTTTTCTTTTCTCTATTCACTTTGATTATATTATCTATTTCGCGGGTGAACATTAAGATTGGATCGTCTGATCAACATCTCCCACTATTCCGTCTTAACAACCTTTCTCTTGCTATATCGTCTAGTGAGTCTTACTCACTTTCTCTTCTGTTTTTGTCTAATCTTATGCTACACATGAATGAGCTTTGTCATATCAAAATACACCTTATAGTGCTTGTTATCATCAAAACATAAAGACACTCAAGCATGAGGTCATCTAATGAGTATTGTTTCGTCTACTAACATAACAACTTGGGCTTCCAAATTGGTCATGCAAGTATTCATTGCTTCTTGGAAAGCTTTTTGGCTCTCTAGTAATTGAAGAATGAAATCTATTTTTTCATTACTTTTTTGACACAGCATTCGTCTCTCAACGAAAGCACAAAAATGCAATGCCTATAGTGCATGTTAGGCTTCCTCCACATACAATAAAAAGACTGGATAATTCTCTGGTATTATTTCCTATGAAAGGCTCTCATACATGTAACAAATAGAGTCACAATAGAAAAACAAATCTTAGAGATCCTAACAACCTGAGAAAATACTACTCTGCTCTTAGCCCTAATTTGGATTCTCAACTTTTACTTCATTTCGCCTTTAACCGTGCAGTCATAGTCATCAAAATATTTAGACTTGGTGCTATGTCATTTGGGCTTGCTCCTCGTTATTGCTCTGCTCATTTGTGCTTCATCATGATCATAATCTCCTATTACCTCCTCTTGGGCCATGATAGAGTGCCTACTTGTTTAGACATATGCCTCCTTTTATTAGCTTCACATGCAGACTTGGAAGGTTTTTGGACCTCCTACTCCATCTCATGTGAATATTAGTGGTATCTTTTAGAAAAAGAAGCTAGGGAATTGTGATGAATTTGGGGAAAAATTGGAAGGGAATGACTTGAAAGTTGAAAAGTGAGTTGGCATGGTTTGATTTCATCTTACCATTAAAGAATAAATGGGTGAAGAAAGTGTCAGGGTAGTTATGTGTTAACATTACAGAACAGGATATTAGCGAAATATCAATTTTCATAACCATGTAGACAGTGCTTTCAAGTAAAGCCACATGAGGGTGAACTATGGGTTTACATTTTTTAATGTGATGGGAGTCATTAAGAACATTTCACTAAATTATCCTTGAATTAGTAAGTTTTTTTTTTTAACAAAAAGAATACTGGAATAATTCCAAGAATATCAAGTAGGTAGATGGAATTAACAAGACCAATGCTGCTCTATGCTATTGCTAGTTGATGTTGGGCAGTGAGAGACATCCTCCACAAGAGAAAGTATCTAATGTTTTTATTGTTTTGGAGATCAGAATGTTGAGGCCAATGGTCAAACAACCTTGAAAAGATAAGATTACTGCAAGGGCTAGAAGAAACTTGGAGAATGTTGCATAATGTTTCCTCAGGTTGTTTGGTAATGATAGAAAACCAATGCTGGCTGCGGAGAGAAAAGTGGTTAAAATGGAAGGTGGTCCAATTCAAAAGACCTTGCACTAAATGGTTATTAAAAAAATGGTATTTGGTATTAACGAAAGCCAAAGGCATTGATTATCCATGTCGCTAGTGGGACAAAACTGACTGTTGTCCCATGCAAATTGATTTAATTCAATTCAGTTAAACTAGCTTCTACCTGACATTATGACTGCAAATTGCATGTTATGCCACAGATTATGAATTTGCTAATTTTGCATTTTTTTGGGCGGTTTTGTTAATTAACATTTTGGTGTTCCATATAGTGGATTCTATGGCTAATGGCTTGGTCACTTGCAAATTTAGGTTTTTGTTATGAGACCTAAGGAAAAAGACATTGTACGTCCTAAGATTTTCCAATCACCAGCTGCCGCCGCCGCTGCTGCTTCTGTTACTTCAGCTTATGCGTTGTCTAAATCAGAGAAGTTGGATTTCATGCAACTGGATGATATGAATTACAACTCATCTGTAAATGGTCATCCTAAAGACGATGTGACAAACAAAATTGAAGCCATTAAAGAAGAAAAACGGATATTGGAATTGTCAATTGCAGAAGTCAGGGCTGAAAATTCTAAGCTTGGAGGTGAGATAGAAGAAATAAATAATACTCATGCTGAGTTGTCCAAGGTATGTATTGCAGTTTTAATATGAAGGTGCGCTATAATTTAATTGGTAGGTGCTATTTTCATAACTAAATATGTATTTCAGGAACTCCAGTCAGTTCACGGACAACTTGTGGCTGAGAGATCAAGATGCTTTAACTTGGAGGTACAAATTCACTTTCCTATTTTGGAGTATTATATGGCTTTATGCTTGTGTAGGATTGAGTATAATAAAATTGTTTGCTTCCAGGCCAAAATTGCAGAACTCCAGAAGTTGCTGGAATCAATGCAGTCAATAGAAGATGAGGTACAGGCTCTTCGTGAAAAGAATTCTGCTCTGGACCAGGAAATGGAGCTTGTTGCAACAGCTCAGAAACAGACTCCTGGTGGAGTTTGGCGATGGTTTGGAGGGAGGGAGACATGAGAAGTCTGAGGTCATGGTGGCAATGTCAACTGAAAGTGATTTATTGGGTCTGAGGAACCTTAACAGGTTATATTCTATTTTTTTTGTTCACTAAATAACATTTATTTGTTACAGAACTTTTAAGGTATCATTTGAATTGAAATGATTGATGGACAACACTTTTGAAGAACTGAAGTCTGAAACTTTCGAGATGGGTACATAATCTTTTTGAATTTGTAATGCGTACCTTGACTGGTTTACTTTTGACTGATTCATTTCAGGCTCAAGTGTCTATTAAATTTGTAGGATTTACCTTTTATTTAATTTTATTCATTTGAGTATATATTGGAATCTGATTGGCATGTTTTATTCCATTTTAGATACAATTACCTGAATGTTCAATTGCTAGAGTATGCAGTTTTAGTTTTACTTTATCATATGTATGTCTTTGTTTTCGGTGTTGTATTTTGGTTTGATTCAAAGGACAGTGATCGCTGGTTGGTGAGCGGATTTGTTATCTCCATGTAAAAGATGTTCATAATGTGGTTCGAGTAGAATTGCAATCCCTCAATGCGAGTGTTTGGAGCGTCATTGATTGATCCCGTCTTGAATTAATATATGTATTTCGCGTGAGCAGAAAAATGCTCATTCCATATTTGTGAATTGATATCCAATATGGAGAACAGAAGTTTAAGTGTCCTTCAGAAGGAAGATGATTTTAGAGGAGTTAGTGTATTTGGCACTGTAATTGGTATTTTCTGAGATTAAAGGTTGCGTAGGTTATAAAAGGAACGACGAAAAGCATTGTGCGGCCAATTAATAATGGAATTAGATAGACAGAATTAAGTTACATATCCCTAGAACTAGGATCATCACCGAGCATGAAAACATTACGTTAAATTTCCTTTAACTCTATTGATTATCAATGTTAGGAAAAACGACTTGTTGATTGGTTATCAAAATCACACCTTATGAGCAATAGGTTGAGTAAATTGTTCTTGTATAGGCTGCGAAGGTCTTGTCGTTGCAGTGTGGATATTTTCTTACGTGAGTCTCCTATATGAATTCGGTCTTCGGTCTTGAGTCTCTCCTAGGTCTTTAGAGTGGGAAATACCTGCAAAAGGTCATCTGACGTTCAAGTTAGGATTTGATTTACAATTGTTGGAGTACTAAATGTTATATAATGCGTATCTTTGTCTTGTCTTGAAGCGTGTATTTATAAGGTAAAGATGAGCCTTAGTGGTAAATTTGATTTAGTGGGAATTATTGAGTTAATCCTAGTATTATGTAGCTATTTTGTGCACTTTAATTGTGTTAATGATATGCCTTGAGAGGGAGTTTCTTGATTTCTCGATGTGTATTTGGCTAGGCTTCCTAGATGGTTTCGGTCATATATTTCGTAAGTTATTCGACTATAGATGGTACACTAGCCCCCATATTCAGAAAGCTTTTTGCTTTTTTTAGAGTAGTATGTTAGTTAATGATTTGCAAAAACAATTTATCTTGTTTGGGTGGTCTTGTTGGTGTTGAGATGTACTATGATATTTATCCAAACAATAGCCCCCGGGCTGGATTGGACAAAGGTCCTGAAGGGTCTAGAAGCTTCTATGTTTTGGTGAGGTTTGTGTTTTCGGGATTCATTACGAGGTCATCATAGCCGTTGGATGGGGATTGATCTAATAGTTAGGTAATAGTTGGGAAAGGGTGTGACGTTTGGACTTGTATGTTCTTAGTTTATGTTAAGCATATATCCATTTGCATATCAGTTAAGTTTATGCATTTCACGGACGATGCCTTGGTTTTAAGGTTGTGGATGATAAAATAATAGTACTTGGAGATGCAAACGGACTTAGCATATTTTTTATTTGAATTACTTCTATGGAAGATGATATTGAAGTTGCGAAAGCACGAATGAAGGTAGAACATGTCACGTATTGAGTATGAAGGTGCGCTATTGAACATGTACAAGAGATTCTTATTTATAGGAGAGGAAACTTGCAAGACAAGCTTCTCAAATCCTCTCAAATGAGAATGTGACAAGTGTTACCTTCTTATTGGTACAAATCTTCTCCATTGGGAGAGTGAAAAGTGGCAAAGGTGCCACGTGCTCATGTAGGAAACGCCTAAACTATTTGTCCTAAACTATTTATTTAATTGGATTAGGTTTATTTTTTCTAAATTATTTGTGGCCCAAATAATATTCTACTGTACTTGGCCCAAAATACAATAGTCAAAATAATTCCTAAACTATTTTGTATAATTTTTACAAGACTAAAAAGAAGAAAAAGACTCTACAATTTATTCATTAAGGTTTCATCCTCTTCAATCCTCTTAACCAATGGTTTTGAGGCTGGATGGTTTCCATCATTTACTCTCTTTTGAGAATGATTTGTCCTCATATCTGAATTATGTTTAATGATAACAATCTCTGTTTATTTAACTATTGTCTTCCATGATCAAATATAACTATCGAAGAAAAATGAGATAAGGTTTTTTATCAAAAGAAAATTAAGTCAAATATATTTTTAAAAAATGTAATGAAATAAGGCTCTTTATCATTTTTATACAAGTTTTAAAGAAAAGAAATAAAGCCCTTTTCAAAAATATTTTTGTTTACTTTGTGTTGTTCATTGTCCAAGTTAGGCAACAATATAACAAAGTGTTGTATTTTGTGATTTTTGGGAAGAAGAGGAAGCATCATTATTTAAAGGAAAATGAGAGTTCAAAGTATTGCAATCCCCTTTTAAGGATTCTTTTTCAATTAGCCGTAGTGTTATAAGATACTCCTCGTCCTTTCTAGATTCCTCTTCTTTTTCAAACAAACCTTCATTTAACTTTTCATGGGGGAAAAGTTTATATCTATATATGGTTTAGCTCCAAACATAATTTTTTATTCAAGCACATCCTCAAAAGGGTTTTCTATAAAAGATAAAATGTTATCAATATCTGGTTCAACTCTAGACAAATACTTTTCTATTCTCTTTTTTTCTTTCTTCTCTTTCTTGTCTCTTTTCTTTTTCTTCTTTCTAACAAGAGCTTGCAAATTTTCTCTCTCAAGTCTTGATCTTTGACCTCGGTTAGAGTGGGAGTACCTGCAAAAGGTCATTCAACACTTAAGTTAGGATTTGATATACATTTGTTAGAGTAATAAATGCTATATAATGTGTACATTTACCTTGTCTTGGAGTATGTATTTATAGGATTAAAATGAGTCGCTCATAGTGGGTCTGGTTTAGCGCGAATTATCGAGTTAATCCTAATATTATGCAGCTATTTTGTGCACTTTGATTGTGCTAATGATATGCCTTGAGATGGTGTTTCTCGATTTCTTATCGTGTATTCGACTAGACTTCGTAGATGGTTTCAATCATATATTCGATAAGATGTTCAATCACAGATGGTACATAAACCAAAATTCCAAAAAATCAATTAACAAAGACAAAACCTACTTTTCGTTATCATGAGTATAAAAATCATTCTTGATTATCATGAATATACAAATCACTCTTCACTCTTGATTATCATATTGACAAAAAGTCCATAAACGATTTAAAAAAAAAAATTGAAACATGAAATATATATATATATATATATATAAACAATTATATAACATTTATTTTAATTTTCATCTCCTTCCATTTATTTATCTTATTATATTTCATTAGTTCTCTCTATACGTGTTATAATAGTTTCTAAGTTTGATTACATCAATTAAATATCTTCAGATTTCTTTATATTTTAATATTTTTTTAGAAATTAATTTATATTATTTATTACAATTTATAAAAAACATTAATTTTAATATATTTTATTTTATATTTATTAACATCTTTTGTACATAAAAAGTAAATTATCTAAATTAAATATTTATAAAAGTATCTATTTTAAATATAAATAATAATTTTTCCATCTTATTTTTTTAATTCCTTAAAATCATTTTTCACACAAAACATAACTAAAACACAATACTAAATGACCTACAAAATAGATAACAAACTATTATTTTTCCAACATATGAAAATTTAATTTTCCTTTCTTTCAAATGTCTATTATTTTCAAACTTTTACTTCTTAAGTGTATTCCTTTCTACATCTTCATGTCTTTCTTCTAGCATTCTTATACTTTAAAAAATACTCAAATTATTTTTTAGTACTTTTTATTAAATATTTTTTTTAATTTTTTAAAATATAAAATCCAAAAACTTTTCAGATCTTTTTTATTAGCAATGTTATTGTCCCGATCAGTCCTCGGTTACTGACCCAGAAGCTGACCTCATACATCGCGCACCGGTATTTGGTAATGGGAGGGGGTCACGCAAAGTGGACCCCAGACACATACCCGAGAGTCGGTCAGTCTTTGGGGTTGCTATCCTAAATCCGATGTTGGAGATCAATATCGGACCTCACTAGTGGAGGGAGAAGATCGGACATCAACCATCAGGATGAAGTAAAAGGCCCCGTAAGCTGGGCCCTAGAATTTCATTAAGATAAATAGCTAAAGACAAGAGATGTATGGGAAGCCTAAGGCACGAGGGATCCATGCATGTGGGATGTATGACGCATGAAGGCGCAACATCATGGATAATCCTATGAGGCGTAAGGGCCCGGTAGAATTAGGGTTTCCAGGGAAGTTGCATGCATGGCATGTGGATACCTAGGGCACCCGCGAAACAGATGGCGCTGGATATTAGGTGCACCAAGTTGGGACCTAGCGGTCACTCTGATTATTCGTTGCACTCCAGTTAAAGGAAGCTCATGTGCCAGATATGCGAAGATTACATAATAGCGGCACAGGGACACTTCCCAAGGAACCCTAGACAATGGTAACAGAACAGAGGTAAACCCTAGTTTCAACCTATATATAGGGTGCTAAGAACCCTAGTAAGGTACGCAACTTTTAAGACTGAAGTTATTCTATACACTTGGTGTTCTTTGCCCTAATACTGACTTGAGCGTCGGAGTGCAAACGACCGCTAGGGCGTCCCTTTGTCTTTGCAGGTGAGAGGTTTCTTGATCAAGAAGGCAAGATTCTCAGGCGAGATCAAAGGGCCAAAACAGTTGTTAGAGTCAACCAGCGAAGGAAGTCAACCGGCGAGAACAGTTATAATCCAAAAACTTTTCAGAGATTATAAAATTCGGAAGTTAAAATTTATAAAAAAAATTTCATGGTCGTAAAATTTTTTATTCTAGATTGTACCAGAATACAAATTTTGTATTTCGAATTTTGTATTCTGAATTTGCTTTATGAATCGTAGAAAATAAATGTTCTCAATTGTTTTTTTGAAACTATAAGAGTTATAGAATGAAATCGTCTCCATTTTGAATATCAATCTTCTCTAATAAAGAACAATAAATTCTTAATCTTCATTTCTCCTCGTCAAAATGTTTTTCATTTTTCTTAACAATTTAATAATTTTTATTTTCTTTGTTGACCTTGTGTTTATTTAAGAATGGAAGAAATATTAGTTTTGGAGGAAGAAGAAAATACATGTACGACAATTACCCTATTTATATTAGTGACTCCTCATAACCATGAAAACTAAAACCCAAAATTTAAATTTACATTTATGCGGCCTATTCACTTGTTGAATCTTTTTCATATATCCTTATTATTTGTACACTCACCGGGAGCTATTTGTCTTATTAACTTTTTAAACAAATTCTTCCTCCACGGTACCAATGACCAGTTTGAACATACACCCTATTAATTTTCAAAATTATCCTATATTTCAGATTTGAAAATCTGAAATTCAAAAAATACAATTCAGAAATTAAAATCTCATTCTAGATAAGTAAATCAAAAATGAAAAAAAAAATATAACAATATGCAATATCTAATTAAATATTTACATATATACATACCAGTCATACAATATTTCAAAATATATCTCACATAGGGATTTTAACATATACATAAGTTAAAACAAACATAAATTGCTCCATCAACTCAGAGTGACGCTCTATCACCTGAAACATCACCTACTCCTGTATAAATACACGATCATCACATATAAAGAAAACAAATACAACACAAATAAAATAGTAAGTTATCTATTTTTAAAACTTCTAATAAAATGTAACTTTAATTAACAAGCATAAATTCATCAATTTTCATACATTTTCACAGAGAAATCACGTGTCTATAAAATTTATAATTCATCTTTCTTATGTCAGACTTCTAATGACCCACAAACACAAAGATACTTGACTCTACTTTTAGAAGACTCGTGTATTGAAATTAACACTCAAAGACATGCAACTATCATACTACTCGTTGTGAATCCACACAATCATGTTCATAATAATCTCAACATCAAATCATCTCATATGATAAGGTTAATTCATATGACATGCCAAACCAGATTATTTTTCAAACCGCAGACAAAGTCATAGGCACTTGCTTCGACTCTCATGACCTGAATAACTTTATCTATATGATTCTATTATACCAATAGAGTAAGGATCATCTCTTTTATAAAGCACTCACAAATCAATACACTCTCCTAATAATCACAACACACTATTTTCTTTTCTTAAAATACTATGTCTCAATTACAATTTCAAATTTCACATCACACCATTTAATCTCACTAAAGCTTAGAAAGCAAACAACAATCCAAGAATTTACATAAAACACACAAAAGCTAAAGGATTTTCAATTAACTATATAATTAAAATTCACATATAAATTAATTAAAAACAATAAACAATAATAGAAAAGAAACACAAGCAAATCTTAAAATTTAAGTTTTTATTTTTATTTTTCTAGCTTGAGCAAAAATAGTCTTGCTTGAGTGAAAATGGGTCTCGCTTGAGAGAAAATGGACTCGGGAGTACCCCATTTTCGCTTGAGCGAGAACCCCTCTAACTTGAGTGAAAATGGACTCGAGAGCACCATCCTATTTTCGCTTGTGCGAGAATTTATCACTTAAGTAAAAATAGGTATGGAACTCACTGTCTCAAGCTAGCTTGAGTGAGAATATTTCGCTTAAGCGAAAATATCTCGCTTGAGCAAAAAATGCAAAAAAAAAAATAGCTCAAAACTATTATATGCATGATCTCACTACAATTTGTACGTTCTAACCTCTATTTTATAGAACCTATCATATCAAAATATCAATTCAATTTGTTAAGAGTTGTACATGTACTCTCATTGTGTTCCTATGTCAACCTATACTCAACCATTAATGATTTTCTAAATCAATTTCAATATCCAGATTCAACCATCAACACCTATTAATCTTTACACTTCAAATGCATCATAATACATCTCAAATAATTCATACACTTCCAATCTCAATCAAAACACAATTAATAACTTATTCACATCAAAATCAATATATAATATACAAAATACCAAAAATCAACCATTTCACAGTTTAAATTTTAATCAATATACAACTTAACTAAAATACAAACAATCCTGCTAGAAAAATAGAATTGGTGACCACATTACCTCCACATTCAGATCTTCTAACTTAGGGTTATATTTAGAATAAAACTAGTTTCCCTTACCCAAGAAGAAGTAGATGTGCTCACAAAGAGCTTCAATCCTACAAAGTCCAAGGGTAGCTTAACATGCACCTCAAGGTCATAATCAAAGATCTAAGTATATCACTAGGACTCTGAACTAACAAGGACTAATCTTAAAGCTAGAAACATCACATGCAAATCTTATGCCAAAGATAATCTAATAAGTTCAAAACTGACTCAAAGGAATAAGGATCAAAATAAATTTACTATGTCTAAAACTCTGATCTGGCAGTAGTATTTACTATCAGAAAGGAATTCAATGAGAGACTCTGATCATCAGTATGATGACAAAGGAGTTTAGAAAGTTAGAGAGGAGGCAGGAAAAAGGAAAAGAAAAAGTTTAAAGAGATGGATATTCTTTTAGAATGAAACCTAAATAATTGATTTTTCTATTTACATATTTTTTCACTTTATAATAAAATATTCACGTATCTTTTAAAATATATCACTTATATTCTAAAACTATTTTATAAGTCCTTACTTTTATCATTATTAATATTGTTATGATGATAATTTAATTATTCAGACAATTTATCCAAGATAGAAGTAATTTAAATGAGATGAAATATGTATATTTTATTATTTAAATTAAAAATTTACAAACAAAAATACTTACTATTTAAACTTTATTTTACAGAAATGATTATCTCTTTAAAACTGTTTTTCTTTATATTTTTTTTATCTATACAAATGTTTCTTCAAACTCATGTGGTGTAGTCACATCCAATTTATTTTAAAAGGAAAGCAAGTTAGACAAACCTTAGTGAAATAATTAACTACACTACAGTAGTTGCGTATTTGCTTCTTATTAAACTTTAGATATTCATTTTTAGTGTTTATTTATATCTTCTATATAAAATTCATATAAATGATGTCATAAGAAACTTTATATA
>Ga0123341_1000721_pt1 | contig 22143 bp, 22 predicted proteins | sample Turbeapinknodule_FD_89959 | JGI IMG/M metagenome (GOLD analysis project Ga0123341, IMG submission 89959) | Root nodule microbial communities of legume samples collected from Mexico - Turtle bean Mexico pink nodule | ecosystem: Host-associated > Plants > Roots > Nodule | place: Mexico: Nepantla...
ATTATAAACTATAATACATTATCTATAATAGAGAGAATACAACAAATTTTTAAAGATATTTAAAAAATACGGACACACACGATAACGTATGTATTTCTGCTAGTACATGATGATTACGGGATCAATTTAATTTTATTATGAATCATTTATATCCATAAAATAATTAAGGAAAACCAGAAAGAAATCTAATATTATTATTTCTTACCAATGCTCATGAAACTCGTTTTTCACCATGCTTATAACTTTGTTTACTCAAACATTAATAGAGTTTCATAGTTTAGGGTTAGTTAAATTAAATTAAGTAAAATTGTTAAAATAAACTTATTCCATAGTTAGGTAGTTAACCAACGTGAGGCCACATTGCATTTTACAAAATCAAATATGACCATATTCTGGAAACGAACTAATAGAGAATAACTTTCATAGAAAAAGAAATTGAATATTGCAATTATAATATCTAATATAGTAAAAAAAAAACAGTAGTATTACTGTTTAACCAATGTGGACTTGTCCAAGCAAGAATACATGCATCATAATTATGTGATAATTATTCGAACATTAAAGTCTGAATTGAAAGAATAAAACGTCTAAAATACAAATCTTTCTATTTATTATGGCCTTTTATCTTCATCATGACAATAATTCTACCACCGTGATGCAACAAATGCAATGTACTAGGATGTGAACTTCAATGAAAATGTGTATGTGTGTGAGAGAGAATTCAATACAGTTGGATGAATATGATCACCAAGCTTTTGTTGGTGGCATCCATTTTGGTGTGTACCTTTTTCCAATAAAATATTTTCAATTGTGAAGATGAAGGGTGCATCCTAGATCTAATTCTTACAAAGACGCTTAATTTTGTTCACAAATGCTAGTTGGAACAAGGATAGTTTACATAATATAACCTAGAAGGCTCCTAATCAATGAGGAAAGTAAACTGTAACAACATAGCATGGATTTATTATAAATCCTCTATGTATTAGTGGAGGATAGAACCTCCATATTTTTAAATTCATTCATTAAAAAATAAATATATAAATATGCTTAGAACATATAATGAGAAATTTGGGCTACTCTTTGTACAAGAGTAGATTTTTTGGGGACCGACCGAACTTGAGACCGTCCCCCAAAAAACATGAGAAGAAAAGGAAATTCCAACTATGTGGCTCGATGGGACTGTCGAACTCATCTTGACACGTTAAACAACATTAACAATTAGAACAAAGCATGAGTTCTCGGCCCTTAAGCCCTTTTCTTCTAATGAAGGGCGTGGAAATTGCACAATATCAATGAATAGAAAAAATTTAAATTTACATGACTAGACATTCGGTTGGATACTTCTGCTCCGCACGTAAGTTAAAAATTGAGTAGGTAATTCAGCTAGAAGTTCTTGAACAACTGAAATTTCTCCACCTGCAATAGGAAGAAGGTTGCAAGAGATTGCTAAGTTAGACACCATTTGTCAAAAAGTCATGATTTGCAAACATGCTGATACCTACTTTGAACGTCACGAAATGGAACAAACTGGACTATATCACGTGAAGCAACGCGACCAGATGAACTTTCAAGCCTCTCTCCTTTGTCCGCATCTAAAATCTGTGACATTGAACAAAACTACATAAAGCTCTGCAGTGATATACCAGACACAGCTCGATGCATCAACAATTGTGATTTTGTGTGTAAAGTGCCACATGTTATCTAGTCTATATACCTCCATTTCTTTGAAATCGGCTCCTCCAACACCAACAATAAGGATTGACAATGGTAGATCCGATGCTTTAACGAGAGCATCTTTTGTTTCTTGGAGATCTGTCACTACTCCATCCTGGAAGGATATTAAACAAATTTCAGCACCGGCAATAGGAAAGGCAAGTTGATGCAAAAATCTTAAAATGTTCTCAGGAGGCAAATTTTCTTGTGTGTGGAACACAAATATTGGTATGCGTCAGCTAACACAAATACAAACAATACAAGCTATGGCCATGCTAAAAAAAATACTTTCGAAACTAGATAAGCACTAGTCACATTTTGTACTAGGGAAAAATTACGATGGAATGGGTCACAGTGGAATTAACATTTTCAATAATTAAGTTTTCAAAATATGACTTACCTCGTGAACTTAATTATGAGTTAATGCACCCTTTCTCAGTTTACACACTTTCTCACTTTAATGAGTGGAATCAAAATTCCACCTACAAAAATTATAACTAATACATTTTCACAGACCAAAAAGCAATAGTAATAAAAACTGCATATTCAAACTCTTACTGTGATGATTAACAAAACAAAGTACTTTCTTCCGCCATTTGCTACAGATTGGCTTGCAATCAGTGCAGCATTGCTTATGACAGGTCCAAAAAGAGTTGGTCCTGCAAGGGAAACGTTAAGCAGGGCACTTGTGTATGCCTTCATGATTCCTTGGATGCCTTCCACCTGCAAAAAAACAGACTTGTAATTATTATTAAACTATCTTAATATGACAACAAAAGCAAAATCAGATTTAACATTCCTACCTCACAGTAATGGCTGCTTCCATTCAAGTTGAAACAATGGGAGACAGGACCATCAATTGGTCGTGCTCCAAATCCCCATGTAGGAAATCGCTTATCTGAATCATAACACTGTAAGACCTCCCCAACTTCTGAAATTGCCTGGAAAGGATGATACAATATGGATCAGTAACATATAAAGTTGTGAAATCCAAACCAAGAATCATTTCTCACCCTCTGGTATGCATTTGGTCGTCCTGAAGGATCAATATAATGCAAAGAATCTGGAAGGCGTGGATTTCCATTTGAAGCTGGTAAACAAGAGGAGTTAAGTCAATGAAAACACATAGCATCCACATACTAGCCAGAATGTTAGATGAAAGTTTCAAATAGAATTTCTAAAATTGAACCGGTCCTTGAATTAATGAAATTAGTGCTTCAAAGTTCAATTAATTTTAATAAAATATATTAAGCAATATTAAACACAAAATAGTATAATATTCATAAATTCGTAATATTGAAAATTAAACTTCACTTATAAATGTCATAACATATAATATTCGAAATTAAACTTCACTTATAAATGTCATAATATATAATATTCAAAATTAAACATAAAATCAAATCAAATATGTCCGAAGAAGACCTTTAAATTCAACACAACACAAAGCAACTACAATAGAAACTAAAAAAATATAATTAATATAACTCTCAGCTATCAGCTGGGATTAAAATCGTATCAGTCATACTGACACTAAGTTTTTTAATTAAAATATAAAGCAAACAGATTATGCCTGGTTTTGAACAAATTCTACCTTCGTGCAACACTGCCACAAACACTTTCTCAATAAGAGGAGCCTTGACGTTTCAAGCAAAGCTTCCAAAAAATGTTTTGGTCACATGTTGTCCTTCATGCTCTACCTTATAAAAGAGTACTATCTCACGTTCTTCAAAATAAATCACCCAATGAGCACCTATATGGTACTTCTCCTGATCTTAGTACTCTCTGGGCATTAGGAAGCTTGTCTTACTTACTATATAGCACGTTGCAGTCTCATGGAAGCAAGTTCAGCACACAAGCTAGAAAGGGTACATTTTCAGGATTAAAAGATGACACAAGGATTTGTCCTAGTGGATACTCTCACAAGGGAAACCTTGATCTTATGTAATTCCATCACAAGTGTCAACATTTTCAGCTCATCGAACTTCTCGTGATGACCAATCAACACTGCCTTCTCAACAAGTGGATTCCCAGCCAAGCCCATAAAGGTCAATGTGTGCTCAACAAAAGGCCACTTAGTCTCAATGACTTCAAATCTCTCCTCCGCATAACATCACAGGTATGTGATGTCACCCTCATCTGACAGTGAACCAGCTTTTCATGCAGAGGCAAATAAATGCATGTGATGGCAAGATGCTATGCAGGCCAAGCTCAAGACCTTAGAAACAAACAAAACTTGGTGCTTTGTGGACCCTCCACCAGCAGCTGGCCCTATAGGAAGCAAGTCAGTTTATAAGATAAAAGGTGTTGATTGCTCGTTCAAAAGACAAGCTACACTTTGTCACGTGAGCCCCCTCATAGGTTTGGTAAATATATCTTCCAACACATAGAGTTGACAAAGCTTGTGTCAATATCTCCTTACTCAATTTTTTCCCTAATGAACTAGCAATCATCCTTAATATATTTGGTAGACAATTTGCAAAGTTGTTTGAATATCACAAACACCATTGGATTACCTCCTTCAAACTTAAGTTCTTTAAGGTGCTGTTTTAGCCATATGAGTTCAGAAGTACTAAAGTCATGACCATGTATTCTACTTCAACACTTGATCCTGCCACACATTTTGCTTCTTACTTTTCCATGATACTAAATTTCCTCCAATCAATACACAATGTCTAGAAGTGGATTTCATATCACTAGGTGAATGTAGAATTTAGAGACCTGGAGTTCTAAGATAAAGAGAGGTTTAATTTTTTTTAATTGTTATTCAATTTTTTTATCTCTTCAATGGAAAAAATCGATTATATGAAGAGTACAATAGAAGCTAAAAAACTATGCTGATCTGGCATGATTCCAACAGCTCACAAGGATCCTAACTAACAAATTATGCTGATGTGACAATTAGCCAATCAGCTTACAAGGATCCTAACAAACTATGTTGATGTGGCAGTTAGCTGATTGGCTTATAAAAAACATACGAGAAGAACTCTATTACTCTAATAAACTCCCTACAAACTCTGCTTTGTGAGGTACACAGAACCTTGAGGTTGTTCCTCAATGAGTAGAACCTAACCTTAGGAAGAGGCTTTGACATAATGTCAACAACTTGAGTTGAGCAAGAACATTGGATAGAAAACAATGAATGACTTGTTAAGAACCCATTCTCAAACATCGCTCCATAAGCTTAGTTCTGGAATGGAGAAAAGGTTTGTGAGCCAAAGCAAAGGTGTTCTCATTATCACAATAAATGATTGGTGTTGGATCCGAATTCGCAAAACATTTAGCAAGAACTCGACCCACAGAAGTTTAGATGTAGCAATGGTCGACCAAGTTCAATACTCTACTTCAGCAATTGACCTTGCTACCAAAGTTTGTTTCTAAATGGCCGAAAATTCACCACGAAAGGAAAATAGGTTACCAAAGGAGGGGCTACAATTAGGTAGAGGTACCAAAATATAACTTGTGGCTGGAGAATGACTCAATGTTGGTCATACCAATAATCATATTGTTCTTTGGTATCTTTGATTTAGATGACATAGTATAAAGTTTAAATGTAAAAATGAGATTTCATGTTTCTCATATTTATAGGAAAGGAAACATTATGCTAATGAGCTTCAATGCTTTGGTATAAAAGAAAGATGTAACCAGTAGTGGGATGGCATTCCAGATTTCTTAGATATGATTTCTAGGAATAGGTGTTCTTAACCTTACTATAGGTTTATTTATTGAATGTAAAACAATGCCTTTTTAGATGGATATCTCACAGACGAGGTCTTTATGTGCCAATGTGCCAGCCGCCTGGACTTGAATCAGAAGATAAGTCCATGGTCTGTAAACTGAATAAGGCTATTTATGGTCTTAAGCAAGCTTGTCTTGAAATATTAAAAATTGCCTCATCAATGTGATTCCTCATTATTCATATACTCTAAAACAGGTGCCACAGTTTATGCGTATGATATTATCATCACAGGAAACAAAACTCCTCTTATACAAACTCTTATGCAATAGTTTAATTCAGAGTTATCGGAATTGAAGCTGGTTATCAGTCAAATGATTTCTCTCTATCTTACTCCGTTCAAGTACATTTAGGGTATAATTTCTAAGACTAATATGTTGGAGGCCAAACCTATTACCTAACCAATGGTAGGAGGATGCAAGCTTACCAAAGATGGTTCTGCCCTTTACTGGATCCATCATTTCAAATGTCTATTGTTGGCTTACTTCAATATGCAACTATCACACATCCAGAAATTAGTTTTGATGTATATAAAGTATGGCAGTACAGGTCTTCACCTCTTCATTGGACTGCTGTAAACCACATTTTGCGCTATCTAAAAGGCACCACCACAACGGGTTTATATCTCTTGCCTTTCTTTCTACACCCTTCTCCTTGAATGCTTATTGTGATGCCAATTGGACTGCTAATCAGATGATTGCAGATCTAGCTCAGGAGCTTATGTGTTTTAGTCCAAATCTTGTCTGATGGTGGTCTAAAAGAGCAAATAGTTATGGCAAGATCAAATACTGGAGCTGAATATGACAGTCTTGCTTTGGCCACAACAGAAGCTATTTGGGTTCAATCATTATTGTCTGACCTTGCTGTTTCTCATTACATGCCAGTTAACTATTGTAACAATCTCAGCATGGTTGCATTGGTCTTAATTCAATTTTACATGCAAGAACCAAGCATCTTGAGTTGGAAGTGGTTTTTGTTAGAGAACCAAGCAAAATTACCTAAACAGAATCCTCACATCCATGTTCTTGCAGTAGATCAACGAGATGATATTCTTACAAAATATATTTCTCCTTCTCCACGTTTGATTAATCTATTTATAGATCAATCTGAATTTGAGTTGAGGGGGTATTAGTATAAGTAACAAAAAGCACTTTTGCTTCAATGTATCTCATTTTTTGTTATTGGACTGTAGCTATTCCGTTCTCCAGCCAGTTATTGGGACCCATCTCTATCTTGTGCCCACAATAAGTGACTCACAGCTATCTGATGTAACCAACTTTTCTTTCCTCAATAATATTGTTACAATTCATTTTTCATATTCTCTGAATCCTATTATAAATTTCTGCTAAATATCATAATATCTACCACAACAATAACTAGATGACGTTCCTGCAGTAGATCAATGAGCTGACATTCTTACAAAATCTCTTTCTCCTTCTCGTTTGTTTACTTCTCATTTGATTAATCTATTTATAACCCAAACTGGATTTGAGGGGGTATTTGTATAAGTAATAAAAAAACACTTTTGCTTCAATATATCTCTTTGTTTTGTTATTAGGCTGTAGCTTTTCTGTTCTCCAGGCAGTTATTTGGCGATAGTTGTGTCTGACCCATCTCTATTTTGTGCCCACTATAAATGACTCATAGCTATCTAATGTAACCAACTTTTCATTCCTCAGTAATATTGTTACAGTTTATTTTTCATATTCTCTGAAATTCTATCATCAATTTCTGTTAAATATCATAATACCTACTTCTATAATAACTAGACGATTTCCATGGGTTAGTGACTCCTCTCATGTAAGTTTTTGCAAAAGTAACATCGACCATAAATTAGCAACATTTGACAATCTAAGTTATGTAAAAGAAGAAAAGGGGAACCAAGAAAATATTGAGTAAAAACAATACTTACAGATAAATTCAAGTTGAAATACTGCAACCCTACACTAGATGTATAGGAGATTCAACAAAACTTTTTAAACTAAAAAAAATTCAAAACTAAAATAGGAATAGAATATGCAAATTTCAACTAAATAATCATATATCCAAAGACCCAAAACACTAAAAACAAATTCCCATGTTATGAATTCAATAAGCAAAATTACCTAATTTCACATTGATTAAGAATGCTATTGAAATTCGGTTAATGTTCTTCATTTCAAAAAATAAGTAAGTACTTTTTCTAAATTACCCTCAATCATATTTATTGGGGATGGTATGGTGCCTAAGTTTAAACATAAATGGAATTTTGAAATAATAGCTTTAAATAGGATTGAGTTGGTTTGACTTTGTTTATATTTAAGTTCAATAGACATGGCCCTTTTCTTGCTTATATTTGAGTCCAAAGGAAGTATTATCTAAATGTATCACTCGACTATTTTATGCACACATATATACCTGACATTAATTACGACATTTGTTACAACCCAGAAAATAATTTATCAGGCTGGCACAACTGGAGATATATGATATACCTGTAAAATCAACAGCCACCATGAAGTTCAATTCAAACCCCCCAGCCAAGTAATCCAAGAAGGAATATTGGACACTTTCAGCATATTTGTCAACGTATAACCTGCCCTTTAACATCTGCATTATAGTTAAACTTTCAGGAAAATATAGAGGAATTAATGATGGAAATGAACTTATTTTAAGAAAATAAAACCTTGTTTTGAGGATTATGACTCGCAGCAGTAGACAGACTAAAATTTCCTCCTTGGCCACTGGAAAAAAGCTTCTCCAGCTCCGTCAAAGATTTCTGCATTTTTCTGATAAAACAAGAATAAACAACCCTAATATGCATTTTATCCTAGAAGTAGATTTAAGGGACAAAGTACAAATGACTGAAAAAGTTAACTGCTGCTTACCCCATCAAATCATGTTTGCCATTGCTATTAAAATTATAGCACTCCAGTATCAAAGGATTTTCCTGTATACAATAAAAATGAGAATGAGATAGCTTCCAGTATGCCAGCATGTCTATGCCAGAGTTCAAAAAAACACCCCAAAAATAAAGGATAAAATATGTGATGAAGTAGGGGCAAATTTCCTTATGTTAACAATAAATGGATAACGACCCTTTCTGCAACCATAAGGTTGTAGGACTCAGGCTTGGTGGTCACTTTAATCACTGAAATCTCAACCATTCTATAATGGTGGACATCGCATGCATCAGGCAGCCCTTATGATAACAATGTATGCATGCTTTCAATGGACTTCAGTGGTATACCAGCAGCATACCTTCATTACAAGTTAACACCAACTAAAACCCAATACTATATGTAGAGAGAAATGTAGAAATCATGTGTGATGGAATCCCTGAGAGTGTTGCACAGCAGAGAAACATACAAACACATACATGTAATACATAGTGTAGCACAACATTATATAGAGATGGGCTCAAGCCCATACATAAAATACATTTAACACTCCCCCTAAATTGGAGCATATAAATCATATGAACTATGTTTTTTACATATATAATCAATTCTATGATCATGCAATGATTTGGTTAAGACATTTGTCAACTAATGGAATATTCATCTTTGCCCAAGTGGAGATCAAGGTGGGCATAGTTGGAGATCCGAAAATATGATCACAAACTAATGCATATTCGTCTAGAAAGCCCATACAATGTCATTAACATAAAGAAAGTTTGTTGTTGTTTGAGTTCTTGGGCAAGAGTCGAAGCAGGAGGCAAGAGTTCGTTGAAGTCGTGTAAAAAATACCATGGACTTTTCCTAAGTACTCAACCATGGAGCCATCAATGCGAAAAGGGGCTATGATAATCAAGAGATTGTGGCAAACAACATAGGCATTGAGTATCATTGGTGTATAGCATTTGAGCTTGCTCTCAAACCCCAGAACATGTCTCATGGGTCAAGGAAGGATGAATAGTTGACTGAAAAATGCTACAAATTTGGGTATCAACTTTGGTCCAACGAGGGTGTTCCTTTTCATCAATGGAGGCAACTCTATCGATGAGATGGCCAACATAATCATATCCCTTAAGCCAAAGCTTGATATCAAAGGCCCAGGTGTCATAATTAGTGCATCTAACTTGTCATCGTATAGTAAGTAATTGACATCGTAGAGATTGAAGATTCAAACCTACCAAGAACATGACTAGCCATGGGTCACTTGGAAGACAGATAAAATAGTAATGGGAGAGAGAGAAAAGTCCACAAAAGGGAGGAGTGACAAATAGTAGACACCAATCTATAAGATTAAACACTTATTACTAGGTCAAAAACTAATAGTTATAGCACAACTTTTTCTACTTAAAAACATAACAGCCCAAATTCCGCAATTCAATTATGACTTGGTCCACCTGACCTCATCATGGAATAATTGATGCAACCCATAACACAATCACCAAGCACAATTGAATCTAGCTCCAATTGGAAGAACGGACAGAGGAAGATGATGAACATTAGGGAGTGTTGCTGCTCCAATGTATGCGAGACCAGAAGAGCTAGAATCATTTGACGGCTCGAGTCCGATGGTGGAGTTGGTGGTCGAAGTTTTCGACGGTGGCAATGGCAGACAATTGAATAATTCTAACTATATAATTTTATAGTTATGGAAAAAAAATGCAATGACCTTTCATTTGAGCAAAATTTTGAAATCAATTATATGGATCTTTACTTTCATAGGCAATCAAAAGTAAAATATGTTTATAAAAATATGAAAGCTTGGCAAAAATGTCATTATCACATAAGTATTATTGCTATTTTAACAATCATATTAGCTTAGGAGTATAATTGCATTAAACATGTGTAAAGTGTAACATAAATATTGCCATAAATGGTAGTACATGTACAACATTAATGCTTTACATAGAGTCCCATTAGCAAACTAATTTGCATTTTGTTTTCTATTTTCCATCTAATCCTTAACTTTCAGCACGATATTCTGGCCCCGACCCATGGTTGCCTTCACCATGGAGTTTTCAAACAATAGAACCGTTAGGATACAATTGCAAGGTATGGGCCTTGAGCCTAACATTGGAAGTAGGGATGGTATTCTATTGTGTGGTTTATAAGGCCTTGGGCTCTTCAACTATAATGACTATCTTTTGTGATGTGTTTCACCCAAGGTTCTTATCTACAACTCCACAATATTTTCTTTCTGTGTTTGTAACTTAGAATTGTGATTTTCCTAATTGGTGTTTTAGCTTCCTTCACATTTCCTTACGATGGTCAACTATGTTCGTTTGTCCTATTCAAGTTGAGTTTTTCTTCATTGATTTGACCTTGTCTTTGGGAATTGGAATACCCTGGATTGTACTAGATGGACTACACTTGACCTAACATATTAGAATGGATAGGAATATTGAGGATTTTTACATCACATTTGTTTACAGTCCTATTAATAGTTAGTAAATTATTCTTCCATTTCTCTTTTCAATATACTCTGTAAAATTCAACAGACAAAACATCACTGTACGTTAGTTTTATACCTTGCTTCCTATTTGTTGAATATTCATGAACACGGGCTTCCATATTGGGTTGAGATCGTTCTTTACAACTTCTGTTTTGCAAATTGGAATATGACTACCACCTTCCACAACTTTTGATATCAATAAAAAGGGATCCTGTGGGACAAATAAAAGCATGTCTTAGTTAATAATCGTTGTTCCTCATAATGGCTAACAAAAAGTTAAAAAAGACAAATGTACACGTACACTTCTTGAGAAGAGATCCCTATATTCCAAATCAGAACTCCTGAGTGTCATCTCCACTGTTGTCTTTGAGCTAACAGATTCCTCAGCGTGCACCAAGAGCTTTCCACAGTTTCGGGACTGGGTAGATCTGCTAAAATCTTCTGCGTGTAAATCTAATGCCATTGATCGATCAAACTTTGTTATTATCTGCACGGGTCAAATTTGTTATTGTTGATGGATACATTTGTTCTGGATGCTATTTTATTTTCAGAATCGATAGGACAGCATAATTTGAGAGTATATATCTTGGAACCAAAAATTTTCAATATGTTTGGTACTTACCCAATTTACAGGGGAAAAAACAGCAATAGTGCTAGAAATTAGTGGTAAAAATATAGCTTCATTGAGTGTGAAATGAATTTTCTTTCAGTTGTCAGATATCAGAGAACAAAAACAGTCTCTACTTTACCTCAGATAATGCACAGGTTGCCTCACCTAGATGTTCCTGCTCTTCTAGCTTAAGCATCTGCATAAGACAGAAATATTTACAATGTGGACCTCTATCCTCATGCTTTATCAATATGTTATCACATCTAATGAACTAGCAAGTAAAAATGTCCAGATACAAAAATTAATACACTTTCAGGGAAAGAACTTGTAAAGTATTTTTGCACACCCTTGCAAAGAGATTATAATCAGAACCATTAGGAAAAATGTAAAAGTGGTGTTGTTATCTCCAGGGGTGCACAATGAAGGCTGTAAGGAATCTAATTGTGTAAATAGCAGCAACCAAAAAAATCTCATCCAGTGAGCGATGTATACCAAGTATGCAAAAAAATTTACTGCCCTCCCTAAATGCTTCAGAACTGTGAATTCACATATTCATACAGAAAAGGTAGCATTGCAGCATATAGCATGCAAGTTTTCCCTACAGAATAAACACCTTCAACTAAAGAAAAGTGAATCTAGGAGTCTCTGAGGTAAAATAATGAAAATTTAACTGATACGCCACATCATATAATAAGGCATAAAATACATTTGAAGTCAAAACAGTTGCGTGTGAAATATGAGGACAGATGACATCAAAATACCGATACTTTTATGCAATTTTCCTTAACTAAAATTAACAGAAAGAAGATTACAAGATTCTCAGCATCATTGAACTGTTTCTAAAAAAAAAAACTTTCAGAAACAGGAAATGGTAAACTATTATCTAGTTTGATGGCAAAAATGTATATTTAGAACCATTATCTTACTAAGAAAAGAAGAAGGAAAACTAAAATGTATATGACATAATAAACACTATACCTTTACACTATTGTGAAACTGAGTATCAACATCATACACACGAAACCTGTTATGAAAGAAATTTTACAGAACAGTTCCTGGTGAAACAACAAAAATGTTCATGCGCCTTGTTGGAAGTAAAAACATCAACATTTAAACTTACACTAAATTCTGAACAGTCTCAAAATGATAAGTGAGAGTGTGTTTAGTAATCCATGTAGGATTTAATGAATTCAGAATTACTTCTGTCCGGCCAAGTTCCTTGAGTGCTCCATTTCTTCCTTTTTCATAAAGAACCAACATTGGATCACTCTACAGAGATGAAGCGGTACACAATAATCATGCATTTGATTAATGAGAATACTAGCTATTAAAAGCATGACATTTTATTTAAAGAATCACAATCAGTACATCCAAACAGACAATCGAAATGACCTTGTTGATCCATGTAGTTTGTTTGTTGAACTATTTTAACAAGGTCTAGTTCAATATGCCTACATCCTTTACAACCATGTAAGGATGAGGCACGGGCATACTTTGTTTTTGTCTGGAACAAAAAGAAAGTTATTAAGCTTTTCATTTTTAAGATATTATGTTTGAGTCTTCATGCTCACTACAATTTATTTTGTCAAAAGAATTCACTTGTTAGTATTTCAATAAGAGTTAGGCCAACGTTTGTATGCATCTTCCGCATAAGAGAACCAACTTGTATTTGACCTGAATTTTCCTTTAAAATATGAAATATCTGTGGTGCGCACACGATAAGGGCCATTCCCAAATACTATTTTAACAAAAGGCATATTTCAAATCTCAATCTAGGATTTTCTCATTCAAGAAACGCTCCTACACATATGAATACACTCCATCACCTCTTTCAAAAAGTAAGTTCTGTGATGACAGAATGATACGATACAACTAAAACACATGGCATTACCCCTGTTCGGAATTCACACCAAAACAAATAAACTCGCTGCTAGAGATGTGCAATTCACAAATGCACGACCCCAAATTTCTAGAACTAAAAAACAACTAATTATCACTACTTCAGAATTTTCCTATTATCAATTTTTCCTGTACGTGAATAACGAGGCGCGTCTAAGATAAATAGTTCAGAAACAAAACATGATTAAGCCAGTATGAAACTGAGATTAACATCAGCGGAGTAAGTAAATAAATAAAGAAATAGCTATAAAAGAAAATTAAAGAAACAGATAAAGAAATTGACAACTGTAATATTATAACAGCCAAACTACCATCTCAAATCATCTCAATTGAGCATAGGATTTTTCAGAGACCGAGATTCCCTAACTGTATCAGAACCTCATTCATTAAAAAAACTGCAATTCAAATGCGTTCAAAGAGGTTGAGATTCATGCAATGGCTAAAATGACAAACCTTAGATATTATATCCCGATCACGCAAGCCAGAAGCAGAAAACGACAACTGCAAGAGAAAAGCGATTGATAAAGCTACTGAAGTAGATGCGAATTGAAGTAAAGCGACTTAGGAGTGGTAAGAGAAGAAGAAATAAAAAGTGAGAACCTCGATCTGAGAGAAGAGGCCGTTATAGCCACGAGACCTGAAGAAGTTATCGACGGCGTCGTTGGGACCGGCCGAGTTGTAATGGTCGGAGGCGGTGCCACCAACGGCCATTTTGCCGGCGGCGACGTCGGAGCAGCAGTTGCCCATGGGCTGAAGTAAACGTGTAGTAGGTGACTGGAAAGACAGTGAAAAAAAAAAGTCGAAAATTGAAAGGAATATCGAGAAAAGAAAACTTAAGACCCGGAATATCCTATTATGTATCTACTCTGCATATTACCAAATTATCTGTTCTTTTTCTTTTCCTCTCGTTACTCTTTATGTACAAAAATAATTGTTAATTCGTTTAAAATAAATTATTTTAATAACTTGCAGTATTTTAATAATACTAAATCGAATTTTTATTCTCACTTTCTATTTTTTATTTTTTTTTCGTTTATAATGTATTGGCTAATTTAATAATTACTTCTATTTAATATTATTTTAACTCAATCAACTAACATATTACCTACTAACCAGTATTTTAATTTTCATTTATCACATTCCTTAATTTTATCAAACATGCTGTATATAAAATGCCCTTAAAGTTATTTTTGATGAGTTGGTATATAAAAATCGATATTAAACCAGTACATTCAAAATTAGTTAAACGAGAAAAAAAAGATGAAAAATTATTAAAAATTAATATAAAAATATAAATTATATTTGAAGAAAAGACACTACTTTTGTTATATTGATTAATTTTTCTATTTAAAAACAATTTTATAAAGTCATTGTATTTAACGGCTGATATAATTACTTCACCGTCATTGAATTTAACGGCTGACATAGTTATATAAACTTCCAAATCTTCTTATCAATAGTTATTTAAATAAAAGTAAAAAAAAAATCATGTTAACGTTGACTTTTGTTAACCTCGAAATAGCTATTTGCAGCTTTTTGACCTCTTTGTGTAGTGTATAATAATTAACAATGATAATTTTGAATGCATATGATTAGAATCCTTTATGCTCTTATTTTTACCGTGCTTATTACTAATCATTTTAAACATTTGTTATAATACCTTTTAACAAATGAAATAATAATATATAACAATTAATATTTGAATGAAGTGTAGTTAAGTAATATGGTTTCACAAGTCGATTGGGCTCGAATCAATTGAGCCTAGCGGGCCCAAACCGATTTCGAGTTTCTCAGGCCCGAGCCGATGTTGAGTGGTCTGGTCCTGGGTCTATGTCGATTCAATTGGGCCCTAGTCAATGTCGAGCTGATGTGAAGTCGAGCGGGCTCAAGCCAATGTCGAGTCGTCCGAGTTCGAGCCGATGTCGAGTCGTACGGGCTCAGGCCAATGTCAAGTCGCATGGGCTCGAGCCGATGTCGGGTGGAGCAGGCCCGGGCAGTTGTCCAATCATCTAGGCTCGGGCCATTGTCGAGTCGTTTGCGCCGATGTCGAGCCGAACAGCTGGCCTCAGCCAATGTCGAGTCTCCCGGACTCGGACCGATGAAAAGCCGAACGAATCGGGGTCAATATGGAGTGGAACGGGCCCGAATTAATGCGGAGTGGAATAGGCCCGAGTCGATGTCAAGTCAATTGAGCCCTAACCATTGTCGAGCGGAACGGGTCCAAACTGATGTCGAGTTTCCCAGGCCCGGACCGATGTCGAGTCGATTGGGCTCGGACCAATGTCGAGCCTAGAAGGCCCGAAACGATGTCGAGTCTCCCAAGTCCGGGCCGATATCGAGTGGAGCCGTCCTGGGTCTATGTCGAGTCAATTGGGCCCTAGCCAATGTCGAGCCGAGCGGTCTCAAGCCAATGTCCAGTCGTCCGGGTCCGGGCCAATGTCGAGTCATATGGGTTCGAGTCAATGTCGAGTGGAGCAGGCTCGAGCCCTTGTCCAATCATCTAGGCTCGGGCCATTGTCGAGTTGAACGGGCCAAGCCAATGTCGAGCTAAGCAAGCTCGTGCCGATGTCAAGTCGAACAGGCCCGGACCGATGTCGAGTCTCCCGGACCCAGGTCGATGTCGAGTTGATTAGGCTCGGGCCAATGTTGACCCGAGCGAGTCGAGCCAATGTTGAGCCGAGCGAGTCGAGCCAATGTCGAGTCTCCCAAGCTTGAGTCGATGTTGAGCTGAATGGGCCCAGGCCAATTCGAGTTGAGCAAGCCCAGGATGATGTCGAGCCGAACGGGCCCGAGCCGATGTCGAGTCTCCCAAACCTGGGACAATGTCAAGTCAATTCGGTCGGGGTCAATGTCGAGCCGATGTCAAGCCGAACGGGTCGAGGTTGATGTTGAGTGGAACGGGCCCGGGTTGATGTGGAGTTGAACAGGCCCGAGTCGATGTCAAGTTGATTGGACCCTGACCAATGTCGAGCGGATCGGGCCCAAACGGTTGTCAAGTCTCCCGTGCCGGGGCCGATGTCGAGTAGATTGGGCTCGGACCAATGTCGAGTCTAGCGGGCTCGAACCAATGTCGAGTCTCCCTGGCCCAAGCTGATGTCGAGTGGAGCGAGCCTAGGTCTATGCCGATGTCGAGTGGAGGAGACTCGGGCCAATGTCGAGCCGAACGGGCCAGGCCAATGTCGAGCTAAGCAAGCCCGGGCCGATGTGAAGCCGAACTGGCCCGGGCCGATATCGAGTCTCCCGGACCTAGGTCGATGTCGAGTCGATTGGACCCGGGCCAATGTCGAGCCGAGCGAGCTGAGGCAATGTCAAGTCACCCGAGCTTGGGCCGATGTTGAGCCGAACAGGCCCAGGACAATGTCGAGATGAGCAAGCCCAGGCTGATGTTGAGTCGAACGGGCCAAGCCAATGTCAAGTTGATTGGGCCCGAGCCTATGTCGAGTCTCCCGGGCTCGGGCCGATGTCAAGCTGAACGAGTCGAGGTCGATGTTGATTGTAATGGGCCAAGGTCGATTTGGAGTGGAACAGGTTCGAGTCGATGTCAAGTCAATTGGGCCCTGGCAATGTCGAGCGAAACGGGCCCAAACCGATGTCGAGTCTCTCGGGGCCAGGCCGATGTCGAGTCGATTGGGCTCAGACCAATGTCGAGCCTAGCGGGCACGAACCGATGTCGAGTCTCCCAAGCCCGGGCCGATGTTGAGTGGAACGATCCTAGGTCAATGTCGAGTCAATTGGGCCCTAACCAATGTCGAGTCGTCCGGGTTCGGGTCGATGTCGAGTCATCCGAGCTCGGGCCGATGTCAAGTCATATGGGCTCGAGTCGATGTTGAGTCGTATAGGCTCGAGCCGATGTGGAGTGGAGCAGGCCCAGAACATTGTCGAATCATGTAGGCTCGGGTCATTATCGAGTCGTCTGGGCCTGGGCCGATGTCAAGTCTCCTGGACTCGAGTCGATGTCTAGCTGAACGATCCCATACTGATGTCGAGTGGAGCAAGCCTAGGTCTATGTTGAGTCGATTGGGCCCTATCCAATGTCGAGCCAAGCGGGCCCAGGTCGATGTCAAGCCGAGCAGGCCCAAGCCGATGTCTAGGCATCCGGGCCCGGGTCGATGTCAATTCGTCTGGGTCGATGTCGAGTCAATTGGGCCATGGCTAATGTTGAGCCGAGCAAGCCTGGGCCGATATCAAGTCGAATAGGCCCGAGCCAATGTTAAGTCGAACAGGCTCAGGCTGATGTCGAATCATTCAGGTCCGGGCTCATTGTCGAGTCGTCCTGGTCCGGACCGATGTGGAACCAAGTTGATTCGCATTCAGGTTGAGTCAACTTAGACCTGGTTCGAGCCAATTTAATATGTGTCCATATCAAAATGGATTTATTCTAATTAACAAAATGAATTGAATCTAGATTTAATCCACTTTAAATGGATTTAAAAATATCCATTTAAATTTGATCTAGTTAAAATGGATTTGGATTTATAATGGATTTAGAAAAATCCAATGACCAATAAATTTGAACTTTATGTGAACAATAAATATTAAACAACAGAAAAGTAATAAATATAATGTTGTCTAGTTTAGTTAGATCCATTTTTGACTTCCAAAGTTGAACCGAGTAACACTGTTCAAAAGTTATCGAACACAATTTGACGAAGTTCAAACATTATGATTTGTTTTTAACATGTTCTACACAACTTGGTGTAACCCAAGTCTGAGATCAGATGATATGGAAATGAGCAAGGGAAGAGAGCGAAGCCACATGACTCTGAAGACTCGTTTGTCATGAGATTCTATAGATTGGGAAGGTTTACGACCATTATATCTTATGTCAAATATGTGAAACATGGGATCAGCCGAACCAGATGTGATGTAGACTCCATTTGGAGACCAAGCCTGATTTATCAAAGCTGACTGAGACTCACTGCTTTCTTGCTTCCATCCAAAGGCATGAAGTTCTGTCCGTTTTGATCTAATATCAAACAATCGAAGCTGCCTCTCAGGAGTTCTGTAGTACAATAAATAAATAAAAAAAAGGTTACATTTGATCTCTTTCTTAACTTAGAAGCAACAAAAGAATACAATCAAAATATCTGTCAACAAGGGTAAGAAAATGTTGAGCATGAATTGACTTCATGTACAGAACAGATAAGTATTTGTGAAAATGCAGTTCCAAACATTATTAATATAGCAAAGATTGTGAACCTTACCCCGTTTGAACCATGAATAAATTGAAGTCACACGGATTTGGCAGAACACTCAAACATTTACTATCAACTTGCTGCTTGAAATCTGTTCTTCCTACATGAGCATCGTACCCCAAAATTCTCTTGTCTTTGCCGACAGACAACACAAGTTGCCTGTACTGCATACCAGATACCCCCATGACGGCTGAAGAATGAAGATTCCTGTGTAATGCTTCTGGCTTCCATTTGTTATGACCATTCTCACGCCACAATACGACAGCATGGTCAGTTCCTCCGGTTACAAAACTGGTATTCTCCCGAGGCAGAAAAGCAATGCTATTTATAACACCCTTCGTGTGAGGTTTGTCCTCTAAGAAATTGACATAATTTGATATCTGTCAATTACATCCATGTTTTGCATAACATCAATCTCTATAAAAGAAAACAAAATTCTAAATTGATATTTCCAAACCAATTTATTGGGGTCAAAATTTGTGTCTTACCCCACCATCTTTTACTCTACTGAAGTCCGTAACTGATATTTGAGAGTCTAGACCATCAGCACTATATACCGAAAGCAAGCTGTTTCCGTTTGGGTGCCAAACTATGTCTTCTGGCCATCTCTGCTGTGGGGATATACAATTTGTGCTTGTAATAAGATGTGGATTTGATCTACAAAATCAGGATGGGAGAAAAATAAAATTATGAAATATATCATTTTTCTATATCATATGGGTAGGAATATTTTAAACTTCCAACAAAACTTCATACATAGAATGGAACAAATTGTCACTCATGGAGGAAAGAAGAGCAAGCTTTAATAAATCAAGGAATCAAATAGTATTGCAAAATGCATGCCATAAGACCTATTGCTCTCCAACACTATTAATTAATGAAGAATGCAGTGACCATATCTATTGAAAAGCCTACCATGCATTAGAGATGTCGCAATATTAGAATCATGAGATGCATTTTAAATTCATCTGTGCTGTCTTCACAAATATATTATTTGATTTTTCATAGTCAACAACTATGTAGCTATGACAATACAATAACAATTTTAAAACAAGGCTCAAAAGAAAAACGACGACATACTTTGATTGAAAAACTTCCCACACGTTGACCACTCCATCCAAAGCACTGCAATCATTCCCAGTCAAAAAAGAAGCAGGCATCAAATTATGTAACAGACTTGTTGAACCAGGAAAAATATCAAACAAATGATAAAATATGACACAAAGTTATGATTGCGTTATAATTGTGTAGGCAGTCTTCGAGGATAAAAGGAGCTTTCAAACCATTAATGCATTTTTTGGACAAGGTTCTCTAGAGAAAAATAGGTTGAAAAAATAAATAGACTTTTCTATTAATTAAAATTAGTTTATTTGTGAACTTCTACAAGTCAATTTCATTTCATATTTTATCATATCCAAAAATGTACTTCACCAGAATCTGGGAGAAGAAAAAGAGGTACATGACTAAAAAAAAAGCGAATTCTTCATATTCAGTTACTTTAAACAATAATTGAGTTGTATTTAAACATGATTGTATCATAAATGCAGAAGACATAGAGACCTTTTTTTTCTCTGGGCTTGCAAACTATAATCCTAACATATCACATAGTATTTTTCATTAGAAAAACCAGAATCAAATCAAAACATAAGCAAAATGCTTTCAAGAAAAATTATTCTAAACCTGGTCACAAACTGGCGATCATTTACAGGAGACAAAGCAATACATCGCAATCTCCTCTTATGTTGACTTGAGCAGGGATAATAGCTTGTTTGAAAAAGCACTGATTCTGGTTTAGAATTCTTACATATCAAGCGAATCACTCCCTCAGCCTCTTTCTGTTCTGTAAAGAAAATGAATCCCATGCCAAAGTTAGCCATAGTTATGGATACAAGTGACCAAATTTACACACAAACAACAATTAATATACCAAAAACCTTCCTTTTGCTCCCTCTGCCTTGGACTTCAATGCTTTCCCGTTCAGTAGATATACTCTGAGTCTGAGTCTTTTCAGACTTTACCTTTACCCTAGCAAGAGAAGAAGGTGGCAACGGTACGGAGTGCGAACATTTTGAACCCACATGAGCAAGGCGTAACCCAGACTGAAGGTGGTTTTTGGAAGAACAAGAACCGTCACTTTTATGAAAGGAACCAATTTTTGATTCACGTTCTACCTTCACTTGTTCAGCGTCAACGTGTGATGAACTTGCACTAGTTACACCTCGTAAAAGAGCCAACTTGGATTTAGACTCCGACAACCTCTTTTCTGCTTCCTCAAGCTGCAAATATTTTCAAAACATGCAATCAACTCATGATTTTCCACACAAAGATTCTACCTTTTTTGGATTTTCTTTGCATAAACAACGTCCCAAACAAGTGGGGTTAACGCTCCTCCATCAAACAACCCACACAACACTTCTTTCACGTAAAACCTCTGCGTGTCAGTCTCTTTTCATTAAAAAAAAAAACTTTCTTTAACAATTCTTAAAATTCAACGTAACAACATGATGCAATACGAGAGTAGCAACGAACCTGGGAAGTGTAATAAGAGATATAATAACGGAGGTGTTTGACTTCACGGGTACGGTGTTCGACGAGAGCCAGCAATGCTTCTTCGTGTTCTTGCCTGCCATTGACGACGCCGTTTTCATGGTGTTCCATTTTGCAGTGAGTGGCAGTGATAGATAGAAAGTGTTGTTGTTGCTTCGAAATTTGAAAGAAATGAAGTGGCGGTGAAGAACGCTGATTGGTTAATTGTGTTATTAAAAACGTGTTTGGGAAGTAACCGCCAACTAAGAGACATGTGCAAAATAAAACCTGTGTTAACGCGTAATTAGGGGTGAGGATAATGATAAATATCTGTTTTGCTTTTTGTATAATAAACTAATTTTTTTTTTTAATTTCTTAAATTTCGGAATATATAAGTTTTCTAACTCATTTAATGCTGTACTTAATATATATGTACGAAGGTTACATGGGTTTAAATTTTATTAAAGGATTATAAAAGTTGTATAAGGAGGTGAAAATAGTAATAGTTTTAGTTTTTTTGAGTGGAATTGAACTTAGAAAATTTGGGGTGCATATGATAAACTTGATGGAACTCCTCTTTAGTTGCATGCAGTTACTTTTGTGCTCTCTCTTCGTATTCTTTATTTTTTAATAGTTAATTTATTACAATAAATATTAACATGTATTTTATTTTTAGTTTAAGAGAATAAAATTACAATCATTTAAAGTATTTGTTAATTTGCTTGAACTTCGCCCTCACTCATAATAAGGTAGTTAAACACATTAATTATTCTTTAGTAATTGATTGTCATGTTTATTAAAAAAAAATAACGTTAATATGTAAATAATAGTGGTTAATTGCATATTAACATTGATTTCTCCCTCAATAAGCGTATGTGACAATTAGTAAAGATAAAATACGTGTTTAATTATCTTAATGGAGTCCAAATAAAATTAATAGACAATTAAAGTTTATAAGCTCTTCAATAAAATAACAAAAAAAAAAGATTCACTATAAGAAAAATATAACTTACGTAAATCAAAACTCTAATTAAACCATTTATTTATTACGGTTTCCAAAGATGTAATGAGTTTAGAAA
>Ga0123341_1000722_pt1 | contig 22132 bp, 10 predicted proteins | sample Turbeapinknodule_FD_89959 | JGI IMG/M metagenome (GOLD analysis project Ga0123341, IMG submission 89959) | Root nodule microbial communities of legume samples collected from Mexico - Turtle bean Mexico pink nodule | ecosystem: Host-associated > Plants > Roots > Nodule | place: Mexico: Nepantla...
AAAGACAGTATATATATATATATATATATATATATATATATATATAAAGGATGTCATAATTGATCTGCGACTGTGCAACCCTGCTTGCATAAGAAAAATCTTTTATAAAACCTACATGCAAATGTTACAATAATTTTGTTTTAATGTTTCATATCTTTGTTTTACATTAGTCTATCATTATCATTGACAATAAAATTTAAATAAGTTAAATAAAAATAAGATTAACATCTACATTAAATAAATATGTCAAAGTTAAATCTTTCATGAAAAAAGAAATATAAAAGAAAACTATTGTCTAACATACTAAAAATCTATAAAAACTATATGATTAATCATCATCTTCTTGTCTTGACTTTTGAAACATTCTTATTGTTGTTCAATTTCAATAATATTAAACTCGAGTTGATTTTTGTTGTTGTGGATTAAGCGAGTTAAACACCATTGACTGCACGAACTATGGATTATGTGAGATGGATCTAAGTGGAGTAGTGAGTCAAAATAATCTGTCAACCTTGCACATTTTCTTACAAATCGACTTACATTGTCATCCTTATTAAAAAAAACTTATTTTATTTATTTTTTATAAATATCTACGGACAAACTCTACCATAATTTTATTTTAATTATTATAAATGACGTTGAATAATGATATCTTAAAAGAGATTTATGTTGGATTAGATTGATGTATTATTCTTGCCTAATAATTTCTTAATATTTATAATTATATTTATGGTTTTAATAGTTTTAATTCACATACAGATGTAATTCTCTTCTACATATAATAAGAACTCATATAAGAGTATTTCTAGTAGCTCCTTAAAACATTCAACAAGTTGTTGTAGTATTAAATTTGTTATAAAGAAGAAATAATAATATAAATAATTGTATAATACTCATATAATATATCAACATGCTTATATAACATTCCAGTCAATATAGTCTAATATAATCTCTCAATATAGTTTCCAGTAATCTCACACTATTCAAGACAATCTTTTAAAGATAAAACTGTAACAAAATTTCTACTTTTAAAATCGACAATATCTCTCAAATTTGTGATAAAATTCACTTTTTTTTAAACCTCGCCAACTTGGGCAAACATTTGCATTATAAACAAACATATATCATAGAATGCATATAATGACATATTCACAACTTTCATATAATAGTAATTCACGTGACAACTGTACTGTACAAAAATAAAATTTAGATTAAATTATTATCAGTATACTTTATACCTTTTTAATATACTCTCAACATTTCTATGTACGATAAGTCAAAGTTTGCAACTTGACCGTTGGGAAACTAGTCTTTACAGCAATATATATATATATTTGTAATAAAATAATAAAGTATATTTAAATTTTTTAACTAATATTCAGAAGACAGTAGTTATGACTTGACTTATTTTTCAGAATTATCAAAGGTTAGTAGTTTGTTAATTTATTTAGAAAGTCAATTAATTGCATAGATAGAAGCGATTTCACATTCCAAACGCGGTCCCTTCACCCTACGCGGCAAGATGTATTAATAAGCTGCACACAGAATAGAAACCCACAACACCACATCATCCTAATAATCTCAGACACTGTTCCTTGTTGACCAAACCCAACCAACCCATTTATCTCTCACCCTTTCTTCTCATCTCTCAGAAAAATCTTCTCTTTTTGGTTTCAATTTTTGTTCTTGTTTTCACCACTTTCCAAGGTTCGTTTCTGCCATGTAATGCACTTTTAGTTTCTCGTTATCCTTCTGTTATGGGTGTTCCTGTGGATAATCTTTTGCTTCATTTAATTTTTTACTTGTTCTCTAAATTTATGATTGGGCTCTTGATTCTCTCTCTTATAGTTTATTTTAGTTCCCGAGGAAGCCAAGTTCACATTTTTATTCACAATGCTCTTTGAGATTTGAAAAACAAGCACAAAATGCACAAACTTGTAGTTTAGAGCAAGAGAACTGTATGAAAATTAGGATATAGGTGAAAAAAATGGTTTTCATTTGAGATTATGCTTTTTCGACATATGGAAATTCTGAATTCAGTGGTTGAGATACAGATAATTTGTTTAGTTAAGAATAGATGTGGAGAAGGGGGTTTTGGGTCAATTTTGGAGAAATAATCATCTTTTCAGGAACCCTCTTGGAAGGCAGCAAAAGAAGAATGATTTTGGGGACTATAGATGCATCCTTAGTTTGTTTTAGCTATATGGCTCTGGGAACTGTCAAATATACTTGTTTTTTTGTCACTTTCATAAAATTTTCAAACATGTTTTGCTTGAAAAGAAAGTATTTGTAATCAGTGAAAATCTGACTACTTGAACTGCAATATGATGCTGATGTTTGTGCATTTAATTTAGTTTAATAGAACTGATGATATCTTTGGAATATTGAAAAAAATGTTGGAGCCTTGACCATGATATTAGTTATTACTTTTTTACTTTTTGTATGTTTCATCTGATATAGTAATTAGCAATCTGTGAATGTAGTTTGTTTGCTTTCATGTTTTAAGATCTGAAGTTTTAGCATTATGGTTATCATTATATTGGACTTCCACTTTATTATTCTAAGACAGACACTTCTATGTGGTTCTTCCAGGTGACCTTTTAAGTGGTTTAATTCAAAGATATTTATTCCATTTCATATTATTGGCCGTGTTCGAATACTTCATCGCTAGTCATGACTTGCTTCCCATTCTCATTTAGTAGGAAAGTGCCTTCTGCACCAAAACATGATCCAGATATTGATGAAGGTAATTTAACAATAATATTAGATTAATATGCGAACTGATAATATATTTTTATTTCACTTAGTTTTCGAACAATAGACTTCTCAAATTCACATTTGTTTCCTGATAACTGTTATGTTATAAATGACATTCAAAATTAGAATTATGCTATAAATGATATGTAAAACTAGCATTAAAAGTAATTATTCTTGGTCATTCAAATTCCTGCTTACTGAAAATAAAACTGATGGTTTTGAGTTTAATCTTTAACATAATCTAAGAATATTGTTGTAGAATCAATATACCTATGAAAAAATGCATAAAAAATCTAGTTATAGTGCTTGATTTTGACTGAATATGTTTGTGAACAGAATTCTCAGGCATTCAAAATGTAAGAATCTTTACCTTCAAAGAACTAAAAGTTGCGTCTGACAATTTCAGTCAGTCCAATAAAATTGGGCAGGGTGGCTTTGGTTCTGTTTATAAGGTAATTTAGTAGCTTTTGAATATTGCTTGCATCATCGTATCCATTTGATTGATCATTATTTTTCTCTTCCTTTCCTTATCAGTGAAAACTTAACAATATTATGGTGGATGATCAGGGATTACTAAAAGATGGGAAACTAGCTGCTATAAAAGTTCTTTCAGAAGAATCAACTCAAGGGGTGAAAGAATTTATGACAGAGATTAATGTCATCTCAGAAATAGAGCATGAAAATTTGGTTAAGCTATATGGTTGTTGTGTGGAAGGGAAAAACCGAATATTAGTCTACAATTTTCTTGAGAACAATAGCCTTGCGCAAACCATTTTAGGTAAATGCTTTGTAATTTTGTGGTAAAGTTTTCTGAGAAAATCTGAGAACAGAAATTCTATTGTGTCATTTAGAATATCATGGAGTTGTTATATTAATTTATTTTCTTTACCTATGCTTTCTGGATAAGTTATTTTCTCTTCACTTGCAGGTTCAGGTCACAGTAACAATATTTTTGATTGGAAAACAAGATCTAGGATTTGCATTGGGATTGCACGCGGGCTCTCCTATCTACATGAAGAAGTAAAACCACATATTGTTCATAGGGATATAAAAGCAAGCAATATTCTCCTTGACAAAGACCTTACACCTAAGATTTCAGATTTTGGTCTTGCAAAGCTTATTCCATCATACATGACTCATGTCAGCACTCGTGTGGCAGGAACAATGTGAGTATTTTAATAAACATCCTGTGCATAAATTGGAAACTTTTACTTTCCTTTTCCTTCCCAAAAGTAAGACTTCATCTCTGTTGAATGGTTAGAAGAATTATATAGCATAATACTGAAAAATTTGAGAATGTTAGAATGTAATTGACTTTATTGATTCTGTTCAATATTTTATATGAATTCATTTTGTTGTAAATTGGTGACTTTGAATTTTATGTTCAACTTACTTTAGATTATCTGTTAGTATTTTGCTTTAATCTTGACAAGGGATTCCTTTGGTTGAGCCTTTGCTCTGCAAGATTTTTAGTCCATTAAATGCAGCACACACGAAATCTTGCTTGTTGTAAATTCATCATCAACCACTACACAACTGAGATCATTGAAGTGCTTGATAGAGATCAGGGATTCTTTTATTGAAATATACATAAATTGGTTGATAAAATTGTTGGAGCAATTCTCTTCCTCCTGAGTTGGAAATCCTACTTTGACTAGAGATACGGTTGAATAATACTTACTATATTGAAGTTTACTTTCTAAGATAGTATCAGAGTTTATTAGAATCTATCACAGCAAAATTGGTTGGACCTAGAGATTAATTGTATATTACGTCCCGTGTATTCATTCATAAACTTTCACTTCTCACATGATAAAGAGGAAAGCTTCTCTTCTCCTGTTAATGTTATTGACTTCCTTTACTTAATGCTGCATCTTTTATTTCAGAGGTTATTTGGCACCAGAGTATGCATTAAGGGGGCACCTGACACGTAAAGCAGATATTTACAGCTTTGGTGTACTCCTTGTGGAGATAGTGAGTGGAAGATGTCACACTAATACACGATTACCGATAGGAGAGCAGTTTCTCTTAGAAACGGTATGTCATTTCTATTTTCTTAGTTGTTTATTCACTGCCAAGTATGTGATAACATAACCTTTTATTGAAAGCTTCAAGTTGTATGGAAAATGTTGGAAAGCTTTAATTGTGTCTTCTATGGGGGTTGCCTTATTTGCAACCTCATCAGTGATGGCTAGTTCATACTACACTATCTTGTGTCTAACAAACTCAATTTTTGTGGATTTTAACTACCTTTCACCTGTGAAATTGGTCCTGCATGTATAGAAACTGTACAGAAGATGGTGAGTTTAAACAACAGAATGATTGTAAACCTTGATCAATAAATATGGAGCCTCTTCTGAGTTATTTTTTCTTTTCAGTTAACAAATTTTTCACAAGCTAAAATTAGCTTATGCAAATAAAAATTTAGAGAAGCTAGATGGAAAGCTTCTACAAATTAGCTTATAGAGAAGCTAAGTTTAATTTTTCTTATTTTTCTCCCCTAGAAGTGCTTATGAAGAAACTCATCCAAATAGGTCCAAGTTCTAGTCTCCACTAATTTTTTTGTTATAGAACTTCACTTTCTCTTCTTTCTACTTTAGTTTTCCATCCAAGCTCCATTCAATTGTGATTGATTATGAAGTTATAAACCCCACCTTAAGGTGTACCTGATTGGAAGCCTCAACATTCAAATTTCTTTTGTTCCTTCAGCATGAAAAAACATTGAAATTTTAGAGTTATGCTTTAAATAGGGAACATTGAACCAGAAGTTGTGAGAGTCTACCTCTAGACTAAAATTATATTTGGTAAACCCATCTGACAGTTCTGATACTACTATCAAAAGACTGTATCATATCTGAAAGAATATTTGTTGTTTGAATTATCACATCTTCATATAATGTGAAATTTTTTAAAGTTGTTAATTTGTCTTTAAATAAATTTAAACTAAAGTGTTCTTTTCAATAATGATGGTCAAGAAAGGGATAAAATGCCCTAAATGAATTATATTCTTTTTTGACTTTTGGATTTTAGATAGACAAATTAGATTCATTTTCTTATATTTGACTAAACTTGTTTACATAAATCCTGATTGTGAATTTATATAATTCATAATGATGAAATATAGATCCGTGTCTTCGTGTCCTACATTTTGAAGATTACACATGTTGAAGTGTCCGTGTCCGTATTGTGTAGTGTTTGTGCTACAAGTACTCATTCTATGACATTAAGATAGTTTTCTACCAGCTCTTAATTTGAGCTTCTTGTTGGGTTCTCTCAAAAAATCTTAAGACAATAGGTTTACAAGTTTTTTCTTGTATATTGTTCATTTCATTCATTTCTACATAATGTGGGACTCTAACTTACACTTGATTAACATTTCTGTCCAGACATGGAAACTTTATCAGCAAAGGGAACTGGTAGGGCTTGTAGATGCATCCCTAGACGGGTATTTCGATGCCGAGGAGGCCTGTACATTTCTGAAAGTTGGACTTCTCTGCACTCAGGACACATCCAAACTCCGGCCACCAATGTCTTCTGTGGTGAAGATGCTCACTGGAGAAATGGACATTGATGAAAGTAAGATAACAAAACCAGGCTTGATTTCAGATTTCATGGACCTGAAAATCAGAGGAGACAAAAAAGATGTTGATAATGATACCAAGGGTTCATCTTCCTACAATGCATCCTCTGCTTCAGATAGCCAGGGTAACACCATGTCATATGCTGCAAGTGCAAGTACAACTGCAACCTTCTCTGTTAAATATGATCCAAGCTTGTAAACATTATTTGTCCATGGTTGCCACTTTGATTCCAAATTATTTCATTTTTCTGAGGTCTCCCTTTCCCTTGTAAATTTGCTGCGGGTGCCATAAATTTGTGTGTTAATATTTTCTTCTGTTCGTGACTAGGAAGTTTTGCCCAATGTACACTATTTTGTAAATATGAAGAACTTTGTTGTTCAGAAACCATGCAGGTATATAAGGGTTCAGAAACCATGCAGGTATATAAGGGTTCAGAAAATTACAAAATACTTGATTTCATGGTTTCATCCTCAAAAATATTTTGTTTCAATATAATCCTCAATATTAATATTCTGTCCTAATAAAATTGTAATTCTTTTTTATATTATTTTTTTTCAATTAAGATTAAGTTCCTTCTCTATTAGTCATGTAAATTTCTTGATAGAAATAACTATTAAAATAAAGAAAAAAAAAGTGCAAGAAGGAAACATAACTAAGTAAATTTCAAATACTGAATAGATTATTACATTAAATGATTTGAATTAAACAATTAAAGCATCAATTAGCTATCTAAATAAAAAAATAATTAAAAAAAATGTACCTGTGTAATATTTTGCTCGGTTAAGTAACCGTTACTAACAGCAATAAACTAACAATATATTCGCCACGTGGCAGACCTCTACTGGTTAGCGAAAAGTTTGTTATTCTTTTTCGCGGGAAATTGAAACTCAAAGAAAGCTATAAAAATGGAGTGGGTTCAGTGATCAGTGATTTCTTTCAAAGTTTGGTCCAAATTCTGTTACAGTTGCTATCGTCTCTCTGTATCAAACAATCTTTCAGAATGTGGTGGTTTGGCAATTGGATTGACTCCTTCGATTCTCTGTAATTATTATTATTATCACTCGTCATTGCTTCAAGAACAGTGATATTTGGATTCGATAACCTAATCGATGTTTATCGTTTTTCTGTGTTTTTTCCTCTTTCGATTACATCTGAGTGATTAATGGTTATATTTGTGGTGGAGTAGGATGACACGTCTGGCATGGTGCAACATCTGCGATAAAGGCAGAGACGATTACAGTGAAACGTCGGCAATGAACTTGGAGATACTGGAGATGGCGGCGGAAGGTGGCTACGGGCGAGTGTACCGGTGCCTTGATCATAACAGCGGCGCACTCGTCGCCATGAAAGAGATCACATTAGTCGGAATGAGCCAGGGTGTTCCGTCTTCGATCATCCGCGAAGTGTCGTTCCTCAAAGACCTCTACCATGACAACATTGTCAGGCTGCTTGGAGTCGGATTCACCGAAAACAGATATGTCAATCTTATCTTCGAGCATCTCGATTTCGACCTTCATGAGTTCATTTATGACAGTCGTTTTTCCATGGATGCGTTGACTGTAAAGGTATGAGAGTGCGCTTTTACTACTGTTTTATGAATTTGATTTTAATTTGTTCAGAAATGCATTAGGCATTGTTGGATGTGGATCTTTAAAGGATCTTTTGAATCTAAAGAAATTTTGCATTAAATGTGAATTCTGAAAGCAAACCTAGATTTAAATTGATTTTAGTTAGAGTTGATTTTAATAAAGTGATTTATGTTTGGATATTTCAATAAAAGGCATTTTGTTATAAAATTTAGAGTAAATTTTGTTCATCATCACTTTTAATTAAATTGTGATTTTGTGTTAAAATCAATTTTGCTTAGAATAACCTGACATTTATCACTGTTAAGAAGGATAAATAGATTGTATAGTGAACTGTCATTTAAGTTCTAAAATTATTAAAGTTCATAAAAATCTCTAAAAGGTTTAATTTGTATATTAATTTAGTTTAGTGGTTAGTAAATTGAACGACCCATTTATTATTAATTTGGTTACTAAAATTAACTATTGCATATTCATTTAGTCTCTGAACTCAACCCGTATGATGTTACTTTCTAAACTTAACTATATTCACTCCGAAAATTGAATTTAAGAATATAGATAATAATAGTAACAATAATACTGATAATAATAAATAGTTAAGTGTAGATACTAAAATAAAAGTAAATTATTAAATTTAGAAATTAAGATAAACAGTAAGAGGTTAAGTCTAGAAAATACAACTGTAGTAAATAATTAAGTTTGTGGAAAACAATTATTTAAGTATGTAGGATACTATTAAAAAGAAAAACAAATTATATTTTCAGATTTTTTTTTATAGAATATTAATACTTGAGGGTTTATCCTTTTGTAAAATAAGATTTGACTGAAGTCAAATAAACTCCTGTTATCATTAACGGATCAAACATACATTCTCACTAATGATATATATCTATATCTATCCATCTATATATAAATCACTTTATCTATAAATACTTTTAAGATTGAGGTAAACGAATCTCAAATTCTAAAACTCCTGTAACTGCCGTGATTAAATTTCTTTTGCTTGCAGAGTTTCATGTACCAGATACTCTCTGCTGTGGAGTTCTGCCATTCGCGTAAGGTTCTGCATAGAGATTTGAAACCAGGGAATGTGCTGATTCATGAACCTACAATGTTGATCAAAGTGGCGGATTTTGGTTTGGCTAGAGAGTTTAGAGATGACCTGATGTATTCTGAGAAGGTATAATTGACTTGAAAGGAACATATTGATTCTCTCTGGCTTATTTAGGTTAATTATATATTATGTTTTCAAGTTTCTAATTTTTCTTTTTAAGTTCATCCCGTGATTATAAATATCATATCTTCCAGTATTTCATTATTCCTTTGAACTGTATATTTTGCTTGCATTATCCTTTCATTTGCATATATATACATAGCATATAAACATAGAAATCACGGTCCCTCTTTATATGTAAAATAAGAAATATGCTACTCCTTTCATTTATTTTTAATCATGAGATTTAAAAAATATGTTTGATTTATATGTATTATTAAAAATTCAAGATAATATTCATTAGTCTTTTTATTAATAATATTTTACTTCTATGTTAATATTTATAATGAATAAAATATATGCTAGAAATTTGTTTTCGTGAACTGATTTATCAATAGAGAAAAGTAAAAGAAAAACTTTGATGACGGTTGTAACTTGCATACATGTTTTCTTCAACTTGTTCTTTCTGTCACAAACTATGATTGGTTAGTAAGACATTTGTATGGTATAAAAGCTTTATTACAAAATAATGATGTTCCACAAATGATTAGGTATAGTTTTAGCTTTGGTATATAAATAAAAGTCTTATTATAAAGTGGACACCTCACTAATACACTAGTCAGTTAGGAACTTCCTGGTACAGGGCACCTGAAGTCTTGTGTGACAACTATCAATATTCAGCTGCAATTGATTTGTGGTCTGTTGGTTGTATATTTGCTGAGATGCTACTTGGACAACCTTTGCTCCAACTGATTGAAGGCCGGGATGAGTTAGACGTAATGTTCAGGTATGATTTGACACACATAAAAATATCCACTTGACTTTTGCATGCAATTCTCGTTTATGATTGAAACAAGAAAGAATTTTCTCTGTGAAGACTGTTAGGTACCCCCACAGAGGAAACATGGCCAGGAGTCTCTGGAGTAATACGTAACCTTCATCTCTTCCCGATTTTTCAACCAGTGGTACTAAATTCTCATTTCTCAATGGCTATTTGGCTCGTTGCCTTTTCATAGAATCTTTAAAAGTTACAACTCTACTCTGCTATGCAGGGCCTGGAAACACTTTTTCCTGGACTGGAACGAAATGGCCTCGATCTTCTATCAGTAAGTTTTACTCCACAGTTTTGTTTTGGTTCTAAGCAACGGACAGTTTCTACGAACAATAAATAAATTTCTGTAGTATCTGTCCTTAAAGAAGCAATTTGGAGATGTGTGTTATTTTAGGAATTCAAGTGTCTGGAGCCTAGGTTACTCCAAGTTGAGCAATACTGGTTAATAAAATTTATGCAACATTGCTTATACAAATAGGTTATGTTTTGCAAGAGAAAAATTGATAAAGAGAATATTTCAAATAAAAATTATGTTTTGAATTAAAAAATTTATAGAATGAATACTGTAAATAGGATAAGCAATCAATTTGATCTTTAAATATTTAAGTCGTTTTCAATTTAATCCTTGGAAGAAGGGATACTTATTTTGGCTTCTACATATGTAAAAGGTCATTAGGTCTTACTGTTAAGTTTTGTAAAAGGTCATGAAACTCTGCAAGGAACTAAGTCATTATGATACTAAGAATTGGAAAATTGTAGAAAGGAAAAGATGGATGTTCCTTAAAGAAAAAGTTTACTGTTTAATTCTTGTTCTGATGCCATATTTATCGTTTTATTTTGCAGGCAATGCTTTGCTTGAATCCAAGCCAAAGGATTTCTGCGACAGCTGCTCTAAAGCATCCTTACTTCATGGATGAGGATTTCGTATGTTCATAATCTACGTTTTAGACCAATATGTGGGGTTTGATGGTTTTAAATTTGAACTGATTAATCTTTCTTTTATTTTCATTTAGAGTTTTGGAGGAAAGGCAATGGAGCCGTGGATGAGATGCATTCCTTTTCCATGACTTTTTTCACCTTCTTTACTACTTTTCTAATAAAGTTACAATTCCTTTACTTCTTTACATTTGAATGAGGTACAATTGGGAGAATTCAAAGCCAAGCTTTACTTTTCTATTTTGGTACCATTAAAACTGTATTCCAAAATTCTCTTAATGCATCCAAATATCTGTCCTTGTCGTTTCACTCAGAAGCATAGAGCAAAAATATTGTCATTGTTTAAGTTATTAATTCATAAAATTAAATTAAATCTTACGCATGAATTAAAATCACATTTTGAAGAGAAATACGTATTTCATAGCTAACAATGTACGCAAAGAAGTCTCAATGCCCAAGAATCCATTTCCCCCATCAAACAAAATTTGGGCTGAGTATTACTAAATGTACATTTACGCTTTGATTTGATGAGCTCAACAGAAGAACATGGAACTCCTGATATTCTTATGCAATCTAGGAAGCTCTGGGATGGGGGTGTTTCCCTCTGATAAATCATCAAGATTCAAAAACCGTCCTATCTGAGCCGCTGCATGGTGAGCATAGCATATTGGTGCCACTGAAGAATAAAAAATGAGGATAAATTATTAGAAACAAATTAATCACATCACTTCTTTCAGATGAAAAAATACTATTATTGGGTATGTACCAACTGAGGTTGCAGTTGTGCTTCTTTGGTTCCTGAAATAAGTACATAAAGAAGCAACTAAGTAGGGTTTAGGGTAATAATGAAAGCATGTATATAAACAAAAGATTGAGTGCATACACATAGGACAGCGAATGGATCAAATTTTGTAAGCCATCTGCCGAGAAACCAATCTCATCAAGTAGCACATGATAATGTACAGGCCTAGATGTTCCCTATGTATTTATTATATGGTCAGGCTTAGAAACAAAACAACAAATACCAATTTAATTCACAATCAAATATTTCTCTAAAACCACATGCTACGTAAACATATACCAGCATCCCCGCATGAGCACACATGTAAAAATCATAATTACTTGGATGTGTGATTGTTGTGTCCACGACAGTCCCTGAAGAAGAAGAGCAAAATTTATATTACAATGATCCTGTGCGTTACCTGTATGCAAGCAAGTAAACAAAACAAGTAGCATACCAGGAGGAACATTTTCAGGACCATTAGCCTGAAACAGCCTAGTATGATGATTTTTCTGTGCCACTATCACCGTGAACTTGGGAACATCATCCTCACCAAGACGTTGATAGGCCTGAAATTATAATCCTATAATTAGGAGGAAACATCTGTTTAATTGGTTGCATTTTTCACCTACCTTTTTCTTTTTTTTTTAAGAGGTAGGGGCTGTAGAAAATATTAACTTTTTCCCATTTTCTTTAAAGAGAGAAATGTGTAATCTAAGCACCCACTCAGAACAATGTGTACGTAAGATTCCAGCAATCAAGCACATTATCAAAATGAACAGTGAAAGAGTTGCGGTGTAACCTTGATTATCTGGTTGAGCTCGACTATCAAAACCTGATTAAATTGTGATTCACTAACTCCATCCCTGAACACGAAAACACAGTTCAGATATTTAACAAGTGATAAAGGAAATTGAGATCACCAAGAGTAATCCATATTTCATAAATTTAAGGAATACTGGTAGAATTTGTACTAGTTTTAGATATAATTTGTTGAATATTAACTTAGCCCATGGAATTTTTACTATGATAAATTTCAATGATGGCACAAGGCTGACCGAAATCCTTAAGGACCAAGAATCGGTCTTGTCACTACCACACTTCAATTTCTCGTTGCTCAGTCATTTTTCCCAGAATTTAGTGGCATCTCCCTCTCTCCTCTAAGGACAATATTTTGGTTCCTTCTTCACCTTCTCAAACAAATTCTAAAGAAATCCTCTTGGCACCAACATTGAAACCAAAGCATGGCTTCACCCTCCATACTCCTGAATGCCCATTGTATCTTCACATGGGTGAATGTCTTGCTACACAAAGAACCTTTCCAATTTAATAATCCATCCACCCAACAAGGTCTATTCCCACAACGCCTGATAGCTCCACCTTCCTGACCCACATGTTCTCTATCTCTAGTAACACTAACTAACAGTAGGCATAAATTCATTGTCCAAACAAAACTGAACACAAAATTGAGACAAGATTGAACTACATGGAAAATACGGAACATATAAAATACTTTTGATCACACCAGCTAACAACCATGCATAAAACCTCAAAAGAACCATCGTCAATCTCTACATTGCCTTTTATACACAAGGAATTATTTTAGAAAAAGATGAAAAAGAAAAAATCAAATAAAGTATCTGAACAATGCAATCCTTACAACCAATAATAATGGTAGGGATACATAACCAAATAGTAGAATGACAAGATATTAAAATGAGAATAATTATTTAAAAATATCCATGTCATACTCAACTCAACAATGCTAGTGGTCTCCTCCATTGATTAATAATTTTGAGATGCTATAATATGTAACATCAGCATCTTCTAATTTATAACATTTTGACCTACAAACAAATTCACCAAAAGAACATATATGATTGGATTATCTATCAGATAGAATGACACCTGAAGACAATAAATTGAGTTGGCTTGCGGCCGTTACTTGAATCATAGAAATCTAGAAGCAATTCCCTGTAAGAAAATATTTTAATCATTACAATTTACAATGACTTTGATGTGCCAGTGATAAATAGATAACAATATGAACAAACTACATTTGGTACAAAAAATAATGAAGCATAAATAGCATATATAAGTTATAATTGTTACATTTAACATAGTATAACAATTATCCACAATGTATATAGGACAATTTCTTCTTGCACCTCTTTAATTTCTTTCCACACCTCTTATCTTCCAGAAAGCATAATCCGGAAAGTTCTAATTTTTAATTTTAACATTCCAGAATATATTTTAAATAGTTCTGGAAACCTTATTTGTAGTGACATTTTATTATGGGTGTTTCAAAATGATCAAACTGGAATAGTAAAAAATAATTCCTCATTACACATTCCAGAATCTTCATCCCGAAAAATACACTTTTTTTTCATAGTGTTCCAAATTGTGTTTTTTTAGAAAACGTAAGAATATTAAAATGTCGTTTTGTTATAGCATTGGATACATTGATGACTGCACTTTTTCTCACACAATTAGCGAAATTCCCCTAACCTCCCAAGAATCATTCCACTATGTCAAGAAAACTTCAACCAGCTCAATAGCATTCTCTACCCTCGGTAATTTTTCTATATTCTAGAATATATCCTCAAATACATGGTATTGTTGGACAGTCCAATAACTACGATTGTTCCTCCACTTGCCCATTTACACAATATAAGTCCCATTTATTTAAGTTTCCTTCACTAAATAATCTCTCAAGGAAATCACTTATTTTATCTTGTGTCTGTTACAACTTTACAAAAAATAAAAAAACCAAAAAGAATAGGAAATTTGATTATAAATCCCATTTGTTTAGCTTTTTCCACTCAAGAATTGTTAGTGTAGTCCACATTACTGCAATAGTCTCTAAAGTAGGTGATCACTTCGTGGCCCAAGAAGCAATCCTTGGTTGCCAGGACAATTGCCATTGCCAAGGTAGAATAACAAAGTATTGCCATCATAGCCTCGAAAAAACTCTCTAGATTCAATCCTTGCTTCAAGACCTGAATGTCAATTGTGCCTCCCCAATCATTTACTATGACAATCAAAGCACTATTTTTTTGATCATATCTTGTTTTGTACTTTGGGACAAAACACACAGAATTGGACATCCTTTTTGTTTGAGAGAAAATTCTAAATTCGTCCTTACTCATGTGCTTAAATGTGACCAAACTTGTTGATATTCTTACCAAGGCTTGGTTTTTGTGTAAGAGAAAAACTCAAGGTCATTGGCTATTTTCAACAATCCTATGTTTGCGGGGAAGAAGGAATGTTAGTATATGTCATTTAGTGTAGTCCACACAAAAGTACAATAGCATCTTAGTAGGTGGTCCTAATATCGGTAACTGTATCTGACTTGGTTACAAACAATATCTCAATTTGTTACAACTGTTTTGTTAACTGTCACATCAGTACTAAGTCAACACAGTAGCCTTAGCTTGCAAAGCACTGTCATAGTGTCTAATATGTGCTTTACTGAATATTTCAGTGTTAATAAAACCTTTCTTTCTCCAAATTTCATTGAATGATATTGTAATAAGAATCACATGGTTTAAAAAAATTATGTCTATTACAGGTTTCAAAATAATAAGAAGCTCAAAACAATCAGAAATCTGATTATAATCAGAAGGAAGCTATTAAAAACAATTTCTCATAAGATTAATTACTTAAAAAAAGGTTTTTTTCTTGTAAAAACAAACATGAATTAATTTTTATTTTTTCTAAGATCTCTAAAAAATAATCACTAAATTATTGTTTTACCACTTCCTTTTTAATCTTAAACAAACTGGCCACAGTCCGAAGCTATTTAAAACAGCTTCTCATAAAATTAATTGCTTCACTTTCAAAAAGAATTCTAATTTTAAAAAGTGAGCTATCTAACTTCCACTTCTTTCAAAATCTCTAAAAGATAATCAATAAACTATTTTATACCAGTATCACTTCTTCTTTTTTACCTTAAACTAACCCATGACCTTTTTTCTTTTACAAAATTAATACATAGAATCCTATCAGGCTACTTCAAAATGAGATGGAAATTCAGGGTATTTTGTGCATGTTCCTTATAAAATACAAAGCAGTAGTTCAATATATATTTTTATTCTAACCTGATAATACCATCGTCACCCCCATTTTCCAGTGGCTTGTATAGAGCATCAATCATCTCCACCTTAGATGGCTGCATTCTCACAGACGCTCTATACCTTGAAATCAGTGGCCAACATCGAGATCCAACAACCTACAATTCAACAATATGCTGCGGAGATAACAAAAAATGCAAATACAAAGGTACAAGAAGCTTTTTGTAACAACGAAGATAGAGGAAAACACAAAACCAAACTCGACTTACAGCTGCAACTGATGGAATATCTAATTGACCTCTGTGAGAGACATCCATCCCCAAAATCATTGTTGGGGTATCTTCAATAAGGGGAAGATGGCCAGAATGCTCCACTGCCAACAGAGAATTTATTCCTCCCAGCTATATTGAAGTCATAAAAAATTAGTTAAACTTTACATAAAGTTACCAAGTTAAAATAAGTTATAAGTTATGTTTGTACAAATATCAATCATAAAGTACTCAGTTACCTTGGAATTGATTTTAAGAAGTACATTATTAAGGTATTGATCAGTGATCTTGACAGGGGAAATGCACTGTGTGACAACCCCAATTTCACTCAGACACTTCTTTTTCCAAGGCCCTAAAGTTGATAAATGATCATAAGATGAAAAAAAAATTGATGTAAAGGAAACCCTAGAAACATTTGCCTAAAGATATACCATATATATCACAATTTTTCCTCTCTGGCAACACACAAAGAATCAACTTTGGTTCTTTATTTAGTTTTGACTTCAGCAGGTCAAACATTCTTTCAACCCTTGCAACAGGGTTAGACTTTCTCAACTGTGGTTCCTCCTCTATCAAAGAGTACGGCCGTTCAATGTTCTGCACAAATATTTAAGTACATTTGAAATGATTAATCAAACTAAAAACAGGAAACAGATAAATATAGCATAGATATTAGAATATAATGCCCAGAGACATACAATGCCCTTGCTCATTCCACATCTGATCAGCTCCCTTGATATGTAACTAGTATCACATCTTGCAGAAAAGTTGACAACAGCCCAATAATCAATATGCGATGGTTGTAGAAGTGTCTACGAAAAGGAAATATAACATCATCTTTTCTGAGTTAGTCAGCCATATTTTAGATAACTCTAATAATCACTTTCTGAATGTGAAAGAATAACACAAACCTTCTTATTAAAATTCCACCTTCCATTACATGGGATGCAAACATCATTCTTACCAACCTTCAACTGTGTCTCAAATAGAATTGTATCAATGTGAGCATTTATTTCTCAAATAATTGAAAGAAATGATAGAAAATGGATGAAAAATGAAAGAAAATAGAATTTCTTTATTGATTGAGTGTATCTGTTCAAAGAATTCCTGAATATTCAAGCTATTCAGGTCTGTCCCAAATCCCAATTATATTTCACCAAAAGACTAGAAATCACTCCCTCTCAACCCCTCTTATTTAAAGGCAACATGACTTATTTCTTAAAATAACTAGCTGACTACCTCACTAGCAGACACTAAATTAACAACAAATGGATATCTATAAGAAAACCACTTCTTTTATGCCATTTTTCCTTTCATCTCACTAGTCAACTCTATATTTCATGTGCACAAAAAAAATGTGAACTATATATTCAATCACTGTGTACCTTTGGTGCCTCAAGAACACGACCTTCAACAAGAGCAAATTCTTTCTCAACAGAAATTCCACATGCAGCAAGAACAGGATCATCATCGTAGCAATAGTTTCCTACAGCCTATAGATTTTAATGAGTTTAACATATTAATGATAAAATGGAACAACATACCAATAATTATAAACTTACATGTTTCAGAATTTTGATTCTATCTTGAGGCTTTTGGCGTGATTTCTCAACTAAAGATGCTCTTTGCATTGGAGAGAGTACCTTTGTATAGCGTTGGAGGGACACAAGTGAACATAACTACTCCACCAAAAGTAAAGAAAAAGAGAAGGAAACAATAGTCACATATAATTGGTCCAAAGGGATAGACTGAAGTAAAAATAAAAACAAGGTTTAGCCACAATAAAACCTCAACCAACCTCCAAAGGAAGATAGTTGGGCCGTTTTGGTTTTCCAACATCAAGACATGGAAGATAGGCAGATGTGGTCAGATCAATGCCACAATGTTTGGCAAAATATTCATATACAGTAATCTCCACCGTCTGTCCTTCATTATTGCCGTTGTCATTTTTAACCTTCATACTAAAACTGCAGAAGAAATCAGACTCGAGCTTTTTTGGGTCAATAGAACCCTAAGATTTTGTTTCTCTGTTTTTCTTATTTCATGTAAATATACTAGACACTTGAATTTCAAAGGGCAAGAACTTACAGTTGCTGAATGCATGGTTTCTCACTCAAGCCAGAAATTTTAAATTCCAAGTTTCGATGAGTTGCTTGCACCCTTAAATTTTTAAGCACTTTTTTGGCCTACAAATTATCAAGAATTAAAAAATTACCAGGTAATTGCTAATTTTGATTCATGGACAAAGTTCATCACCTTTTCCCAGTCAATATAACGGGATTCCCTCACTTGCTGATTTGATAACAGAAAATCAATTACAGGACCAGGTTTTATGATCATAGTTGTTGACACGTCTAGAAAAAAAAATAAGTGTTAACAACGAAAAGAATACAATTTTACGATAATAAGATTCCAAGATATGTATGAAACCGTTCTACCCATATTGAGAGTCAATCCTCGCTGTGTGGGATGAAAACTCGAATGAAAACCCGAGACTGCTGTTACACCAGCCCCAACATCAGTGAAATTTCTTGGGTCATCATGAAAAAAAGACTGCCTTACTAAAAGACATCCACTTCACATTCAAAAGAAAATGGTTCAATTAAGTTAGACCAAAGAGGTTATGATTAAAATTTAAATTCCACTAAAAAAAATCACTATATTTCTTCGAATTTTATCTTCAGAAGATGTTTGGGTACCAGTCAGCTGCACGCTGCCTCAGTACAGTATCAAGCACTCTCAACGCATCTTGAGAATTGGCATCTGAGTCAACCTCTTTCGGAGCAACAGCAATGGACTGCATGGGTATTTTAGCAGCAAAACTTATCTCCACCGTGAATGTCTTTGACTGAAAAGAATTTTTTGACCGTTTAGTTTCCTCACGAAGACTTCCATCCGCACCAGCACTACTGCTAGAGTTGGAACAGCATAAGCTTAAAGGGAAAAAAACATGGCACAAATAAATAAAATAGTCATACAAAAGGCATACCGTTTTCTAAACGATTCCTCCAAAAACACTTTGAACTCATACTTATTTAGTGGCAGAGGACCCGTTGTGTACAAAGTTTTCCCTCCATCATAGGTAAACCTTTTGCCACCAAGTTCAGAAGAGTATATTTGGTAAAGCCTATCAATCACTTTTCTCCCAATGCCCTTGCTTTCAACTGCTCGCTTATCTTCTAAAGTAATAGCAACCTGGAAATGCTACAATGAGCTAAGGTCTAAGATAAGATTCAACGAAATTGCAGAGGGAGAAATACAGAACATACACTATACTGGAAAAACACTGTGTCTGGAGCATTGACAGAAACTTTGAAATGATTCACAAGTAAAGATATGTGTTTTCCTGTGGTCCCAACCCCATTCCTACTGATAATAGAATACTTTGTAGGAGTGAATTGTTCTGTTTCCATATTATGTGGCACATCAGGAGATGTTTGAGGTGATGCTGGAGGTTCAGCAGCCTCTTCAGTTCTAGGAACTACCTCTGTCATTCTTTCCTTGGCAACAAATGACACTGAAAATCATCAATCACAAAACGAATAGACCATGTTAAAATTTGAAGTACTGATATACTCTGTTACAAGGTAAGGATTTCCAGAGATTCTACAATAACGTGTTCCAGTTGTACAATTATCAGAAATATCCTTTCAACTTTTCTGCCTATTAGTAAGTCAAATGCTAGTTTGACACCATATAACAAACACCACATGATTGTTCTCTAGAGCAACCCATTGTTGAAAACTACGCCATACACACCATTATCTGGTTTCTGAAAACAGATGAAGTATTTTACTAAAATATGGGTCTGTAGTTAAAGACAAGAACAAATTGCTCAAATTTGTTTAGGCTACTTCGATGTTTAGTATTGACTAATGGGCACAGTCGTCTTCTTTTTATTATCAGTCTAAAATCATTGATTGATAAAGCAACGGTAATTTTAATACTAAACTATGTCAGAAAAGGAAATGGATTTAATATTAGTTAGTGACAGTACTTTCTTTATAAATTTCCATTAAGAAATCCAAAGTAGGGCATCATAATCCCTGTCAATATGAACCAATTGTGTAAACGAAAAACAAATCATTTGTAGTGAATAACCATTTTAACAATATACCAAGATAAAGCAAACAAACAAAGACAATATATTTATTCTGAAGTATAAAATATTAAAAAGAAGATGAAGATTACCAAACTACTAGTTCAACCAAAAAAACATGAGCTAGCAAAGCAAAAGCATATTAGAAACAAAATGTCAAACTGCATACATGTCATTTTAAAGATTATACACGTACATAACATATAACTAAAAGTACTAATAACAAACTGTTTTACACAAATCAATGCCCTAATTTCCATTCAGTAAAGATACTTAAATGCAGTCCCTTAAGCACTTTTAGTGTTTCTTTCTCCATTAGAATAGGAGTTTAGTTTTCGATAATCCCATAATAAATGTTTACATGAAAAGACAGTATAAGTTCTCAAAGCGAAACTAAACACTGATTGTAGAACATCACCACAGGCACCTAAGCAACTGCATCCAACTTTTGTCCTCTCGTAAATTCACAGTTCAGACAATGAATCAGCAAAATAGAGCAAATTATAAATCATAATAGTTTGTGTTGCTCTAGCGCGGGTTATTTTTGTTGAGAATGAGAAGGGTTAAAACCCAATTGTATTTGGCACTTCACTCAGAGAGGGTTCAAACCTTGATTCACCACAACCAACGATTTGAGCTCAAATAATTAACACACTAACCCAAGTCCTAAATCAAATTTTACTAAAGAGAAACCTTAGGACAACATAGACCAAAACAAAATCTCGATTCACCACACTGAAAAAAAAAAAACCCTTTCAGTGGCAATCAGTAGTATGTTAAAACACAGACACGTAGGCTCCGGAAAACCCATTACTTAACTTGAAGAAAAAAAAAACATTACGAATGTGACCAAAACGCACCACAGAAGAACAACAACACCATGCATGTTACCAGCATTTTGCAAAATCAAGTTTCGATATGCACATAAACAAAGACAATGCACGCATTACAAACTCACAAGTTCAAAACAAGTTGGTGCGATCAAACCAAATGCAGAGAAGACGAAGCGTCGCAGTTGCAGAGTAGGGTTTTTGGGGAAGAAGAAGAATTCGAAAATTGCATCAACGATTCTTCGTTTCGTTTAAATGGTGGAAGTGTGAGAGGAGGGAAACCACTGCAACACTCTCAACACCTCCATTCTCAACAAAACGTAACATTAACTAATAATAAATAAAATTAATCTCCGAAATTCACATTTTTTCATTTCATGTTTTTTTAATCTTTAATTTTACATTATTAAATTGAGAGGAATTCGATATTAAAAAATTCATCAAAGCATAAAATATATTTATTTTTACAATTTGTATTAGGTCTGATACTATACTGTTTCTTTTAAAAAAAAAGTATTTCCTCATTATTTTAAACATTTTTAATTTAATTTCACTTTTTTTTAAATGAGTTCATGTGTTTTCTTTATCAAATTAGTTATAACAGCATTAGAACAAGAATATACGAAATGAATAACCAATGCCTCATCCTTAGTTCAAATTTTATAATCATATTTTTTTTTTAAATTGAAAAAAAAATCATCTTTAAAAAAAATAATTAACCTTATATTCTATTTATTTACTAGAGTTTTTTTTTTCTCTCACACTTTAGTAATACACTACCCTGTACGAGGTACTTAACAAAATAAACATGGGCTTATTTACGTTTTTATATTGTAATTATGCAACTTTTTTTGCTTCTCGTTACTTTTTTTAAAATAGACATCTTTTTAAAGATTTTAAAGGTTAAATTACATATTTGATTCTTTATATTATTTTCTAGATTCATTTTAATTTCTTATTTTGTTTAAAAAGATTAATTTTGTCTTCAATGTTTTAAATTTGACTTGATTTTATTTTGACATTCCATTAAATTTAACGTTGTTCAATTTTTAATAATGATTGAAATTGATTATTGGTTTGTACATGTTTTCCATTATAATTTAACTCATAAAAATGATAATGTGTATTCAGAAGTACGCTAAATATTCTTTTATTTTAAAATAGGTAAAGAA
>Ga0123341_1000724_pt1 | contig 22112 bp, 13 predicted proteins | sample Turbeapinknodule_FD_89959 | JGI IMG/M metagenome (GOLD analysis project Ga0123341, IMG submission 89959) | Root nodule microbial communities of legume samples collected from Mexico - Turtle bean Mexico pink nodule | ecosystem: Host-associated > Plants > Roots > Nodule | place: Mexico: Nepantla...
AAACAGATAAAAAATAAAATAACATTTTTATAATCAAAAATTAAAAACAGAAAACATTATATTTCCAATCCTGTTTGTATTTGCCAATGGAAAAGGGAAAACATCAAAAATAAAATAAAAACATTATATTTCCACATAAAAGTATGAAAAAAATACATTAAAAATCACAAAGTAATTATATTTTTGACATGTCATAAATATTTTACAATATTTACATATATTTATATTATATACAAACATTATGTTAATATTTACATTTTTAATTATTATTAAATAAATAAACAATTATAAATATATCAAAATAATAAATAATAAATTATTAATAATAATAAAATTATCTCAAATTTTTTCTTCTTTCAATTAATCCCAACATACACCCTTTCTACTTATTTATTACATTCTTTCCTATCTTCTTTTTTTTTTTTTCCCACTTGCTCTTTAAAGAGCATAAGTAAATTTAGGCAATTTCTTCCTGCACCTCCATACTTTTGATAAAAAAATCATATTTACCCTTAATAAAATTAAAATTTAAGTCTAAGTCACTACACCCTCCATCATCTTCTTCATTCCAATACAAGTAGTATTACGAACATTTTCTATGTATAATTCAAAATACAAAGTTAACTCTAAATTCTACAATTCAAAAACTACTTTTTGAATTATAAAATTCGAAAGTCAACTTTGTATTCTGAATTCTGCAATTCAAAAGTCTTTTCCGAATCCAGGAAATGACTTCCAAATAGTAAAATTCGGAATACAAATTCAAAAGGGTATTTTCGAAATTTCAATAATTATGGGGGTGCAGGAAGAAACTTTGGAGGCAGGAAGAAATTGCCTTCATTTTAACATGCAATGCAAGTTGAGAAAACTCATTTTATAAGAAAAGTGCACCCTCTAGACATAATTGATTAGTATTGATAACATTAACATCACAAACAAATACAAAAGATATAAAAATAAGTGTACAAAGCAAACTTAACATTGTTCATTCAAGAGGTCCAAGAGATTGAAACCATAAAATCTAAGGCACCAACTTATACCCTTCTATCTCTAATTAATGATTTAGTAACCACAACAAAACAATGATTCATACAATCTAATAACACCCTTTTTGAGTTATAAAAAAGTAAAACAAAATCAATTAGCCGCATAAACTATGGGACATAAATCACCTGGCACCAAAGGCAAATATGAAAAACATGAAATGAGAAGAAATACTATACTAAAAAGACCTCTGCCACATTTCAGTTAAACCAATGACGACAAATTGCTCGAATTCTGGTATGCTACAAATGATCATTCTGACATTTCACTCGCTGTTATTTTGTGAAAATTTTGTACATTTAAAGAATTGAAGCTTGAGGCGTATTATAAAAAAGGCTACAATGGTCGGTTACCATATTTCAGCTTCAGCTTAATTTAACTGCAGAAAACAGATCAATATCAAAAACAAATCTGAGTATATATCAAGCATAATGGCGATCAAGTGATAACCAAATTAAAAAAAGAGACCAAATATGGTGGTTTTTAATGGATTGGAGAATAGAAACTCAAGTATTGAACAATATTATTAAAGCTGGTTATTGAAACTGCAGGATTTTAGGTACAGAGAGGGAAGAAAAGGAAAGAATGGAGACTAAATATCAAGAGATTGATGTTGACTTGATTCTATGTAATGTATTAACAAAGTCTTTATGGGTGAGTAAAATTTAGCATATTAACCTATGTTTACACTAATCATAATCCTATTTAATTTTGGGAAACTGATCATGATGTAAGAAAATATGTTAACCAATCGTAAGAGATAATGTAAAATAGGAAAAGCAAATAATAATCTAAGCTACTCTTATGTATTGATAAGATATTTTCATATGCAAACTGATTAACATAAACAGTTAATGGAGCTAGTTCAAGGTATATCAGAGATTCATATTACCTTCAATTGTGTACCCACATAGGATCCAAAGAGAAAAGTTTCTCGCTTCTTGTGCCAGAAGCAGGAGCTCTTGGTGGGGGAGCATGTACAGTAATTGGGAGAACCCATTCCGTTTTCTCCCTTGTCTCAATCAAAAGAGGATGATCATACCTGTGGTTCAAAAAATACATTTATATTTAAATAACCAATGCCACTAACAATTCCATGAAACCTATTTTCTTCATTTGAAGCTGAAATCACGGTTTGTAATACAACAGTAGCTTATGCCTACATGTGAGGTATACTACATGGATCATATGATGTCATTGAATTTGGTTAAAATACAAATGTTTAGAGATATCACATAAATTATGGTTAGTGAAGTGTAGAATAAATATCAATGAAACTAAAGGTTGATCTTTGGCCGTGCTAATATATGGTTCAAATATCAAAAATAAAGATTAAGAATCACATGGTACATCCACATCAAGAATAAACTGACAATAGGTGGGCTATGAATTGAAAATTAGGTAGGGTGTAGCCAAATATGGCAGTGTGTGGACTGTAGAATGAATTGCTCTCGTGTAAGATCAACCAAAAAGCAGGTGGAGTTAAGGTTGGAACTCATACTTTGTCCAATCTACACGCTTTGGAGTTGTGAAGAATTCAAAGCGGAGAACCCACTGCACAGAAACATGTTGAGTTGAGAAGGACATTGGACCATCCATGGGGATAGAAAAAAGAAAGCTGGTCTGCACCAAATCTGCTACAACCTCATGATGATCACTCTGAACCTAAAAGTATAGTTGAGAACCACAATTATCAGAAGCCAATAATATATTAAAATACATGTATGCTCATGAATTTTCTCTAGTTAGATAATGATCCACTCCTTTTCTCGAGTATTGTAGACAGACACTATCCAAGCAAGTCTTTCAAAAAGTCAATCAGAGATTGGCCCTTGAATAATCATGCATATGGTTAATCAAAAGGCACCACCAAAACAAAATCTACATCATTCCTTCTGAATAACACATTGTAGTAATCAGTGACAAATGGCTTTTAATGATTACATTAAATGGTGCATAGCATTGCGTGGCTATATTGAAACACTGCACTTCATATATAAAAGTGTATATGATTAAATATGGAAATGCTTCAAGTGTAATTTGTGCCCACAAAGTCCTATAAAACTTAGAAAAACAACACCAGCTACTATAGTAGCAAAGCCATACGGTAGCAAAAGCTAGGAAGTCAAGTGGCAACAGGAACAAAACACGTACGTAGGTGCAGCATATATGAATTTTGAGATGAATGAATAGACGGCTAGGAAAAAAGTAAAACCCACATCTATCAAAGAAAAGAAGATACAAAAATCACCATGGTGGTTGAGTCAATACAGGTTTAGACCAATGGAGGCTCTACTTAGAAATGAATAAAATCAAAAGATAGCCAGATGAAAAGAGGTAGATTGGAGCTAAAGAAAACTTTAGGAAAACCATTAACAAAGACCTTAATATAAATAGATTTAGTTGATAGTTTTTATTCAACCAATCAGTATTCAACAGAAGCTTCAGTATTAAGAGCTACAAGTAATAGCAAATACCTTTGTGATTGTAGGAGAATTCCTTCTAGAAGGATGCACAAATCGCCGATTTATAGTTTCTGAAGTTTCAAGTGTTATTAATATCTGAAAATAATAATTATGATGATAAATTCAGTTCCAGTGAAACAACCACAAAAAAATGTCTGTTAACTATTACTTTAATCTCAACAGACACAAGGGCAGTCACCTCAAGGCACCTTCTAGCTCCTTCTTCATGCAAGAAGATGAGAGTGCCACCTATCTGTGACAAGAAAGTTGTAGGTAAAAAGAATTCCTATATGCACCATGTATCAAACTCTACTTCATAATACTTACCACATCACTGAAGTAATAAGTTGAGTCGGAATTTTTAGGATAAAACTTAAGCAAAACTTGATCATCAAGTCGGATATTATAAGACCTTCCTCTAATAAAGCCTTCTGCTGCAGAAAATGCCTGCAAAATATTAGCTTACATGGAATGGGGATTTTCTTTTTTAATTTTGAAGTACAATTCAATATTCAATGTGTCCAAAGCCCATAAAATCATTTAAGAGTAGAAAAATGCATCAATCCATATGATAAAGATTCTACAGCACCAGCTTCAGCTGAAGAGGATGCTCCCACATCTTCTGCAGAAAAAGCCTTTTGCAGCTTCTGTTGCTCATTTGGGGACCCAACAGCAAATAACTTTTGGCTTGACAAGACATCTGTTTTATAAATGAATTAGCATTGCAAATACTTGACTTCAAAGCAAAAATAAAAGATGACTCGTATCATTCAGAAACTAATAAACCGATACAGTTTTATACTGTTTCAGAATGAGCAGTTTCACACATAAAGACATTCTGCTATAGTTTAATTTTCTCACCAGCAGCAGAATCAGATAATACTTCAGCAACAGACAGCCGAGGAAGTGCCATATTTGAAGATAAACTTGTTCGGAAACCTTCTACAGTAGAAGCATCCCTGGACAATGATCTTGCAGAAGATGATCGCAGTGATAATGAACTTCCAAAGCCTCTGTGTAGGCTCTCTTTCATGGGGTTATAAGAAGAAACAGATGAAATATCATCTCTTGAGCTGTCATAGCCCTCCTCGACTGCATCATAAATATCATTTGCTCTAACCTGTAAAGAAATTATTCCATTTTATCTACAGTACCAGAAAAGAACAGCATGTAATAAGTGAAATGCCAAAAGTTAGATTTATGTGCAACCAGAAATGGGAAACAAAATTCCCCTAAAAGAATTTGAAACAAAGTTTTATACAGTTTTGTTAGTAACCAGCTGATAAGCACTTAGGGAACCCACCCCTTAAGAGGTAGTTGTTGAAGAGAACCAAACACTTAAATACTCCATTGAAAATCCCACACCACTTGATATGAGACTTAGGAACCCCATAATACCCAAGTCTCTATCATAGCACCACCACCACCAAGAGTCAACATTTGGATCACACTACAACACTTCACTTGGTAACACTTCACTCAATTTCCCAAATGATCATAACCACCCTCCACCAGTCAAAACTCTTCATAGGCCTTCTTGAGACACCAACAGCTAGATCTGATACAAATCGGGAAGTTAGTGGTTAAGGACTTGAGAGAGGAGAACCAAACATTTAAATATTCTATTGAGCATCTCAAAAGCATCTGATGGTACCCGAGTCCATCCGCCCCCATATTCATATCAATGTAGATGGAGTGCTTCATAGAATTCTAACCTAGCTATGAGTAAGAGATTGTTGAAAGGATTAGTGACAAAATAGGTAATGGAGGATGGTATCGCTCTTGTATCACGTTGAGAAGAGAGAAATCGAGAAGGAATATAATGAATTTTGTGTGTTGGGTACACACATGAGTGTTCTTGTTTCTAATGAAGAAGAGATACAAAATGAGGAACAAAATCAATATCTAATAATGGAAATTTTTTGGTAAGATATTTCTCTATGAAATCATATTATATTTGTTTATGTAATCAAATCATATTAACATACCAACTCGTATCTCTAACACTCCCCATCAAGTTGTGGAACATAGTTATGATGAGACAAGCTTGTTACAAGACCCCCTTGAAAGACTTAGTAAGCACGTCAATTAGTTGTTTGCCAAAGCTAACAAAGTAAATAATGACAACTAGTAGATATTTTCCAGACATTGTCAAAGTAACAATCAATATTCAATATGTTTAGTCCTTTCAAATCATATCTTTAACACTCATCCTCAAGTTTGAACATATCTATCATGAGTCAAGCTTTTTAAATTTAGTTAGAAGGCACTACGGTAAAAAATACTTGTCGAAAAAACATTGGCAGCAAGCAGTATTCATCAGAAAAACGTCGGCGATAATGGAAAAAATACTAGTAGTACACAGTACATGTCAAAAAACATCAATGGTAAACACTATACACCCAAAATGAAACTATCAGCGATAAACAATATTCACCAGATAAATGTTGGCAGGAAACAACACTTGCCAAAATGACATTGACGATCGACTATGATAAGGACGATGAACAATGTGTTCAACATGAACAGTGACGGGTAGGGAGAAAAACAAAAACTGAAAAATGTACACAATTTCTAAAATATTTACTCCTATAAGCATTGGGGCCCACATGGAAAAACTTGATGACTCCAGCTATCTTCACTAGCATCAACAAGTTGAGCCTGTTATTAAATCGTATCGACTTCAGCAATTCATTGTTAATCCTACTATACCTCTACAATATCTCCACGACCCAGATCATGATTCTGATCTGTGAATCCTGCATATGAAGTTTGAGAAGTTCAAGATCCAATACTTCTTAATGGCTTCAATTAATGTTATTGAAGTTGATTCTCTCTCACATTATTGGTTCGACCTACTGCTATCAAGTTTGGGACACGGTTAATGAGTATTTTCATCTTCAGACAAAAACACATGCGCTTCATCTTTGTACCGATCTTCGTTGTGTATCTGTCAATGGTAAGACGATGCGAGAGTTTTTAACTCACATCAAAACCATTTTAGACAAACTTCCAGGTGTGGGTAACCCTGTTCTGCTTGAAGAGCATGTTGATGCCATCCTTGAAGTTTACCAGTAGAGTATGAATCAATCATTTCTATTAATGAAAACAAGTTTCATACTCCCTTGTCAAATCTCAAGAAACTAAAGAAATTTTACTCAAAGGAATTGTTGGTCTTGATGGTCTTTACTCTTTCCCAGATCTCCAACTTCAAAGGTCCTTTGTTTTGTTGTCTTCTACAACTGATTCTCCTTCAAAAACTGATAATGTTTTTTATGTTGTTTTGAACCGAACTGTCACACTACATGGCATGTTATTCTTGGTCATCCTAGCGCTATGTTCTTAAATTCATACTTAATCGTTGTAATATTCCTTCAACCAACAAAAATGTTCCTGACTTTTGTTCTTGTTGTATTGAGAAATCCAATAGACTTCCTTCTTCTACCTCTGAAACTGTTTACATAGCCCCTTTGGAATTAATTTTGAATGATCTTTGGGACCCTCACATATTACCTCACATTTTGATTACACATATTATGTTTTCTTTGTTGATGTGTATTCTAAGTTCACATGGATTTATATTTTTAAATCTAAATCTGAAACTTTCAATTTTTCAACAATTTAAAACCATGGTTGAACTTCAGTTTAACAATCAAATCAAAAGTGTTCATATCCAATTGGGGTGGAGAGTTCAGACCCTTTAATGATTTTCCATCAAGTCATGGTGTCACCCACAGATTAATTTGTCCACACCATCAAAATGGTGTTGTTGAAAGAAAACACACAATGTTGAAACTAGAATTACTCTTCTCCACCATGCTTCTTTGCCTTTGGTGTTTTGGGATTACACTTTCACTACTACAAGGTATCTCATTAACAGAATACCTACTCATTCATTACAGTTTAATATCTCCTTCATGTTGTTGTTTCAGAAGACCCCTGATTATAACTTCTTAAAAACTTTTGGGTGTTCTTTTTTCCTTTTTTATGACCTTGCAATACTTACAAACTTAATTTCAGGTCCCAAGAGTGTTTTTAGGATATCCATCCTCTCAAAAGGGCTATGTTTGTCTTTCTAGTTCTATCAAGATTTACATCTCCAAAGATGTTATCTTCAATGAACAATTTCCCTATAACAATATTTCTCAGCAAAGCCCTGATTATCTCCTGATGCTAGTCACCCTCTTCATGATCATCATCCTTCCTCTATGTCACCCACTCAGCCTCCTCTCTCTCCTCGGCCTATTAATATTCACCCCATGCAAACCAGATCCAAATATGAACAACATAATCCACCTCCTCATCCTTCATTGTTTCTAGCTCATAGTGAACCAAAAGTAGTCAATCAGGCTCTCGCTGATCCAAATTGGTTGTCATCCATGCAGCATGAATGCACTCATGAAGAATCACACATGGGATTTAGTTCCGCTGCCTTCTGATAAAAAATCCATCGTAATAAATGGGTTTATCGCATAAGACAATGCAGATGGGTCACTCAATAAATAAAAAGCCCATCTTATGGCTAAGGGGTTTCATCAAGCTCCTAGATTTGAATTTGATGACACATTATCTGCAAACATCAATCCCACTATTTTTATACTAGTGTATGTGGATGATATCACTTTCTCTCTCAAACAACTTGGCCACTTGGACTATTTCCTGGGCATTGAAATCAAGCAATTACCCAACGAATCGCTTCTCATGACTCAAAGCGAGTACATTCATGATCTTCTTCACAAAACCAACTTGGTTGAAGCTCATTTTTTCTTCTCTTATGGCTTCTTCCAGAAAATTATCTAAAGCAGGTGGGGATTCATTTTCAAAATCCTACACTCCACAAATCTGTAGTTTGTGTTCTGCAGTATGCTACTCTTACAAGACCTGAATTAGCTTTGCAGTTAACAAAGTTTGCCAATTCAAGGCAACTCCTCTTTATACTCACTGGGTGGAAATCAAGAGAATTCTATGGTACCTTACTCTCATGGTCTTATGAAACAAGTGGAAATCAAGAGAATTCTATGCTGATTGGACCTCTGACATTGATGACCGTAGATCCACCTCTGGTTCTGCCAGGACCGACAAACAGCAAGTTATAGTCAGGTCCAGCATGGAGTGCGCTAAACACATGGAAGTTAATGTCTTTTATCTTCATGAAAAAGTTCTCTCCAAACAACTTCAGATCTATCATATTCCAGCCTTGGACCAATGGACAGATTTGCCGACAAAACCTCTTTCTCCAACCAGATTTGTTTTGGTCAAAGACAAACTCAATGTGAGAGACATTTCTCATGCACCTCCACCTTGAGTTTGAGGGGGGCTATTAGGACATATTAGAATAAAAGAATATAAAAGATATTATTTTCTCTGTCTGTATCTTTCTGTAACATTGTTCCCTCTTCAGTTTGTTATTTCCAGCTGTCCCTTTCAGTGAATCTATTTTGGGTTTTTTGGTCTTTTTGCTTTCAAGGGTAGCAACTATAAATGCTCCTATTGTATTCAGTTTTATACATAATAGAAATAATAAAATATCACAACAGTTTCTCTTTTCTCCAAGAATAATTAAAAACAAATAAAGGCATTCTTAAAATAATAGATGGCAATCAAATATAGGCTAAAACACAGATAAGTTTAGTTTACCCAATTAAAAAATATCACCAATAGCATACCCAATCAGCATCTCCATCCATCTCTTTCCAAAATATATCCAGTTGTACAGTAGTTAAGGGAACAATATCTGAAAACGTATAAACACATGGATATATTACTTGTAATGTTCCACTAAACTTCTGATTCAAACTTTTGAAGCTATATGAAATAAAAATGTATAGTTGCAAAAAAACAACAAACTTAATAGTGATATATGCCGTCAACTTTCGTAAACAAGTAAATTCTACCAATAATATCTGATTCTACCAAAGTTTGTTTACCAGACTTGTCATCCCTTTTGTGTTGCAGATTGAAGGGTTGAATTTGAAAAATGCTAATAATACCATGTTGCCATGGACTCGGACCAAAGAGAAAGACAACTTGATACAAAACATGCTTATCACACATGATAGCTAGCTTTTTAGGTCATCATGTAAACAAGACATAATACTTGGCAACAATTACAGAAGCTTAGGCTAAAAAGCAGAAAACAAAGGCCTATCAGGAAAATTAAATCTGACACATATAGCATAAACTATATTTGTTCAACGTCAGCATTCAAAATTTAAAAGAAAAGGTAATTTTTCAAACAGATAGCAATTTTACTTTGTACGAAAGAACATCTTCACATACTCCTTTATAAAATTAATTAATATTGTATACAAACAGAAAATGTAAGCCTCTATAGATTAAGTCAGAAACTATTACAACAGGGTTACAACAGGCCTAAAAGAGACAGAAAGTTAACAACCAAACTAACCATCATCCATTGGAAAGCCACTACTCTTTTGGTTTATCCATATTTGTAACGGAACACGTACTTCCTGTACAAATCAAAGTTAACATACTTGAAAATCTAAAAATACTCAAACCAATACATGTAAAAGGTTGGAATAAAAATCTCCAAAAATAGACATATCCACAACCAGTAAAGCAGGATAAAAGAAAGTGGGATGTATAAGAGCTCAAAGCTAAAGAATTATCTAAAATTAAAGACACGGCCATGATTACTAATCAAAAGTGATACCTAAACACAATCATCATCAAAGAGGAAGATGGCGTAGTAAAGGGAAAAAACAGTGCATGTTTACTAGCACTCATCCTGGAAAACAACTACACAAATTAAAAGGGAAAAAATATGAAACACAAGGAATAGCCCTAGCAAATACTTTAGTACAAAAGTAGGATCCAATCCAACAACTCTATGAAAGTTCTCTTAAACCATTGATTCATCACCTAAAACAATCTTTCCTGCTCTTTACCTCTTACCAGCCTTCTTATTCCTAGTAAAGCAGAAACAATCAATAAGCATGTTCACATTCTCTGGACAATCATTTCATTCCGCTTACATGCATGTGCCTTGAGATGGCATATTACTGCCTTGGAATTCCTTAAAAAGATGGGAAACCACGCATGTCAAGCTGGAATTTTTAGCTACCCTTTCTTCAATTATTAGCTCCCAATATAACACAAAAGAGTGTTTAAATTAAAAAGGCATAGCACAATTTTCGAACAAGACAAACAAAAACCAAGATATATTATGTTAGGTATCCCACATTAAGTAGAATGAACTACATGATGCGGTACTTAAACCTAGAGGCTCTCCCCCTTAATGGACTAATCTTTTGGGTTGGGTTCTCCTCTTGTATTTAAGTCCTAGCAATTGGTACTTTTACTCTGAGAGTAGGGTCACAAAAAGGCTACCTATAGGCTGGATTAGAGTATAGATTGACTACTAATAGGTGAGTGAAGCCACCAAAGAGAAAAGGGCAACCATCAGTTTACTGTTGATGGAGTAATGCCTGTAATAGATGTCAGTCCTTAAAGAGGAGTGGACAATATTAGGAGTCTCACATTGAGTAGGATGAAGTATTTGAACCTTGAGGTTCTCCCACGTAATAAACTAGTCTTTTTGGACACTCCTTGTGTTGAAGTCCAAACATACTACCATTATAGCTTGCCATAAATAATAACATGAATCGTACAAGATTATGGTTTTAGGTGTAGGCACAAGAATGGTCTTTTATATTATATCTCTAACAGTCCCCTTCACAGCTCATGCAACAGCCCTTTGGACTTGCAGCAGAGATAACGCAGAGGTCTACCAACCTCATGCTATAATTCAACATTTTGTTAGAACAGGAACAAACTCAAGTGAAGAATTATTACGAGATATAACTATTTTTAGGACTTATTTTTAAGAAGCTACTTCTTTTAGCTTTTGAGAAAAGTACTAAAACAGCTTTTATTGAGAGCTTTTTCTCAAAAAGCTTACATAATTATTATAAGTCCTTAAACATGTTTTTAAGCATTTCAAAGAGAAAGAAAAGGAAAGTTTAAACAAACAGGCTCTTGGTCACATGGGCTCTAATACGGTCATGAAGCAACTTTTCCAGAAGCTTTACTTGCTAGGTAAAAAAGCTCATGACTTTCTTCCGTTTCACATCCCAAAAACTGAGCATGAAAATAACACGAAATAAACACTTTTCAGTATAAAGCACAGCAAGTCATTGCAAAACCAACCAAATTAGTAACATCATTTTTGGACTCCGCGTGAGATTGCCCATTTTCAAATATTATCCACCCTCCAGTTATGGCACTTTTAACATAGTACAAATAGCGAATGTTTGAACCCTTGTAAGATGGTGGAATAATGCTAGGCAGCTTTGTTCGCACCACATCTGCAATTAACATCCCACATAATCAACCTTAAATCAAAATATATAACAAATCAGTACTAAAGCATGCAACGTTCAAATTAGTAATCACCAAGCATGTATGCTGGATACCAGAAAAAAAAATTATTTGTTGTTTTGTTTCCTTTTAGAGAATAAATTAGAATGAACATTTTAAAACTTCCTGCAAAATTGAGGGTTTATTATTTAAGTCTATAATTAATAGTTCTGGATCAAATTGCCCATTTGTCCAATTTTAACTTATTTTTCCATCACTTTCCACGTTGCATCAATGCCTAACATCTTTACATAACTCTTTCTTTGATGGTTTCATTACAGGATATAGGTTCTCCTTTATTCCCACTTTCTCTTTTCGTATCAATTATTAGAAGATCCTAATAATATGAGCAAGACCTCTCCCAAATAAGATTGAGATAATTTCATTGATGAAATTTGTCCCAAAATAGCCCAAGACCAAAGAGTCCCGCCTATTGTCTCTTTATTTTATCAGGTCATAAAAACATACTCACGTACTTCAGTTCACATATACCAAGTCCTAACTTCAACAAATCTACAGTGCACTTCATTTTGGTAAAATTAAAACTTTAAAACTCTAGTACATAATTGCGAAACAAAGCAAATATAAAATAACTTATAACTGTGTCATCCCTCAAAACCAAAAGTCATAACTCCAGCAAACAAATAACTTAAAGAAAGCCTATGGCTGAACTAGCACAGCAATCAACACATTTTTAAGGCATGAAAGTTGTGTGGGAAAATAGCATCAGACACTGTTCTACTAGAGGCTATCTCTAACAAAAAATGAAGCAAAATACTTCAGTGTTGTATTGCCCCCGTGAAAATGTATATGGAACAGTTTTACAATCTCTAAAATGCCCATATTAAGAATTTGAGTACCAAAATTCCACATGCATAACCAGACTATGAAGAAAACATATAAGAAGTAACAAAAATGAAGAGAGTCGATAAAAAAAATCAGAATACTTTAGTGTAGAACTTATCATACAGGATTTGGTAGCGCCAGCATTAATAATGTGGTTTGCAACTAGGAGTGGTGTTGAGAACTCCAGAAAAACATGCTCACCTGAAATAATAATAATAACAATAATCATAATAACATCAATGTTATTATATAACTGTTATAGCATCATAGCATTACAACATGGCATTTTCCAATTCCTCCACCAAGGGCATCTTGTGAAGGGAGGCCCTTGTGGCGGAGCCATAAGCCAAACGGTGTCTTATACTGCAGAATTTCCACCATATTCCGCCATCCACCATTGATAACCTTCATACTACAACTACTACTAATATTAATAAGAGGGTAAAAAATGTTATTGGTCTCCCCAAATATCTCGAAATTCGATTTTAATTCCCATAAAAATTTAATAGGTGTTTTAATCTCTACACATTTTGGTCTCCTCTAGAAGTGCTAGCAATATACCCCACTATCAGTTAAAGTTTATTAAAAACTATAAAACCAAGAGTGACGAAGACTAATTAAGTAATCAGTGAAGAGAGACCCACAAAAAAAATTGTAATTTTTACTAAATTTTAGTCAGTAATACAGATTATGATCAAAAGAGTGTGTTATGTGTTGCTAGCCTTTATCTTAAAAGAAAACCACGTCACTTCAGGTAAGGACTAAAAAAAGTATATATAGGGAGTAGGGAGTAAACCTGAATTTCAAGATATTTTGGCAGAACATAACTTATTTTACCATCATAATAACAATGATGATACAGTAGAAACTATAAATTTTCATCTGGGTGTTAACAAAATAAACAAAACAGCAACTAAAAGAACTCCAACTCCAATTTGACTGTTGTTATTGTACCAACGAACCTCTCCTCTGTTTCGAGCCAGGAAAAGGCTTCTGCGTGGCGAACCACTGAGTGTCCAGTTTCTCGATGCCCCTGATCTCAAAACCGAGTCTTTCCATCAGAAACGAGCACCCTTTTGAGGGATTGGAGATCTGGATGGTCACAACGACAGGATCACCGGGCCTGTAAACCTGCCTATCGGTTTCGAGCTTCAGTGTGGGGGAGACAACGGGCGCGACTCCTTCACCCTTCGATGTCGAAGTGGCGTTGTCCACCGCGTGGGAATCTCCGCCTCCGAAAATTGAGAACCTCCCAGAAAACATTGCTGTTTTTTGGGTCCAAGGTGTTTGGTTTTTTGCCTGTGAGAGCGATTCGGGTGAGAGAAAGAGCAATGGGTTTTTTCCAAGGAGGGGAAAAGAGAATTGAAAGGTAAAATTGGGGTTGTGAGAGAGAATTGGGAGGAATGGGGAAGAAGGATATCGCCGGCGATGATCAGAGCAGTGTGTTGAGGTTCTCACACGGGATCTGACCTGAGTCACATGGAAATCCACTGTCCACTATTAGCTGAATATTCAATGTCTAATAAATTCAAAATTAAAAAGAAAATAACGATGAGTGATTTTGCATTTTTTATTATTGCACCATCACCCATATGTGTTTTGCATATTATATTTATATCATCTTATTTTATTTTAATAAATTCAAATTTAATACTTATGTTAATTCCAATTTTAGATATATCAAGTCAAATAATATATTATTACTTATCGTAGTTATAATAATATATAATCTATATCAATATATATTTCATTCTATATATAATAGATTCTATTTATCGCAATATATAATATGAATACATATTCTATTTAGTGTTATTGCTATATTAGAAAGATATGTATATATAGTTACGTTGGATAAGTGTGGTAGTTTTTTATTATTATTTTCTTTTTTATTATTGTTGAGAGTGAGTTTTGTGTTGTGATTTAAAAGTACAACTAAAGTTTAAAAAATAAAAAATATTTGTGTATACTGATATTGTGTATTTTTTATATTTCTTTTTTATTTAATTTGATATATTTTATTTTATGTTTAAGATCAGGAATGACAATGTTGAGGCGAATTGGCTTTTTAACCCGTCCTACTTAAATTTGTCTCGCAAAACTTGCAATTAGTGCAGGTCAAGTATGGGTGGGATGGAGCGGCCTGCGTAATCCGCATATCTTAAAATTTCATTTCAATCCCTAAAAATAATAGGCCAACCAACCCTAAATGTCATTCCTTACATATTGTTCCTAACCTTCGTAGTTAGGACGGTTGTTATATGAGTTATTGGGAAAGCTAGTCAAAATAATCCAACTGTTTAGCATTGGGGTTTATTTTATGATTAATGAAATTTCATTAAAATACATTTGTACCTATGATTTTTTTCAAAAAGTTTTCCTTATGCATCAACTCACATTTCTTATGCAGGGTCGGCCAACCTGACCCACATTTTGCGAGCCATAGGATAGGTCAGTCACATTGTCATCCTTATTTAAGAACTTCAATCTTGTTGAGTTACCTCGTTGACATCTTTCTTTAATTTAATAGATTATTTTAAGTTTGAAAGATAACAACATTATTATATACCGAAGTATAATTCAATATCTATAAGCATATATCAAGGTAGAGTGGCGCATAAGTTCCTTCCTATGCAAATAGAAACAACTTTATTTTTCGTTGCCAAGGCACACAAGATGTCACTGGTCCAAACAAAATTGTATTGGAAATTTGAACATGATGATTATAATCTTTTGACAAGGTAAATGCTTGACCCTTCCAACAATCGCAGTAGTCCAAAATTGAGTGCATGGTAAAGATTATCCATCACATTATATTAAGTCTCAACCAAGTTTGTCTTTATATGTTGAATCATTTGTAGATAACAGGATCCATGTTTCATGTTTTCCATATAATTGTGTTAGTAACTTTAAATATACCAAGTTTCATCTCCTAAAGCTCCACACACCAATGGAGTTGTGTTGAATTTGAATAGGGAGGTTGAAGTAGTACGTCAATGAGAGGTATCTAACCAAGTTGGAGCAAACACAAAGTTGCAAATGTCATTTAGGTTGAAGCTTTGTCAATATGGCCTCATTCCTTAAGGTAGAAGATCCCTTTTTGAGTAGGAGTAAATACATACTTCATTGCTTATAGGCTTTGTCCTAGGCCATTAAGTGTAACATCCAAAAAAAATTAATATTTTCATATATAGTAATAGATTGTCTAACAATAAGGTCTTTATAAGATTGTCTTGTCTAATGAGGGATCTAATAGCATGTTAGATGCTTACACACTCTAATACATCCTACAGTTGTACAACCCACTATTAGAATAAATAAATATTTTCTTTGGTTCTATTATCCTCAAAAAATAAACTCATATAGTTTCTAGATAAAGAGATCGTATAATGAAAAATTCCCTGAGATTGAGAACTCTCATAAAACAAAGAAATAACATTTTTACAGATAGCACAATGAAAACCCATTGGGTATAATGATTACACATTTATTGTTTATATATATATATATATATATATATATATACCAACAAAATAATTTTGCTTTTTTTTTATTGTTTTACCTCGTTCTGCTCCTTCAAATCCTTTAAACAAGTGTTGAACCTATTTTATACCTCTCAAAACTATTAACTTTTGTTTCCTATAATATTTTCAAAAGTTCATCTTCTTAGTACTAGACACTCAAAATCTTTTCTTCCTGTTAAAACGTGATTTTGAAACCGTGTATATGAGATCTTCAATCTTTTCAAAATAAGATGTTTAAAAACAATCAGATATTATCACAACAAGTTAGAAAGTCATTTACAAAACTTAATTGGAACGAACTTGTCAAAGAAAAAAGATTTCTGAAATGTACACAAAAACAGGGGCAAATAGAGTATGTTCGGACTCCAATTTATTTCCATTTGATTATTTCAAGAATATTTACATTGTATCTCAATATGTTAGAATTGGTTCAAAACAATTTATTTCTTTAAAATATACTCAAAATCTTTTTTGCTTCCTAAAAGCATTCATTGTTACTGGTTTATCACTTAAGTCAAACCTAATACACATTCAAAGTACAAGAATAACATATTAGACGCATTGACAGTCTAATAGGTCATAGACCTTATAGAATCTCAATGAAATAATAAAATATAGAATCTCAATGAAATAATAAAATATATACATATACATGTATAATAGTTAAAATAGTGAGGGTTTATCTCATGAAAGAAGAGACAAGTTTGGTAAGAGTAAAAATCTACAAGCATTTAATATTGTAGATAAGACAAAATTGACTTGGAAAGACTTGAGTCAAAACATAAGAATATTCTTATTCTTAATTGTATCATCTTACATTTTTACCTTGCCACTTTCCTTTAGCAAATTAGATCAAATTAACTTGAGTCAACATAATAAATACATATGTGTTTTTTATCACATCACTTTATTCCTTACTCGTGTTATCTTATCTCTTATGAATATATTGTTTACAAAACTTTTTTACACTAATTTGTGTCATAACAATTTTATTATATTTATGGGTCACATGATCATGATGTACCTAATTGGAATACTTGCAGCTAGAGGATTATATCTCTCGGGATTAAATGAGTAGAAGTTATTATCTATAATGATTTGAGGGTGTTATTGGGATTACTCATTTGTCATGAATATTCACTGCAGATGTTATTCCCAGTGTTCGCTTAATGTTATTCTTAAGTGTTTTCTCCAAATCTTTTGATGTTATTCCTAATGTTTTTCCTAATATTATTTTCTGAATTCTCTTTAATTGAATGTTGCAAATCGTCTGATGCTTGTATTTCACTTGTTTTTATATAAGAAGCTTCTTTCAAATCTTTTAAAAAAGAAAAATATGATTTATTCATTTATTATTTTTATGCAAATCTTATTTGTATAATATATATCTCACTCTCCTATTTTCTCTTTTGACATATACCAAATAAATATCAAATTAAAATAGATATGAAAGTTCCACACTCATTTACAATAGATATTTTGTTATATTTTTTTAGTTAATAGTTGGACCACTAATGTACTTGAAAGCTTTTTCACTTTCAAAGGCACATGACATTCTACTATCACCTTTGCCCAAAATTTGGATGTTTCACTAGTACTGGAAGTTCTAGTTATGATATCATTAACATATGACCAAACTTATTATCTTCCCTATTTTTAATTATTCTTCGTCGAGCTTACCAATGAAACTAAGTCGAGCTCATGACCCGCCCTTTGGGCCCAAAACCGAGTTGACCATACCCAAATACTTGGATTGAGGTCCCGAGCACACAAGCACTCATGTCCAGTACAATATGCAACACTGAAAATGCGTTGTCTATTCTATCAATATGCAACACTGAAAATGTGTTGTCTAAGACAGACAACATGTAAATAAGTGTTGTCTGAAAAGATAGACAATATGTAAATAAGTGTTGCCTAAAAAGACAAATAACATGTAAATAAGTGTTGTCTTTACCAATGACAACATTTAAAAAACATTGCCTAAACAATAGGCAACACTGAAAATCCGTTGCCTAAACATTATGAGAAAAAACATTGCCTAAATTTTTTTTCAAAAAGCATTGCCTATTCTACCAGTATAAGGCAACGGTTTCAAAAAAGCGTTTCCTAAACCTAAGCCCACGACTGCATATTCCACACCTGAAAAAGCGTTGTCAAAGTGTTCTCTAAAGTTAAGGCAACGCTTTTCCTACTTTAGGCAACGTTTTTTAGGTGTTGTCAAAAGTCAAAAATGGTGCAGTGCTTGTTTAGAATGTGAGTTGCCATTTTTCACGCGGATGGCCTCCTCCGTCTTTATGTGGCATGCTGCTCGTTCTCTCACTTCGGCCACTAATTCTACTCGAAACCTGATAAGCGAGTCACTGAAAGGACTTGCCCCCATTCCTTTTACGAAGGCCGCGATTACCATCTCTTCGTTTGATGTATGAAGTCTTATTGAAACAGCACAAAAACGATTCAAATAGTCCTTTAGGGATTCTCCTTCCCTTTGTCTAACGTCAAAAAGGTCGGGCAGCCGGGGAGGATCGACTTTGTTAGCCAAAAGTTGCTGCTTAAAAATCCACGAGAACTATTGAAAAGACATTATGTATCCGTCTGGGACTTCGCTGAACCATTGTAGGGTCGTTCTCGTAAGGGTCCCCGTGAGCTTTTTTCACCGAACAACATCTGACCCGCCCGAGATGATCATCCAAGCTCGGAATGCTTTCAAATGACTTTCTGGGTCTTCTAGACAGAAAAGGGAGTTATCTTCGACGTGATGAAGTGGAGTGGAATCGATTCTTCCATGATCTACTGCGAAAAAGGCTGGAGGTTGTCTCTTGAGGATATGTTTGGGGAACGTGCTCAAACATTGTGTCGTTTCTACCGATGCATGGCTCTTCGTAATTCCTCATCAGTTTTCTGCAGGTCCTCATTTACCTGAGTTGCCTCCACCTCATTTACTCGAGTTGTCTCCTCCATCATCTTTTCTAGAAGCTTCTACTTCCTCTATGAGGCGCTCTTGATTAGCTCGGGTCTCTTCTCGCTGGCCCTCTTGTTCGATTCGAGCTTCTTCTCTCTGATAGGCTTGCTCTGCTTAGGACTCCTCCCGATGAAGCTCTTGTTCGGCTTGGGCTTCTTCCCGAAGGCGATTTTGTCCAGCTCGTGGTTCTTCCCGAATGTGCTCTTATTCGGCGCGAGCTTTCTCGCGTAAACGGTCCTGTTCCCGACAGTATTCCTCGTTGGCTTGTTGGAGAGTTCTCATTGTCTCCATGATTTGCTGCAACGCCTGAGTCTCATCTCCATAGGGCATCTGGGCTCCTTGCCTCGTGTTTGTGTGTTAGTATTTAGCGGGATCAGTTTTACCTGCCCTACGGTGGGCGCCAGATATTCTTGTCAACGAATTTGGGTCGGGTCTTGATGGTGAACTCCGGGTTAACCTTCCAACTTTGTCGCTTTTTGATGCTTGTAATCACAACGAGGGGAACTCCACCTATTGACAAGACTTCGACGATCAAGTCAGTAAGAACATAAATTATGAGTGTAGTGTATAGTGTATGGAATAACACTTCGGAGTCTCATGACCATTTTATAACACTTGTAGATCTCCTTTAAAAATTACAACCTTAAAATAATTTGTTAATATTTCCCTTTATTTTAGAAATGTAAATAAGGAGAGATCGTGTAATAAAATCGGTTTAAACAAATATAATCAACTTATTTAGTTATGCGTTCGATTCATTTTTCCATTTATTGTATTTAATGTGTTTTTCTGGCTGTCGAAGTTGATCCTTTTACATACCTATTAGGCCTGATATTTATTTGGGTCGAGTTCTATTTTATTTGTATTAGATTTCAATTAAGTGGATCATGAAAAAATATGTTTTAATTGCTCGAGTCCGATGAGTACATATAGTATGAAATTTAAGAATCTAACTTTTACATAAAGAGACTAAATATAAGTTTACTAGGGTAAATTACTTATTTAAGTATATTCAATTACTATGATACAATGTAATATTTTAACAATACAAGGTACAATAATATGTTTAAAATATTTAAAATCTAAGTTGTCTTGAAAACATAAAAGTGATGTGAAGTTTCAACAAACTAGGTGATGGTCTCATGTTTTTGCACATCTTTAAAAGAATAATTAAATGGAGAAAAACTATAAGGGTAAGGAAAAAGTTTTAATTCATTTTCGAGTCAACATGTGACTATGATAGTACGATTTTAATATTTCAAATTAGTTATTTCTTTTTTTAAACACATACAATATAAAAAAATGTCCTTTCTCTCATAAATATGATATGACATTTTTTTTTTAATAATACACAATGTAATAGTGAGTTTAAATTGATTGAAAAAGAACCAAGTATATTTTTGAAAAAGATAACAATGTGGTGTAAAATTTCAACATAATATTTTTCAATAATACATAGAGTAATAGTGTTTTTAAAGGTGATAAAAGTGTAGTGTGAAATTTCAACAAATTAAATAGTGGTTTTCATCTTTAGGCATTTTTTAAATAAAATTTGAAATAGAGACTAAATATGAATCCAGAGAAGAAAAAAACAACTAATTTAAATTTACCATTGTAGTCTACACGTGATAATGATCATTGTTTTTAAGTTTTTAAATATGATACTTCTTTTAAGTAATTTTTTATCGTAAAACATTGTGAAATTGAATAATTATGTAAATAAAATTCATAAAGTAACTAATCTTATTATTAAAATATACTTGTTATAAACAACTTATTGTAGGGATGGGAAGCGGCTGGTCCGTCCGCATAGGTCAGTCCTACATAGGTCCGCTCCGCATAGGTCCGTTCCGTACTTGGTTCATTTCGCAAAGTGAAGGTGGACTAAATTTTTTGTTCCGCTTCGCATAAGGGTTGACTCGCAGATTTGGGGCCAACCCACATTTAATTATTATTATTATTTTTTTAGAAATTGAATGTTTTTTTTTTTACTTTTTCTCTTAAAAAATTGTCACAAAAAACAAAGGCATTAGGATTAATATAGCAACAAAAATTAATTGAATGTTACATAATCCAAGTATCAACGTTCCAATATTTTTGACTTACCCACTACCTAACATATCCACTATTATTTATTCCAAATTACATGAAAAATATCATATCCAACATCCTGTATTTTCATTCCCAAAATTGGACCAAAAAGGAGTCTCAAGGGAATTATAATGACCCTTGTAATTTTCTACCCAAAATGAAAAGGAAGAAAAATAGAACATTTACTCCATTGCTGCCAAAGTCAATTTTTTTTAATGGTTTGCGGGTTAGCCCGCCCTACCCGCTGCTGGCCTGTGCGGGCCGCGGGTTATGTGGAGCGGACTAATGCGGGTTAGCGGATTGAAAAGGTGAACATGACCCGCCCTGCTTTGCCATCCTATGTATAACACACAATGGTCTTCGTTTTGTTTGTGTTGTTATATTTTACAGATAAAACAACCTATTCTTTTCTCTATCATTTTAATACATCATCATTCTTAAGATTTTCTTCCAATTTTCATTATAATGAAAATATTTTATCATATTCACATTTTATTATTTTATTATTGGTATTTCAAAAACAGAAAAATATATATTTTATTTATTTTGTATGACTGGAAGTCTTAAAGTTTATATTATATGAGTTTTATATACCATGGTTCTTTCTTAATGACTTACTCATAGGAAAAAAATAACAAAATTTAGAGAAAAATACATAACTATAAATAAAGAAAAAATTAAGACAAGAAAAGTATTTAACCTTTGTCAAAGAATGAGAGTTATCAATAAAATGTTCTTATACATCAAAACATAATTTTATATAATTTAAATTTAATTATTATGCATTCTTACTTTGATAAA
>Ga0123341_1000726_pt1 | contig 22077 bp, 13 predicted proteins | sample Turbeapinknodule_FD_89959 | JGI IMG/M metagenome (GOLD analysis project Ga0123341, IMG submission 89959) | Root nodule microbial communities of legume samples collected from Mexico - Turtle bean Mexico pink nodule | ecosystem: Host-associated > Plants > Roots > Nodule | place: Mexico: Nepantla...
ATCTACAAAATAACAAAAAACGGTTATTTAGGAGAATTCTCTTTATATTTAACTGTTCTTTTAAAAAAAATTATATATAAAAAACAGTTATAAAATAAAATAAAATAGAAATAAAATAAAATATTAATAAAATGTAACTGATTTTGAAAATAAATCAAACCGCTCATCCACCTCTTTTTTAATTCATAATTGTTCCTTCACATCTCTTTCAATTCAAAACCACTCTTCCACCTCTCTTTCAATTAAAAACCACCCCCACTACGTATACCAAATATTGTAGAAAAAATAAGAAATGACCCAATACCCATAATACAATAATAAAATTAAATATTAATATAAGGATAAAATGGGAAAAAAAATGAAGAGCAGTTAAGAGGGGAATCCCCTTTATATATAGGTATAGATATTAATATTATCATTAATATTAATATTAATATTATCAATAATATTAATATTAATATTACCATTAATATTAATATTATTATTGTTATTATTAATATTAATAAAAATATTAATATCAATATTATCACTAATATCAAAATTATTATTATTACAATTATTAATACTTTACATACGGATACAATCCGTATGTAATTATTCCCACTTCATGCCGCTGAAATTACATACCGATAAAATTCGTATGTAATCACTTTTGGTTTACAAACAGAAAAATCTGTATGTAACGTCTATTTACATACTAAATTAAATTTTTATGTAAATATCTTTATGTAATCATTTTTGGCTTACATATGGAAAAATCTGCAAGTAATCACTTTTATTTTTATATATGGAAAAATCTATATGTAATCACTTTTATTCTTACATACGAAAAAATCCGTATGTAATGTCTATTTACATACGAATTTAGTATGTAAATATCCGTATGTAATGCTCACTTTACATACAAATTCAGATTTGTATGTAATAATCAGTATGAAAATGGACAAATTCTTGTACTGTAAAATAGAGTAGAAATCATTGGTCAGTTAACATGCATTTTGTGTAGGAAATCTATAAAAATGAACTGGAAAGCATGTTATTTCCCTCCAAATGAAATTGCACTCGAGGGAGAAGAAGAAAAGATGAAATTTGTAAAATTCTTGCAAAAAAGGGCAAAAAAATCAACAAAATTGGGAAAGAGCAAAAAGTGTCAATTCGCTTAGAGCATGAAAAAAGACTTAGTTGTTTTAGTGCAAATAACAAACTTCAAAAAAACACTCAAAACGATGATCGGTTCTGCAATGCATTAAGCGCATTGAGGCCAAATCAAATGAAGAAGTCTAAAGCTCAAATGGTAGAGAGAATCCAAAAGGGTTGAGCACAGAGAGTCCTTCACCATGAAGAAAGCCCATTTTCTCTTAGGAAAGGCTTGAAGCCCGCATGTACCCAAAATAGAAGGAGATAGATTTTGCTTGAAGCCAAAACCAAACCAAATTTACTTGATGGCCTAGAAAAGCAAAGCATTGGGCTCAGATTGGAGTGAATCTTTGTCAAATCATGAGTTTGAGAATTCAAAGAAGCATAAGAAATAGGCTTAAAGCCCAAAGATTCTCCATCAGGAAGAAAACCAATCCATTGAGCAGATTGGCTTGCGCTAAGAGAATACAAAATCTCATTAGTCCCTTGGAGCTTCATTCTAAAATACTATAAATAGGGACTTTAGGGCAACATTCCACACCATTGAGAGGCAAAACCACTAAGACTAAGAAAGGCATTGAGAGGCATAAGAGAGAAATCATAAGAGAGAAATCATAAGAAAGACTTAAGGCTGAAGTCTAGACAAGACGCTGGAAGAAAGGATCAAGAAGCCGACTAACAACATTCAAAGGATCCATGTTTGTTGTGCTTTAGCTTCTCATTATGAGTATTCATTGTAAGATCTTATTATGAGTTTCTAAACCTACCCTATTAGGATTGAATAAAATTTGATATTCCTTAGTTACTTTTCTTTATGAATGTTTTTTTTTATTTGAGATACAAATTACTTAGGCTTGGTAGTATGCTTAATGCTCAATGGTGAGGAAAAACATTGATTTCCTATGGAGAATAAATGAGGATGGAAGTCAATTTCATGTATTTGAACTCTATTGAACCAACAATAGAACTCATTAGCCACAGAGCGTAAAGTTGAGACTATGGTGAATTGTTCCATCTTAATGCAAAATTAAGCTATAATAATGCAAGAACTGACTGGGATAGTTTATGGTTCTAGATAACCTCGCACGAGGAATTGACTTGGTTTGGACATAAGGAACAAGGAGTTTTGAATAGACATAGTATTCGTAAATAACAATAATAAGAAGGATTAATAAATCTCTTTCAATCCCAACATCTGTGTTATATTATTATTTCTTTACTTCATTGTTTTCTCTATTTAAATATTATAGTAGTTATAGAAAATGGGAGCTTTGATGTTTCAAATCTATGATGAAGGTTGAAGTTGTGCTGCTTTTGGTTTGAGCTTAGTCTAGGTTGTTTAGAATTGTTGTAAAGATCATTCCTAGTCCCTTGCACAAGCTAGCTCAATCTATTTTAAAAAGAGAAAAGTGTTTTTCTAAGCAACGAGAAAAACAACTAGTTGAAACCACGAAATAATCAGTTATTTGTCACTTGTCTTGTTTGAAGATTTTAAAATTGTTTTTGAGTTGGTTAAATAACTATTTAACCAATTCAACCAGTTAAAACGACTTTTCAACCAATTGATTGTCACATTTCATAACAACTTTTTAAACCTATTGAATTTGTTTTCAGTTGGATCAAAACTATTTTGGCTCATGATTGACTGCCTAGAAAGGCTAGTTTTAAGATTTATAAGTATGACTTCTCTTTTGATTTCAAATACAACAAGTAAACAAATTTACAGTGAGATTGAAATTGTTTTTTAGAAGATATTCAAATCATGTTTTGCAAGATTGCTAAATAGTTGCGCACTAGTTTAGGGTTTGATCTTAGGAGCCCTGTGATTCCTGTAAATTTAGGTATAATTTGTTCCTTTCATGATTCTTGTATTTGTTCTTTTATAAACTTGTGAAGTGTGTGAAAACTTGTAAAGTCAGAGGGTGTTCTGACTAAGGGTGTGTGTTTAGCAAAGAGGGTGAGTGGTTCTTGTTGTATCAAGATCATCTCTTTGTGATTGTGTGTATTGTAATCTGTGATTGGTTACTAGTGGAACCCAGTGGTTGTTCTGGAAACTGGATGTAGCACAATGTTGAGTGAACCAGTATAAATTGGCAGTGTAATCTCTCTCTCTATCACTCCTTATAAACTGTTTGATTCAATTATGTTTTTATTGCTGCCATAAACAATTGGTTAAAACGAAGTTTCAACCGATTGAAATTCTCCAAACAGTTTCTTTTACATTATTTGATTGACTTCCTTAATTGCTTCTTCTGTGATTGTTGATAAAATCTTCATTCTTATTCAATCTTTGAGAAAATCTATTGACAAACAATTCACCCCCCTCTTGTTTAAGCTATTAATTCTTGAGAAAGTAGTATTATTATAATAGTTATTTACAAAATATATGAATCAACCTTTGTTTTCACATCACTTCATCTTGAGAAATATATCTACTGTGCTAAACATTAATTCCCAGTGGATATGATAACCTTCAATTGTACTACAATTGACTCACTTTGCTTATCGAGCATAAAAGGATTTGGTTAATCCAAACCACCCACCACCTGCTTAGTAAGAGTTGTTCAATAAGATTTTGGGAGATCTTCTATAGAATGTAGGCTCGTGGAGAACTTAATTTTAATATCTCTATAATGTATAAAATATATGGATAGTTCTCTATCTTGATGTAGATCTCTTATTATTGTAAAATTTATATATATAAAAATATTTTAATATATTGTGAATAATTACCAAATATGTAAAATGTGGACTTATATGGATAATGTTTTTTTTATGATTAATGTTCTCTCTAAAAAAAATTTCTTATAAGAAAAATAACTACTCTTAATTTCTAATTAAATAACAAATATATATATAATAGGTGGGGTATTACATTTTATATATAGTTAATATTTTTGTTTCATGTGATCATACTTAATTTGCAGAGATAGGTACTAATAAATGCAACATGCTATGCTCTTGTAACGAGACATCCAACATGGGCACTAAGTGATTTATGTTTACCTCTACTCCACCTTTTTACAATTTATCATAAACAAAACATCAAAATATTTTCCCATATTTGATTTGTACTTAATCAATTGGAGCTTCCTTCTTTAACCACTGTTTTTTTTATTTTTAAATTTTGATACCTTAGAATGTAGATGATTTAGATAATAAAGACATAGAAAACTTTCGATGCCATTAGATGATCATGAATTTTCATTAGCTTATGAATATTGAAATGTTTTATTAAATGGGAGTTTTCAAGTTATGTGATCAACCAACTCATGACTACATTTTTTACTCACATTTAGAATATTGAATCTTAGCTTTCTTGGATACTAGTTGAGAATAAATCCATTATTTTAATTAGAATTTACATTATTAGGTTTAATTGGACCTTAACAATAATTATTGATTAAATTCATATTGTAATCTTATTGATCTACTTATATTGTTTTGATGATATCTTGAGTTATAGGTGATTGTTTTAAGTAATTCCAGTGGCTTTGGAAAGTTAGGAATCTAAATTCAATAAAGGAATAAAATTCTTTGAAGACTAAAACGATAATACAATGGATCATTATATCGTCTAGCTGTTCAAGACCTATTGAACTGTCTATGGAAAATTCTACTTCTTTGGACTGGATTAGCCAAAGCCCATGATCACACCTCTAAAATAGATTCATGACCTAAGGAAACCTATAAATGGAGTTGGATTCAAACCTAAAAAGACTATGCCTTATTCTCCAACACTCTTGATTGAACTTGTAGTAATCAAGTTATGTCATTTTTCTATTTTTTGTTTTGTACTCTTTTTTTCTTTGTATTTTTCTTCTTGTCTTCCATGTGGAAGACTAAACCTTTTTATGTTGATTTTCTTGTGATTTTCACATTGAATTATAAGATTTTGTGCACTTTAGTTTTGTTATTCAATTTTCTGTAGCATATTGTGGTAGATGGTGTAGTCTTTTACAATTCTAATATTTGTTATTGAAATGATTTTTGAATGCTTGTTGACAATTCAATTCTATTATTTAATTGAAATTTCTATTTAGTTTTCTTAATTTTAAACAGTGTTCTTTTTTTTTGCTTAATTTAAGAAGTAAAAGACTGAATATCTCACATGTAGACATTTGTGTCGTAACCGGGTCACGACGGTGAACAACAAACCAAAAATCATAAATTTTAAAAATGAAAAATAGAGAATGGAGTCACCATCATAGTTAATTATAGAAAACTACAGAAAACCCGAAAAGATTGTTTGTGAATCATATTTAGGGTTAGGGTGTCGGTTACGCATGGGGGAAGGTATTACCACCCCTACAATGCACGTCCAAAGACGGTACCCTTAATTAAATATGTGAAATGAGTGTCGTTTTTCAAAATGTTTATTTTTCCCAATAAAATAGAAACAAAAAAGTTTAAAAATAAAGAAGATATTTTTGAATTTTGTTTAGAAGGATAAACCTTGGTTCTACGTATTTTTGTTCATAACAAAAAAAATCATGATTTACGTAGTTCTAAAGGTTAAACTATTTGAAAATGTTTGTGTTAGTGTGAGCTAGGCTTTTGAAAAAATGTGAAAAAAAGTGAAACCAAAATTTTAGAAAAGGGAATCGACAAGGACATGCCTTGGTTCTACGTATTTCTATTAACAAGAAATCAAGTATCACATAGTTCTAAAGGTTAAAATGTGTTTGAGTTGATATTTTTTAATTTTATATTTTTTAGATTTTATGATTTTTTTATAAAAATTTATTGAGTAAAGATGATGCATATGATTATGATTGTACAAATACCCAAACGAAATGTTTTTGTTAAATATCAGATGACGCATACCATCATGCATATATTCAACATTTATTAAAGAAAAAAATATTGTGGTGGAGATAACAAAAGCAAAACAAAAACAGTGGGCCTTTTAACCAAAGCCCAAGATTTACAATCCACATTGGTGCAAGAAAGGCAAACCGAGATGCCGCACATGGACCCACTTTTTTTTTCTCTTCCTCTTTACGTAACTCATTCTTCAATTGCATGGCAAGTTTCAAATTTCTAAGATAAAACCATCGGTCCCACATGTGATAAGCAAAGAATAATAAAAGAAAACACGAAACCATTTTTTTTCTTTTTCAAAACTACTGCAATTTAAAATAGAAATTCTGCAAAATGGGCGATTTCTTTTTTAAATTTCAGAATTAGATAAATCGTATCCCAGAAATATGATTTAATTGAAAGAAATCGCCAACTCAAAATCCGATTTTATAAAATTAGAAGCGCATCAATCGAAATCGAGCAAGTCATGTCACTACGCATCGGTGACCGACCAATCGAGTGAACTAGTTACATTAAATAGCAAATAAAGAATATATAACAAATTGCGTAACATCCTACAAATTTAGGTAACACTTATAAATCCGCTAACTATGAGATAAATTCGGTAATACTGTTTTATTAAAGATACGTGTCAGATACGGTCCATAAGCGAGATAGCCCACTACTAAACATTATAAATAAGCATTGCTACACAAGAGTAAGGTACGCTTTTAGTCAATGCATCATTCACTGTTATACAAAGCACTTACTTGATTGTCGGAGAACCTTTTGTAAGTTAACACTTGAATGAATACCAGAGAGCAAATATGAGAAGAGGAAGGGCGAGCGACCAAGCACCAAGGAGCGAGTAGTATAAGAGAAAGGAGAAGCGATCCAGAGATCAAAGATGATTATTACAGTCGGTATCAGGTACTATCGACTCTTCGCATCTTGGCAAATAGTGTGTTTGATGAAGCAAATCATTTTGAAGATTGTTGTATTCTAATTCATTGTCTCTTGTAGATTAGAGGTTGTTTAAATATGCCTTTTGCATTGTGATCTACCTCATATCTCATAATCAAGGTGATGAGCTTAAGCACAAGGGTATCCTACAAAGTTTTCTCAAAATTTGTTTAAAGTTTTTCAAAACTAGTTTACTGCACAAAAAATAAATCTGTTATTGTATAAAACAATAGATTATTTTTGTACTGGTGCAAATTTGATAAGCCTTTTCAAAATTCTGTTTTGTGACCAAAATCAGTTCAGCTCTTTGTTACCGTTATAAATTGACTTGAAAGTGGTTATGTAACGACCAACTGTATTTTCAAAAACTAATTTGTTTATTTAGACTTCAATCTGTTATTTTTATAACAACTTTTAACTGTTTTATGAAAAATTATTTTGATATAAAAGCTATAAAAGGAGAAGTGTATTTCATATCAGATTACACTTAAAAAATACATTTTTGAATACAATTTTAAGTGCTTTAAAAAACTCTAAAAATCTACAAGTGTTCTTGTGCTAGCAAATTTTTGGTTCTGTCACAGTGGTGCTGCATAAAGTGTTTTGTTCTTGACCTTTTGCATCTGCTATTCAAGTATTTTCATTTCTATTCTTTTATTTTATAAGGGTGTTTGTAAATGCACTTCTTGATAGGGTTTCTTGAAGTGTGGGTGCTGCTGAAATAGAGTTTTTTAGCATTGTGTTCTTGTTCTTGGAGGGTTCAGGAACCAAGAAGGTTTTGTAAAAGATTGATTTGATTTAGTGGAATCCACATTGGTGTAAGGTGGGACTGGATGTAGCTCTTGTTGAGCGAACCAGTATAAACTGTGTGTCCCTCTCTCTTCTTGATCTCTGCAGTTAAATATGAAAAACTCATATTATGTGATAAAATGAATATGTTGATTTGAAATTGAATGTGTTTTTTCTGGGCTGGTTCATATATTGTTCTTCAAGATTCTGGAAAAATTCTTGTCTGATTAAGAATCACTGAATCTGTAAATACTGGTTGGGTAAAACAAGTAATAAGGTCTTCTAAATAATTTGGTTAAGGATTCATTTTTCTTTCCAAAACTGGTTTTAAGGATTTGAAGTTGGATTTCTTGGTTTAAGATCTTTCTCATACATCTTTTCTGCAGTTGTGGCTGATTGAAGTGCTTGTGCTCAGTTTTGTAAAGTTGGAAATTAAACACATTGATTTTAAAACTAATCTGATTGATTTCTGGAAGTGTTTGTGTAATCAGAAAAATAAATTTGTTTTACTTTGAATCAGTATGTTCTCTTTGTTAGGATTTCTAAAAACAATATTCTTTGCAAAAAAAATTATAAGCTCAATTCATCCCCCTCTTGAACTTAGATACTAATAAACCCAACAAATGGTATTAGAGTTAGGACTTGTAGCTTACTCAAGTTTTATTCATTATGTCTAAGTTTAAATTGCCTTTTTCCCGAGGGTGCGTCTATTAATAGGCCTTCTATGTTTGGTGGATTGAATTATGCTTTCTAGAAAATTAGGATGAAGATTTCTATGGAATCTATTGGCATGGGTATTTGGGATGCAATGATAAATGGACCTTTTGTGCCTATGCAGGTTATCAAAGAGGAAACCATGAAGAATCCTTGGTCTGAATGAAGTGAAAGTGAAAAGAAGAAGGCTCAATATCATTCTTTAGCAAAAAACATCATCACCTCTGCCTTGAATATGGATGAATTCTTCAGAGTGTCTCAATGCAACTCGGCTAAGGAAATGTGGGAAGTACGGAACCCATGAGGGCACGAATGATGTGAAAAGGGCAAGAAAGCATACCGTCATCCAAGGGTATGAGCTTTTCAGGATGTAGCCAAAAGAGACCATTGCAGATGTGCAAAAACAGTTTACACATATTGTGAATCATTTCACTAGACTTGGTAAGGTCTTTGATAAAGAAGAACTAAACATCAAGGTTCTGAAATGCCTTGACAGAAGCTGGCAGCCTAAGGTAACAACAATCTCTGAATCCAGAGATTTATCCAAGCTCTCCACTGCTTCATTGTTTGGGAAGTTAAGGGAACATGAATTAGAACTCAATAGATTAAAAGAATAAGAAATAGTGGAAAGGAAAACCAAAGGTATTGCATTGAAGTCCAGTGTGCAGAATGATACAAGTGAAGAAGAAGAAAATTTTGGACAAGATGAAACCTTGAGTCTTCTCACCAGAAAATTCAGCAGATTCCTGAAGAGGAAAAGCAGGAACAAAACTCAACCAAGGAAAAGGTACTCTAAACCCAATGAGTCAAATTAATCTAATTACATTTGCTTTGGCTGTGGTAAACTAGGTCACATAAAAGTTGGTTGTCCAAACAATCAAAATAAAGACAAACAAGTCAGCAAGAAGGGTTAAATAAGCAAAGGAAAAAGAGCATACATCTCCTCGGAGGACAATGAAGTATCCCCATCAAGTGGTTCCTTAACTGAGAGTGAAGAAGTAAATTTGTGCTTCATGGTGAACAATGAAGGTTCAAGCTCTAATTCAGTTAGTGATTACTCTATTAATTAGAAAGTTATGATCAGTTACTAATTTCTTTCAAAGAAACCCATGATGAAGCAAATAAATTAGCCATTATATGAAATAAACTGAAAAGTGCAAATAACATACTTGAACCTAAGGTTAAGTCACTTGAGAAGAATTGCTTAAAGCTAAAACTGAGCTAGTTAGTCTTGAATTGAAATGTCTGCATACATTTATAAAAACATGTGAAAATTGTAAAAATCTGGAAAAAAAATTTGAATATTTGCTCAAAACCTTGTCAAATTTCACTAAGGGAAGAGAAAATCTTGAGACTCTATGAGGATCACAAAATGCTGTTTTTAATAAAAATGGGTTAGGATACAATCTAGGAAGAAAGAATAATGTGAAAAAGTTTTCAAATTTTGTGTTCCAGCAAGAACAATTTTTTCTTCTTTCAACAGTTCAAAATTAAAGTTTGTTCCTACTTGTTTCTAGTGTATGAAATCTGGTCATACATCAAGAACATGTAAGTGCAAGAATTACCTTGTTCCAAAAAGGCTAGTCAAATGGCTTCTTATGACTCGTGATCTTGCACAATTCACTGATTTGAAGCTTAAAGCTGGAGGGCATGTGACCTATGGGGACAATAATTGTGGAAGAATTCTTGGAAGAGGAAATGTTGGAACTAAAGGATTAACTTTAATAGAGAATGTACTATATGTGGAAGGATTGAAACATAGTCTTCTAAGCATCAGCCAATTGTGTGACAAAGGCTACCATATCAACTTTTAAACCAACAAGTGCACAATATCAAACGAAGCTTCTGGTAAGGTGTTGTTCACAGATACAAGGGTAAATAAAATCTATCTTCTAGATATCATGCATAAGTGCTCTGAAAATAAATGCCTCTTATCAAAGGATGATGAGTCTTGGCTATGGCATAGGAGGTTAACCCACATCAATATAAATCATGTAAACAAATTGAAATCCAAGGAACTTGTTTCTGGTTAACCAAACATTAAATTTCAAGATAACAGATTGTGTGATGCATGTGTGAAGGGTAAACAAACAAGAACCTCTTCTAAATCAAAGGACATGATTTCTACTAGTAAACCTTTGCATGTTTTACATATGGATTTGTTTGGGCCCTCTAGAAATGCTAGCTTAGCTGGAAATTATTATGCTTTGCTAATTGTGTATGATTTTTCAAGATACACTTTGACCCAATTTCTAGTCTCTAACAATAATGCTTATAAGGCTTCAAGAAATTAGCTAAAATACTGTATAATGAAAATGGTTACTGCATAAGTTTACAAGGAATGAAGTATGGTCTCTAGTTCCAAGAACATCCGAGATGAATATCTTAGGGACTATGTGGGTGTACAGAAACAAAATTGATGAGCATGAGGGTAATCACAAGGAACAAAGCAAGGCTTGTTGCCAAGGTTTATAACTAGGAAGAGGGAATTGATTATGATGAGACATATGCACCAGTGGCAAGACTTGAAACTGTCAGACTTGTCCTAGCCTTTCCATGCATAAAGGGATTAAGTTATTCCAAATCGATGTAAAGAGTTCATTCCTAAATTCTTATATAAATGAAGAAGTGTTTGTATCACAAACCCTAAGATTTGAGGACTACAAATTTCCTGAACATGTGTTCAAGATAAAAAAAAAAGGCACTCTATGGACTCAAACAAGCTCCTAGGCAATGGTATGAGAGATTGAATGACTTTCTGCTATCTCAAGGCTATAACTGTGGTACCTCTAACAAGACATTGTTCATTAAAAAAAAGAGTGAAGACATCATACTTGTAGAGGTATATGTGGATGATATCATTTTCGGTTCTACAAATAAAGGACTATGTGAAGCACTTGTAGAAGTTATGAAGAGTGAATTTGAGATGTCTGTGATGGGAGAGCTGAACTATTTTCTTAGTTTACAAGTCAAACAACTAAAGGATGGAATCTTTATAAATCAAGATAGATGATGCAAGGATTTGTTAAGAAAGTTTAAGATAGACCAGTGCCAAGCAATCAACACACTTATTTCTACAAGTTGTCAACTTGACCAAGACCCTGCTGGAAAACTTATTGATCAAACCAAATATAGAGGTTTAATAGGTTCTTTGTTGTATTTAATAGCTAGTAGACCTGATATGATATTTGTTGTATGTATGTGTGCCAGGTTCTAATATGCCCCAAAGGAATCACACTTCAATGCTGCTAAAAGAATTCTTAAATACTTTCAAGGAACCATAAAAGTCGGTCTATGGTATCCATGTAATGTATCTCTAAACTTAACTGGTTTTTTTGATTCAGACTTTGTAGGTTGGAAAATTGATAGGAAGAGCACAAATGGAATTTGCCATATGCTTGGGTCAAGTTTAATCTCTTGACATTGCAAAAAACAAGCATGTGTTGCTCTTTCAACAACAGAGGCAAAATATATTGTAGCTGGAATGCTCAAACCATATGGATAAAACAACAGTTAAGTGATTTTGGTATCATGCTAAGTAGAATACTTATCCTATGTGATAACACTAGTGCAATTAATTTGACTAAAAATCTTGTTATGCATTCTAGAACTAATCACATTGAGATAAAGCATAATTTTTTAAGTGAACATATTGCTAATGGGAATTGTGAAATTAAATTCATTGGAACTGAACTCCAATTAACTGATCTTTTTACAAAACCTCTGCACTTAAATATGAAAAACTGATATTATGTGATAAAATGAATTTGTTGATTTGAAATTGAATCTGTTTTTTCCTAGGTTGGTTCATATATAGTTCTTCAAGATTCTGGAAAAATTGTTGTCTGATTAAGAATAACTGAATCTGTAAATACTAGTTGGGTAAAACAAGTAATAAGGTATAAATAATTTTGTTAAGGATTCATTTTTCTTTCCAAAACTGATTTTAAAAATTTGAAGTTGAATTTCTTGGTTTAAGTCCTTTATCATATATATTTTTTGTTGTTGTGGCTGATTGAAGTGCTTGTGCTTAGTTTTGTAAAGTTGGAAATTAAACACATTGATTCTAAAACTAATCTATTTGATTTTTGTAAGTGCTTATGTAATCAGAAAAATAAATGTGTTTTACTCTGAATCAATCTGTTCTTTTTCTCAGGATTTCTAAAAGTAGTATTCTTTGCAAAAATTTTATAAGCTCAATTCACCTCCCTTTTGAAATTAGACACTAATATACCCAATACTATCTAGGACCTATCAGTCTATACAAGGTCAATTGGCGCCCACCATGGGGCCAAGATAGATTCAAAATAGCAGTAATGGTTGCAACAAGACAAATGACAAAATTGTGGAAGCGGAATAAGCAACTATTCTCCAAACATTGCAAAGAGAGATAGCAAAAATATGTTAGAAGAATAGGGAGGAGATATAAGTCCTTCGCTAGAAGAACAAGGAGGACGTAAGAGTTCTTAGAGAAGAGAATGACCAGATGAAGGGGCAACTAGCCAGAGCTATACCCATAATCGGGCATGGACATCGAAGGTCAGATCCAAAAGTAAGAAGACCACCCCTCGGACTAGGGCCTGAAGGGTTAGGTATAGAAGTTGAGAGACAACCCTCCCCACAAAGATCCAAACACACACAAAACCAAGAGAGGATGGCTATCGCCCAAACTTAGACTAACAAGTTTTCCAGTCAACATTCAGAGCATACTCACATTCTGAACGACAAACCAAAGGGACAACCCTTTACCATTGAAATTATGGAAGCACAACTCCCTCCTAATTGGAAAGGGTTGAACATCAATCAGTACGACAATACCACGAATCTAGATGAGCATATCGATGTTTACAAAACACAGATGAGTCTCTATACATCAAATAACTTGGTGTTGTGTCGAGTATTCCCCAAATCACTAAAGGGAGGGGCACTCTTTTGGTTCACAAGGCTTCCCCCTAACTTAGTGGATTGCTATAAAACACTTCTATCCAAGTTTGACACAATGTTTGCTACAATTCGATTGCATCATCTCGTATCTATTGTACTTGTCAACATACGAAAAGAGAAAGGTGAGTTACTCTAAGCCTTCATGCAGAGATTCAGTAAATTATCCTTAAATATCTAGAACCTCAACCCCGAGGTAGCCATGCATAACTTAGTGACAACATTCCGGTCAGGCCCGTCGTCGATAGTTTATGTAAAAAGCCAGTGGTTAACTTAAACTAATTGAGGTAGTGAGTGGCAAAATTCATGCTGATGAGGATAAGTGAAGATTCTAATCAACTTGCATGAAGAAGTGTTTGATGAAGTCAATTTGTTTGAAGGTTTATCGAACATGTTATTCATGGTCTTAGTTAGGTTAGAATTGTTTAAATAGTCTTTTGCAATTTGAATCTACCTTATATCTCATAGCCATAGTGATGAGCTTAAGCACAAGGGTCTCTTAAAAAGTGTTTTCAAAAATCTGCTCCAAGTTTTTCAAAAACTGGTTTATGGTACAAAAAATTGAATCTATTGTTTGACAAAGAGTCTTTGGTAATGGTACAAAATTGTTAGCATTTTCAAAATTCAGTTTTAACTCCAAAATTTTGTTTTGTTCACACTTATAATTTTAATATAATCAGAAAGTGGTCATGTTACCACCAAAAGTACTTTCAAAAAACAATTTGTTCTTTTGAATCTGTTGTTTTATAACAGTTTCTAATTGTTTTTGTGAAATCTGTTTTGATTTGAAACCTATAAAATGGGAGATTGATCTTAAGTCAAATCATCCCTTGCAATTACGATTTGCATACATTCTTCAAGCACTTTCATTGATATTTTAAAGTGAGTTTAGTTTTTTTAAAGTTTTTCTTCAAAACTTTTAAATGCTCTTATGCTGGTGCCTTTGGCTTAAAATTCAAGGTTTTGTCAAGTGTTACAGCTGTGAGGGTCCTGGTTCGAACTCTTGAGTCTGCTATCAAGGTGTTTTCTTTCCAAATACTCTTTCTTTGTATAAGTGTTTTAGTGTTTGCTTCTTGATAGTGTTTCTTGAAGTAAAAAGTAGCTGAAATAGAGTTTTTCAGTCTGTGCTTCTGGTTCTTGTAGGTTTCAAGAACTAGTGTGTTTGTATTCTTTTTGTAAAGATTGTTGTGGTTTTAGTGAAATCCATCTTAGTGTAAGGTGGGACTAGATGTAGCTCATGTTGAGTGAACTGGTATAAATATGTGCTTTCTTCTTTCTTCTCTCATTCACTGCATTTTAAATCTGAAATCTGGATATTTGTGATAAAACAAATATGTTGTTTTAAAATTGAATTAGTTGTTTTTAACATTTTATGGCATATATCACTTTCTGTCTTCCAGTTTCTAAGGATTTTAATCAATCTTTGAACTCAAGAAAACCTGGATCTTTGACTGATTTACCCATAAAGATAAGTGTATTAAAAACAATATTAAATTAAGAATTGTTCTTAATCTCCTGTATCAAATATGTTCGAAAAAGAAAAATTGGTGCAAACTTACATTTTGTTGTTTCTTGAATAAATCTTTGAAGAACTATTTTGAATAGATATTTGAAATTACATGGATAAAATAGTGTCCTTTAAATCTGGAATTAAGATCTTATCTAAAAGGTTCTTTAAAATTGAAACTCTGATATTTCATTGTGTTCAAGTTTTTTATCCCTGTTTTGTTCATAACAGGTCTCTGGATAAAGATCAAAATTGATAAGTCAGAAATAAAATCTATTGATTCTAAAATCAATCTGTTATATTTCTGAAATTGCCTACCAGAATAAAGAATTAAATCTGTTTTTCTTTAAATCAATCTGTTATTTTTCTGTAAGGATTTTTGAAATAGTACTTTTGTGAAAATTTCCCTAAGTCCTATTAACCCCCTCTTAAACTTACAATCTATTAATCTCAACAATTTGTATCAAGAGATAGGACTTGTAGCTTAATCAAGTTTTATTTCAATATGTCCGAGTTTAAATTGCCTTGCTGAGGGTACGTCTATTAATGGACCCCCTGTGTTTGGTGGAGTGAATTATGCATTCTGGAAAATTCAAATACATTTTTTTATGGAATCTATTGATATGGGAATTTGGGATGTTGTGGTAAATGAACCTTTTGTTCCTGTGCATGTTGTTAAAGATGAAACAATAAAAAAGGCTTGGTCTGAATGGAGTGACAGTGAAAAGAAAAAATGAACAATATGATTTTCTAGACAAAAACATTATCACCTATGCCTTGAATATGGATGAATTTTTCAGGGTATCACAGTGCAACTCTGCTAAGGAAATGTGGGAAATACTAGAAGTAACCCATGAAGGCACATATGATGTGAAGAGGGCAAGAAAACATGCTCTCATTTAGGAATATGAGCTCTTCAGGATTCAAGCAGAAAAGACCATTGTTGATGTGCAAAAAGGATTTACACATATTGTAAATCATCTAATAGGGCTTGAAAAGGTTTTTCATAAAGAAGAATTAAATATCAAGATTTTGAAGTTCCTTGGCAGAAGCTGACAGCCTAAGGTAACAGTAATCTCTAAATCCAGAGATTTGTCAAGGCTCTCCACTACTGCATTGTTCAGGAAACTCAGAGAACATGAGTTAGAACACTTGCTTTAGCTGTTGTAAACCAGGTCATATAAAAGTTGATTTTCCAAACAATCAAAACAAAGACAAACAAGCTAGCAAGAAGGTTGAAAAAAGTAGAGGAAAAATGGTGTGTATCTCCTGGGAGGAAAATGAAGTCTCTTCATCAAGTGATTCATCAACTAAAAGTGAAGAAGCAAACATGTGCTTCATGCTGAACAATGAAGAATCAAGCTATGATTCAGTTAGTAATTACTCAACTAATTCAGAAAGCTATGATAAACTATTAATTGCCTTTAAACCCATGATGAAGCTAATAGGTTTGGTTGTTATGTGGAATAAACTAAGAAGTGCAAATAACACACTTGAACCAAAGGTTAAATCACTTGAAAAAAAATTGTTTTAAGCTAAAATTGAGTTGGTTAACCTTGAATTAACATTTTTGCATGCATCTATAAAAACCTGTAAAAATGGTAAGGGTTTGGAAAAGAAGGTAAAATATCTGTTAAAAACTCTGTCCAATTTCACTAAGGGTAGGGAGAATCTTGAAACTCAGTTTGGATCACAAAATGCTTTCTTTAATAAGAATGGTATAGGATATAATCCAGGAAGAAAGAAGAATGTTAAAAAGTTGTCAAGTTTCTTTGTTCTAGCAAAAACAGGTTTTTCTTCTTTCAACAGTTTCAAAAGTATTCTCTCTCTTGTTTTTACTATATGAAATTCGATCATAAATCAAGGACATGTAAGTTTAAGAATTATCTTGTTCCAAAAGGACTAGTCAAATCGCTTCCTAAGTGATGTGAGCTCATTTTTATATGGTTCCATTTTATGGTGACACTTTTACTTAGAGTTGGGAATTTAGCAATTTATGGTGAAAACCTAAGGAAGATTCCCACTGGAGACGAACTTAACCAAATGGTTAAGCAAGTGTGAAAGTTCACTTCACAAAGGCAAAGATGAAAAATCAATATAAGGTGATAGATGGAATGCAATGAGGAATGGAAATGGAAATAAGGTGCATCAATGGTGGTCATGGCCGAACCAAATGATTAACCATAAGCATATATCAAAATCATAACTAAGAGCAATAGTTCAAGACAAAGAAATATATGAAATGGAAATGAATTGAAAAGAGTGGAAGAAGAGTAGCTTATGGAGTGGTTGTGAGAGGGATTCATGCCACTTGGGGTGTGGTAGCCACCAATATGTGTGAAGGGCCGCCACTTGAGAGTCTTACACCACTCAAGATAAGACCTAGCTAAGAGGATTCAAACCTCACACACTTCTCACACAATTTGTGCAGAGTAACTTTTCTCTTCAAAATTAACATGTAAATGGGGAGGTCTGCTAGATCCTTGGAGAGGTATTCACTTGATTGGGGAGATGACTTCTCAAAGTGTGAATGGTAATGTGCATCCTTGGTCATCTCCTTGTTGGCTTGGTTTGTATCAACCCCAGGTTTGAGAGAATTCGACCTCAAATTTAGAACTCCTGCAAATAACATAATTAGTTTGGTCCCATATATTTGGGGAGTTCAAAAGGGCAAGCTCTTCTTACAAGCCATGTAGGGAAAGAATATTCGGGGATGAAAGGGCTTGGTGATAAAAATCCTCTCAAAAGGTGAGAACCCTTAGGAGGTGTTTGATGGTCATCCCAAATTTTCTTTGTCCAAGATGTCAAGTAATTAGATCTTTTTAGGAATGAAAAAGACAAAGAAGAAGGAAACCTTGGAGGTGCAGTTGGTAGCATGGCACGAGTCAACATGATTAATTTAGTTGTGTAAGATGATATGTTGTGACTCACTTTATCTTTTCTTTCTTTCTCTTTTTAATTTCTTTTTTAATTTTTATGTGGTCCTCATGGACCTCCTTTGGTGAGAGAGATTTTAATGTGACCTTATGCCCATGGAAGGTAAAAGAGATTTTGTTGGTAAGGCCATCATGTAAATTTTTTCTATCAAATTTCCACGGCCTACCTAAAAGAATGTGTGTGGCTTCCATAGGTACAACATCACACAAGACCTCATCCTTGTATTTACCAATAGAAAAGGCAATGAGGACTTGTTTGTTTACTACTATTTCCCCCTCTTCACTTAACCATTGAAGTTTATAGGGCTTTGCATGAGAGATGGTAGGTAACCCAAGTTTGTCTACCACTCTTGTGCTTGCCATGTTTGCACAACTGCCCCCCATCCACAATTAAGGAGCACAACCTATCATTAATGAGGCACCTAGTGTGGAAAATGTTTTCCCTTTGACTTTCATCAAAAGGCTTTAATACTTGGCCTAGCATGCGCCTCACTAATAATAAGTCTCCTCCACATGGAATTTCACTTTCTTCTTCAATTGGGGATCTAGAAGAGGTAGGGGACCTAGACCTTTGTGAGCTATGATCATTCATGACAACCCCCCTTTAACCATCATATTTCTCTTAGAAGGGCAATTGGATGCAATATGCCCTAAACCTAAACATTTAAAACAACTTTTACTTGAGGTTTTGGTAGTTGTAGAAGTGGAGGGTTTATAATGTCTAGGATTGTAAGTCGAATCCTTCTCAACATTTGAAGGAAAAGTTTTGGAAGAAGATTTATTTTTGTTTTTCCAAGATGATTGGTAGTAGCCATCATTATGAGAGTTTTTGAAATGAGTTTTCTTTGAAAGTTGGAATTCAACCTTGATGGTAAGGTGAACCAATTTTTCTAATGTTGAATACTCATAAAGTTCTACCACATCTTGGATTTCCCTTCTCAATCCACTTAAAAATCTAGAAATTTTGGACTCATCACTTTCATGCATGTCAATTTTAGTTAAAATTGTTTCAAGCTCTTTAAAGTACTCATCTACACTACTAGGTCCATGTTGAAGCCGTTGGAGCTTGAACAAGAGTTCCTTCCTATAATAGGCAGGAACAAACCTCGTGCGCATGCATTCTTTTAAATCACACCAAGAGACCACGACTAACCTCTTGTTTAGCCCAATGTCCATTACAGTCTTATACCACCACTGCATGGCATAGTCTAAGAAATCATACAAAGAGACCACGACATGGCCTTTTGTTTTATTCCAAAGAAGACTAGCAGGAAGAAAATTTGATGTTCTGGTCTTTGCCCATTTCTTCTTTTGGTGAGGTCGGTTTTTGGTGAGGTCTTCACTTGAAAGTTGAGATGACTTCTCATAGTGTGAATGGTCATGGGAGTCCTTGGTCATCTCCTTGTTGGTTTGGATTGTATCATGCCCCCCAGGTTTGAGAGAATTCGACCTCGAATTTAGAACTCCCGCAGATAACATAGTTAGTTTGTTCACATATAAGATAGTGCATGGTGTGGTATGTGAAACAAACTTATGTTCATTGAGCTTGGAGAGTTAAAAAAGGCAAACTCTTCTTACAAGCTATGTTGGGAAAGAATATTTGGGGAAGAAAGGGCTTGGTGATAAAAATCCTCTCAAATGAAAACCCTTAGGAGGTGTTTGATGTTCATGCCAAATTTTCTTTGTCCAAGATGTCAACTAATTATATTTATTTGGTAATGAAAAAGACAGAGAAGAAGGAAACCTTGGAGGTGCAGTTTGTAGCATGGCACAAGTCAATATGATTGATTTAGTTGTGAAAGATGATATTTTGTGAGTAGCTTTATCCTTTCTTTCTTTCTCTTTTTCATTTTCTCTTTTTTTTTTCATTGTTATTTGGTCCTCATGGACCTCTCTTTTATGCCCATGGAAGCTAAAAGAAATGTTGTTAGTGTTCCGGCCGGTTGACCTGTGACGTCTTTGTGCGCAACCTTGCCCGTCAGCTAGGGACACCTTCCCTCTGGCAATCTGTGGATACCTGCAAAGAAGGACAAAAGGGCACCCTAGCGGCCGTTTGCACTCCGACGCTCAAGTCAGCTAGCAAGAAGCACCAAAACTCTACACCTCCGTATCGGAGCACCGTTGATGGTACTCTGAAGGTGGTAAAAAGAACTATGTATTGTGTGTATTTTCTCCTTCTGGCAAACAACCTTTCCCTCGTCCCTTGTGCGTAGCCTCCAGACTCGAGCAAGCAACTAGAGTGTATTCTCGGAAAATTTGCCAAAAGTTCCAACCCCCTTTCCAACATCCAAGGTTCTATTTAAACGAATCTCGCATTTAAAGCGTCTTAAAGCGCATTTAAGGTTATGAAACGTTCAGCGCCTTTAAGACGATTAAACCGCTCGAAGCATTTAAAGTACCTTAAACGCTCGAAACGTAAACTTTAATTACCTTTAAATAGCTTCAATTACCTTATTCCTGACAAATTGATGTTTCTGTTCTGACATGGCTGCTATTACACGTGGAGGGCCCCACAACATCGTGACCCAACTTAGGGGTATTTCGTCGTGTGAGTCCTCCTTCCTGGGAGTGCATCTGGCGCACGGGGTGACCTTTTGGGTGTGAACTCATGCCCCCAAACCTCTAGTCACTCGCTTTGAGAGCGTATCTACCTTCCTTTCGTGCCCTGCACCTGGTTACCCCTGGGTGTGACCCTCTCATGAGTCGTATCTATCCCAAGGGCCTCTCCGGGGTGACATGGGCACTTCGCGAGTCAGATTGCTCTCCACTTTATCATTGTTTCTGCACTTGGCGGGCCCAAAGCCTCCATGGCGTCACTCCCTCCGTGGTCTTTCCTACCCACGGGTATCGGGGAGTGACACTACCGGTGGCTTGTTCAGCGACGCCGTATCTTGGCGGCACCTTGCCTAGGCGATGCCTTATCTCGGCGACGACATGTTAAGGCGACGCCCTTCTGTGGCGACGCCTTGTCCTGGCGACGCCTTTCTTCGGCGACGCCTTGTCCTGGCGGCGCCTTGTGTAATTATTCTGTTGACTTCCTTTCTTTGACCCCTTCGCATGGTCTCGCCATATGTTGACCTTGGCCCCGACGTTGACTTTTATTTTGGTCAACGCCCGGGGGCGGGACGGTACACAAGCCCCCCAGTCTTGAGCTGATGACTTGTCTTCAGCGAAAAGGCTAAGGCCTCGCCCACGCCATCCACGTGGCATCCTGATGACGTGTCATTCTTGCTGACGCGGCACTCCTCAAACCATTGACGTGACAGTCCCTGAGAAGTTGAGACGTTCTTAATGGCTGATGGGACATCCTCTAAGACGGGAAAAGTGACACTTTTTGGGCCATGCTTAATCACTCGCCACGTGGCCCATCACGCGGTCATCATCAAAAGTCCCTTGCGCTCCCAGCGAGCGCCTGATCCTACGACACGTGGCATCATCGAACGGTCCCCATCTATTGCCCCTCGCGCTTCTCGTAACGTTTAAGTTACCCAAACTCCGCGCTCGAAACCACTGTTTCATCCACTCTCTTCGCATTCTTGCACTGTTCATCTCCCTCAAGCTCTTTCTTGACAATCTCTGCTCTTTCCTTCGCGCTTCCACTTCTCCCCTTCTTTGACACTCAAAGGTACGGTCTTTCTGCCCTTGCTGATTCTCCTTCTTCACTGCATTGCTATGATGTATGTATGATCTGCCTGGGACTGTTTACTCTCTTGTGTTCGCGTGCTGTTCGTGTGTTTCTTTGTTTCCCCTCGTTCTTCTTTCTCTCGCGTGGGTAGGGTTTGCCTAGGGTTTCTCCTTTTTCCCCCTTTTTCTTCTTCAACAACCCCCTTTCGCTGAACCCTTTCTTTTTTATTCACTCTTCAGCTTTTGATCCGATGGCGCGAGACAAGGCTACTACCGATCCTCCGCCCCCAGGTCCCCTTACAAAGAGGAGTATCGATGGGCCTCCGATGACCTCCTCGCGGAGTGCTCTACATTAAACTCTGTCTCAGACGTAGAGGCTCACAGGGGCGAACCCGCAGTCTATAACTTCAATGCCTTCCACAAAACTCATGATTCCCACGTCTTAGTATGTCGCGTGAAGCCTGGGGAACCTGTCTGTGTGGACGCAAGGGCCGCCGGGAGAAGCCCCTTCTTCTTCGTTTACCAAATGGTATTCAAGAGGGTGGGTCTACGCCTTCCCTTTACTCCCTTCGAACGGGAGTTGCTCACCGAAGTCAACACCGCCCCTGCCCAGCTTCATCCCAACAACTGGGCGTTCGTGAGGTGTTTTCAAATTCTTTGTGG
>Ga0123341_1000728_pt1 | contig 22063 bp, 16 predicted proteins | sample Turbeapinknodule_FD_89959 | JGI IMG/M metagenome (GOLD analysis project Ga0123341, IMG submission 89959) | Root nodule microbial communities of legume samples collected from Mexico - Turtle bean Mexico pink nodule | ecosystem: Host-associated > Plants > Roots > Nodule | place: Mexico: Nepantla...
AAATACCCTTTTTTATATTATTAATAAGGAGTTGTATAATGGAGCAAGATGTCAACATATCATTACTCTTCGAAAAAAAAAAAGAGAAATTAATTTTTTTTTACATTTTTTTTCTTACAACTCCACTTAATAATAAAATATTATATTTAATTAATAAAAATAAATTTTTAAAAATAAAATAATAATATATATTTAGTTGAGAATATCATTACTAAAAAAAATACATGCATGAACATTTTCCGCGTTGTAAGAGACACGAACGCTTCGTTCAGTTATACTTAAAGACTGACTGACCCCGGAAAGTTTCATACGTTGAAAGGTTGTTGAGTGGAATTGCAACGCGGTACCAAACAGACAACAAAATCACTGTCAATTGCAATTTGCATTGCACCATTTGTTTTCGCTCTACAATGCGAAACACCATCACCGCTTCTTCCAAACGCTCTGCAACCTTCACATTGCACAGCCACACCTCATCACTCTCTTCATTCTCATCATTCCATCTCCATCGCCATGTTGCGCTCTCTCTGGCGATCCATCGATCGCTTCTCCGTTCAACACTTCCAGTAAGTGATTAATCGAATTCGCCTCGTTAGGTTTCGCCTTGAGATTCCGTTGCTATTTTCATCGTTAATTTCGTTGTTCGTAAATTTCGGTGATGAATTGAATGTCTACGATGCATCTTGAGGTTCTTTTGTTGATGTGGTTACAGATATGTAATAAATGAACTGCGGAAGATCAAAGTTGTGGACCAAAATAACAGAGTAAGAAGCGTATTTGTTTGAGCGTTTTCTTTAGCATGAGAAAACTGCAATGTATTTATGCGTGCCTTTTATTGCAGGAGCTGGTGATGGATTTATTGCAGTCTGTTGTGGAGATTGTGATGTACGGCGATAGACAAGATCCGCACATTTTTGAGTATGGATCTGTTTGTTCTCATGTTGTTCTTGTTTTCTTGATGAGGTTTTTATAATTGTGACGGATTGAAAATATTATTTAGATGTTTCATGGAGCGCCAAGTGCTGGCGGACTTCGTTCACATTCTTAAGATCAGTCAAGATTCGAAAATTGAGGCACCACTGCTTCAGTATCTTAGCATAATGATTCAAAACATGGACAGTGAACATTCAATTTGTAAGATGGCTAATTTAATAATTTGATGTCTCTGGTTAAACTCACTTGCTCCTGAGTTTTACTTGTTTATGCATACTTAGTTGATATCTGCAGGATGCATTCATTTTACAAAATATAGTGTTCCTCTTCAATCCTTGGCTCTTCGGCTTAGTACTGTCACTGGTATTTAGTATAAATTGGTGCCTTATTTGCATGGTGCAGACTATTGCTTCAGCAATGGTTATATCAACAAGATTATTTCACATCCCTTCAAATTTGATGGAGGAGACCTTGCTCCATACTATGTTTCTTTCCTAAGGTATAGTCCTTTCCTCCTCTCCTTGCATCTCACTTAATCGCTTCAACATTTATTGCAAGTTTTCCCTGCTTGTTTGAAGACATGCAGTTATGTGCTATACATTTTTTCCTTTCTTTCTTTTAAATAGTATTGGGAAGGGGGCCAATTTTGTAATTCTGATATTTATTTCACATATTTCTTTCTTTGTTTCTTCATCCAGGGCTATTAGCTGCAAAATAAATAGGGACACACTTTGCCTTCTTGTGAATATTCAGGGGGTAAGTTGTATGCATACAAGTGCAACAGTTAGCTGTTCTCTGTTAAATCAAGATCATTATCTTCCCACTTTGGATAAGAAGGCTTGAATTATTTTATTGTTGCACTTATGAGGTCTCAGTTGTTTAACTTATTTCAGTCAATCCATAACCTCATTAACAAAGATAATGCAATGCCATTGTAGTTGAGAAAAGATATTGGCTGAAGTTACATACTTGACTCTAGCATGAATCAGTGTTTTGAGAAAACTTTTACCTCTTTTGAATGCAGTATGAAGGGGGAACAATCATCTTCAGTTAATTTCTACTGTATATAGAAGGCTGTTTTTTCGTCCAGCAGAATTCAGCAAAATTGTTTTAGAAATCTTTTGTTTAAACATTCGACTGCAGGATGCTGTAGTCTCCTTTCCCTTGTATACTGAAGCTCTAAGATTTGCTCAGCATGAAGAAAAGATGATTCATACAGCTATACGTGCGTTGGTTCTGAACATCTATAACGGTATACTTCTCTATTTGAATTGCTAACAGATTATAAGCATGCCTTAGTGTAATATATTTCTGAACTTTTCATCATTTTATCTTGATTCTACAGTGAGTGATGACAAGGTCTATCAATTTATATCAACTCCTCCAGTTTCAGAATATTTCTCTCACCTGATTTGTAGATTAAAAGATCTATGCTTTCGCTTAGATGCTTTTATCTATGATAAAGAGTATGTTAACTTGAATATTTTTTTCATCAAATAATTGTTGGGACTTTATACGCACTCAAGAAGAGTTTTATCTTATGGAGCTAACTGCCTTATACTGAAGCAGGAAAATGGACACTCAGAAAAGAAGGAATGGGATTATTCTTGAATCTGACAAAATTGCGGATGAACTGTACTACTTGAAAGACATTCTTAGTGTTGGCGAGCCTCGTTTGACTAGACTGGTTATGGAAAATCTTTTGAACGGTCTTCTGTTTCCTCTACAATGTTCATTTATGGCTTCAAAGAATAAAAATGTCAGATAAGAAAATTTCCTGCAAACTAGTCTACCTTTTAGTTTTAGTTTCTCTCTGCATTTGTGCCATCCATATATTAATATAATGTTCAGGCATGTTATGATAGGGTGGTGCTCTCCAATTTGTGAATGCTTAGGAATTTGACTCCTCTATGAAGTGAGGTGTATAAAGTGAGAAAGTAAGAGTGTATCTCTTAGGATGTAAGGAGAAGACAAATTATTTAAGATAGTTAGGATATTAATGACTTAGTAATATAAACAGTTGGAAGGACGAGAGGAGAGAAAAAGTATGTTAATTTCGTAGATTGAGCATTAGCTATCTGTGAAGGAGAAAACCCTTATACGAGAGCGCACTCTCCTATTTCTTGTTATTTTCATTTTATTCAATTCCTGGTTCCTAATAGTATCCATGTTTGATTTTAAATGACTTAAAGCATATTAGAACTTAAGAACTTAAAGGATGACATCGGGGGATAGAACATGTGGGCCGACCCATCAGTCAACAGAAAAAAAAATGTGAGACTGGTTGAGTATTTTAATTAGTTAGTTTGTTTAGACTTGCTTCACATAACTCGGAATTTATCCGCACATGCCAATGACCGGACGGTGTAGGTTAGCCACATAACTTGTAACAGAAAAATCTACTATATTTTAAAGAAAAAACAATAATGCCTTTGAAGTTAAAGACAAAGTCATAATTAATTATTATAGTTCTTTTTAGTAGTTTAGTCAATAATTTCTTATGTTTTTTTTTCATGAAATATTCAACTTTACATATTTATTTAATGTAGACATTAATTTTATTTTTATTTAACTTTATTGTCAATAATAAATTAATGGGGTGCAATAAAGATATGAAGTATTAAAACACAATTATTATTTCAATAATTCTATGTAATTTTTTTAAAGATTTTTCTTATACAGGCGGACTCGAAAGTGGGTAAGACAATTATTATGTGAAACAGTTTAATAAAACTAACCTTATAATTGTAATTCTAATATGCACCAGCTAACCTGACCTATTTTTTTTTGCGAGTCAAATCAAATGTAATCAAAACGGATTGGGAAACTTGCATTACCATCGGTACTAAAACTTGAAATTATAATCATAGAACTTGAATTATAACACATGCTTACTTTCTCACTTTATTCCCCTTCTTTCTTTAAAGGACTTAAATCCAATATTTAATCTATAATATGATAAAATGGATTTTTTTCCATGCAATTGAAAGAGAAAGAAGAAAATCATCATTTAAATTAACCACAAAGTCCTACTTCATACTTTTCAGTAGTTCATTCATTTTTTAGATTTGATTATTTCGAAGAAGAGATCTGTCATACCATTATATTTAAATATTTTTCTCTCCCTTTTGTGCTTGTATTTTCCATGCTTCTTGAAGTGTGCTAATTGAAAGGTTGAACATAGATCTGTTATGAATGGAAAGAAATTCAAAAAATATCTCGGTGGAAACTCCAGCAATTCAGTTGTTTGTCATACTTGCATTTTATTATAATTTTTCTTGACGTGATTACTCATTAAAATTATATCTTTGCCCCAGGGATCTGACTTATCTGCTATCACTTCGCTATATATCATATCCCGCCTTCTCCAGGTTGTTGGTGGAAGAAGCACGATTAACAATGTGGCTTGTGATATTTTGTATCATATTTTGAACTTCAATGTGAGAAGTCCGAGTGAAGGGAATACTTCTGATTTCCATGATGATATTGATACCTTTTCAAAGTTCTTGAATGAAGTGGAAAAAGTTATATCTCATGCTCCTGATTCAAATGGATCTCCAAGTATCAATGAGACCTATTTAGGTGCTCATTGGGAGGGTTTCATGTCTAGAATTAATATTTATAGTCTAAATCATGAAATTTGTTCCAAAAGGTTGGTGATTTGTTAGTTATCATTGTTTTCATCTGTAAATTTCATTGTAAACTTTTGTAGTGTTGACATACTTTTCTCTTACTTTGTCTCTTATACGTGTTTTGTTTGAGTATGTGTACGTGTACAAGTAGGAAGACCTGTGGGGGAAATCAGAGGACGAGCCTAAGTTAGAAAGGATCTGCATATGATTGTTGATAAATGACTTTCCCAGATTTATTGAAGCTTTGCATAATCTGACCATCAACTTCATGTTAATATATTATTATTTACTTGAGCCTTGGAATGTATTGTTCTTCCTTATTTTCTTGTATGGTTCATGATTGATTTTGTTTGAGCTGTGATGCATGATAAGGTTAGATCCAAAAGTTGTTGAAGATAGTATTTTCTTTTTCCAATTCGAATTTATTTTTCTCTTCTGCTTTTGATATAATGCTTTTATATATTCATCATGAACTTGTTCTTCAGCATGGGTTTGCCATGCAGCTCCTGACATCAGGAGGAAGCCTTTACTGAGGCAGAACATTGATGTATTTAGTAGTGGAAGTTCATGTTCCAGAGTATATTAATATACATGCAGTGAATTTGCTATTGTTGCAGGAGTGGAATATTTGCTTTTCTTTTCTGTAAGGATCAAAGCCTATTGTTAGCTTCAATATCTCTGTTGCTTATCCTGACTGACAGTAAAGGTAATGTAATTTTGTTGGTTTATGTAGCTTTACGGTTGTCTTTTAGTAAACGACTGAGTTGTTTCTTGTGTATTTCAATTTCATGCAAGTTTTGCAGATCTTGATTGTCACTTGTCTCTAATGAGTCAGCTATCTGAGATGGGGGATGAGATGGTAAGTATTGATGGAAATATTCGTTTAAATTGAAGAGGATAATCAATTGTCTCTAATGGTTTTGCCCGTAGTTTTGGTCCTGCTCTATCTCTTGCAATACGGCTACCCTCTCTTATACATAAGGGTGATGATATTTTTATTGCTCAACTTTACGTTTATAATAAAATATTAATATTTATAATTAAAAAAATTATTATTATTTAAATAAAAATATAGGTAAAATACAAAATATTAAAATAATTTTCAAAAGTAAAAATATTAAAATATTAATATTTAGTAGGGTATAGTAGAGCAATGTGGAAAAAAAACCATTTTCCTGTATATAATCATGATCTTTTTGTTACAGCTTGTTCATTGATAAGCTTGATGTTGACATGTTTTTGTTCTATTTCTTTTTCTTTTAAAATCGATTAAAGGACTGCATGCATTTATTATTAGAAAAGTACTAAAACAAAAAAAAATTCTTTGTAAAATTATTATAATTTTTGGAATGTGCAACATTTGAAGTGTCTAAAAACTATTGGGATTAGAAAACATCCAAATCTTCCATTTCAATTCATAATTATCCAAATTTATATTACTTTAAATCTGAAATGAATTTATCTTAATAAATAAATTTATATTTTTTTTATTCTAAGTTCAATTTAAGATTTTTTTTTGGATTTTGAAAATCCAAAATTAAGGTAAGTATTGGTCAATTTAAGTTCTGAGAGGTTAGATCGGGTTCAGTCTAATGAAGGCAAGACTGATCGAGTTGGACCTTAGTCATGCAAGGTTAAGTTAGGCCTAACTCATGCAAGGTCAAGTTGGGTTGGGCCTGATCATGTCAAAGTTAAGTTGCGCTAAGCGTAGGCTAGGCTAAGTTAAACCAAGTTAGGCTAGGCTGGACCAAACCCAATCCTTAAGACAAACCAGACTTAAGTTAAGTTGGGTAAGGTCAAATCTATGTTAGTCTGGGTTGGGTCGGGTTGAGTCTAAGTCGGGTTGAAAGGGATCCAAGTGGGAAAAAGTCGATTAGGACTAAAGGTCAAACTAAGTTGGTGTGGATAAAGGTAGAGATAAGCCCAAATAAATTGAGTAAAGGCTAGGTTGGTTCAAGCCTAGATTATGCTGGGACTGTGTTGGGTTGAGTCTAAGCTACTTTGGGTTGGGATGGATCAAACTAGGCCGAGCTCAAGTCAAACTTGGTTGGGTGAGGTTGAGCTCAATTTTGATTAAGTTGAGGTGAACCTAAATTATGCTAGATTTGACTAGATCAAATCCACGTTAAGGTATGTTTGGTCGAACTTGGACCAATTCAAATCTAATTTAAAATATTATGAAAATTGGATTGGAAAAAACTAATTCATTTTTATTTAGTTAAAATGGATCTGAAAATTCCATGATCACATTTATATCTTGTCAATAGCTGACACCTGTTTGTTTCAGATCCATTTTATGTTTTATGTTTTTCCATTTTGTTCTTTGTTTCTACATTTTGCAGACTAATGGCACACCAACATCTAAGACTGTGGATGGAAGTATCTTCACTAAATATATGCCTGAGGTATATCTAACATTATTTTTTATGTGTTAAATCAAGTTGTCCTTTTTATTTATTTTTGTTATGTTGTTTTAGTAGAATTGGGTTCTGTACCGCATGCATGCAGAATAACAAAATTACTATATCCTTTTAAATTTGACAGATTTTAAAAGCACTGTTGAACGTTTTAGCCTTCCAGCAACCCCTCTCAATAATGATGCTATGGCATGCGGGGTGGTGCCTGCAAAAGCTACTCATCTTCCATAAAATGGGACTTGACGGCGATAATCTCCTCCTATTCACTGTAAGTATTCAACAATTGAATCTAATTTCTTAACACCTGCAAGTGGATATGTCCTTGCGTGGAGAAATACTCATATTTTCCTATTACAGCTTTTTCTAGGTGAATTAAATTTAAAGATGTATCAATTTTAGAAACTTCCATAGCTTTTGATTATTTTTCTTTCCAGTGTTTCGGTTCAGTCTATTTTTACCTTTAGTTGTCAAGTCTAGAAGATCATCTAGGTATTATTTTAGGTACAGTATTTTAGTTATTATGCAAAAGAAGTGTATCATTAAGCTCACACTTTGTAATGAAATTATGTAAGCTGCCAGACCAATATTTGAACTAAACCATAGAGGGTTAATTGTAGATGCTATATCTTACTGTTACAAGAATCTCAAGGAATATGATGAAATCAATGTTTGAACGATAGAGGATTTATTATATATACTAAATGTAATTATTAGAAGAATCTCAAAATACCCTAATAATAGTATTATGTGCCTAATTGCATTATTTACAAATATTTTCAACACTCTCCCAAGCTAGAGTTTTGCAACAAGCTTATCGAATACCTAACATAACAAAAGGTCTCCCAAAGCCTCAATGAGATTGTTTGAGTCGACAAAACTAGTATAATATAGAGTCATCACCTTCATTACATTGAAATGCTGAGTTAATGCTAAATCAGCCACAAATAAAACGAGGAGATTGCGTAAGGCCTTGTCACAGGATGGCATTCCATGCCAATGGACTCCCCCGATCAACAAATTCTAGAATTTGTCCATATAAACTTTACTTTTAAAATCACCATTGAGGAAATCATTATTGAAATTCAGCTGATGAAGGGAAGGGACCATAGACAAAAGCAATCAAAGACAGAGAAAGAAGAACAAAACTCATCTGATATAATGTGATATGAACCCACTATCCCTAAAGCTTAATATGCTAGGTGATGGCGCTTGAAAGGTTTTATATTACATTTCAAGTAGTTATAAAAAAATATAGTTTAAATGCCTTTTAGTTACTATACAATAAATATAGATAAATGTATTGATGAACTACACTTGACATGTTAACGTATTATTTTTGTGTATACATGTGGTCCATTTATTACATGTTATGGGAGTTAAGATTTACTTATTCATGTTATTATAAGTTCATGAGTACCAATTACAAAATTGCATTCATGCATTCAAAGTTTCTAAAGTTTTATAATTTCTAGTTTCCATCGGCAGACTTCCTATGATCGGTCACGTGTAAAGTTTATGAAAGAACTCGATGGAGTTTGGTTAGATCATATTCCAGATACACTAATTACAGAATTGGCAAGCTGTAAAAGAGGTATTTATTAATTCGTTCACTTAGAGATTGTGCGTACTCTCTTTTTGAGTAACTTGGTATCTGAACAGTTAAAACAAGTCTAGTATATGCTTAAAATAGATCAACATGGTGCATACATATTTTTGTAACTCAATGGGAAAAAAAGGAAGGTCATTGAAATTTTGGTTTTTGACAGATTCCAATGCCTATGTTTGATTCAGTCCTGATGGGACTAAGATTGTACTGCTAATATAAATTACCTTGTTGTACTAATATGAAATTAGCTTATAATGGTTTATAATTTTTTCTAATGCACATCCCTCTTATTGCATGCAGTTCTTGAACAATCTTCACAACATAAAGATCCATTATTCATGTTGGAGCTTGTTCTTCACCAACAACCGGCCAATGGTATTGTCATTATTGCACAAACACGTCCTCGATGATATTTCACTTTTACTGTTGAGCAGAACCAAGTACTATTTATGATTTCATAAAAATATGTCTGTGACAGGTCAAACCGCTTCATATTTTGCTTGGCAAAGGATGGTTGATGCAGTGAAGGTGCTGTCATATTTCTTTCCAATTGTGATTCATATTAATATTGTTCCACGATTTTAGTTGATACTGTAAATTATTTTATGCTTTATCTTTCATTCTCTAATACTCATCAAGCATACTTCTAATACCAGTTGTTTATTCAGGCTTTTGTTCTCCAGATCCAGTTGAGGACATTTATTTTCAAAGGTGAATTGCTTGAAAAGCCATTATTGAACATGATTTCCAGTTCTACCAATGATTCTGGAGTAATTCGTGCTTCAAATATTTCATCTGCTAGCTTCGGGTCCAATGTTTCGCTGGGTACGCACCAGTATATTTATACTTGGTTCTGCCTCTGGCAGTTTTTTTCTTTTGTAAATTCTAATGATTTCGTAACTGTGGCAGAGTCCGGCATACCTTGTGGAATTGCATTTTCAAATTCTGAAATTAGGGATATATATGTAATTCCAGTAGCAAGCGGAATAACTGGAAAATTGGTTCTAGCAGAGAAGCACCCATTCCGCAGTCGACATGGAGTTGTGATTGCGATTGCTCCGTTGGCAGGGTTATGTGTACGTCAATATTGCTGTGACCTTTTGCTGAGCTTAGCTTTTATAGTCTTTGATGATGTTAGTCTGATTACATAAGTAAAATAATCATGTGAAGATACTTGATGTTGTCTCGTTTAATTAAGTTGGTTTTCAAAACCACCTCTTTTTTTTTTTCCTCTCTAGTGTTTTGTTTGAGTGTGCACGCATGGCTTTAGATAGTTTTATCGTAAACACTTCAATTTTTCGACATCAGGTTTTCTTTTTTAAAATTTAAAAGACCAATAACAGAGAAAATCCATAAATTTTTAGCTGGTAGGGAGTTGATATTTTTTTATCAATTCATCATGTTTTCATTTCTGCGCTGTGTTTCACTGACTCCTTTTATCTGGTTGATTCAGCCCAAGATAGATGAGGAGCACTCCTCATGGTTGCATCTTCGAATTAGAGAGTTTGACCCACAGTTTTATTCAATGAAAGCTAGAAGAAACCACCTGAGCATGCCTGATGATCATACGGCAGATGGGAGATGGACCCTTGGTTTCCCAAATGCAAGAGCTTGTGAGGAAGCTCAGTTAGCGATTCTGAATGAAATGGGCAAGCAGAGATCAGCCGTGGAGTATATGCTTGCTCCATTACTTGAGGATGATTTTGGATTAGCTGAAAACTCAGCTAGTTTAAGTTGTTAGAATCAGTATTCATGGTTAGTTTTATATTCTTCCCTATTTTAGTTATTGTCTCTCCCTTTTCTTTATAGTTTTGCATATTATTTTAGGCTACGTGGTTTTATGATATTTTGGATGACGTAGGATTTCTGGATGTAAACAATGCTTTGTAATAGATCTTTTGATGGTTCATTTTCTATAGCTCCTAGTACAAGAACCTACAGGATTCCTGAGGCTTCTACAGTGTTTAGGATGTGCATGTTGTGTTGCGTGTCTATAAAAACACAACAATTTGGGATGTTTCTTTTGTTCTGACTTCAGTCATGTATTCATCTATACTATTAACAATCGTCCCTTTGAGTGGGCTCTACAATGGACATTATCGTATGCATCATTCTGAAGTATAATTTCATAGTTAATAACACCCATTATTTTGTCAAAATGGATAGCTTTAATGAATTTAAGAAAAGTTGGGAAAACAATTTTTTTATTTGCCTACGAACAATTGATAGGGTGTTTTATCATCATACTATGCTTTACTCCCCTAACCAAAATCTAATAACCATAAAAGATTTAATATTATACACATCCAACATATATTTGTGTCAAAAAGCTAAAAAATAACTGGAGTTGTGCTTTTTTAACAACTATTTATTTTAAATAAATTATTCTTATGTAGTTGTGAATAAACAGATGTAACAAGTCATTCTCATAAATTTTGTAAGCAAAATAGCAATGAAAACACAAGAGCAGAGTCTATAGTTCTACTGACTAGCTCAATAATTTCATAAAATAACTTCTATGTTGGTCAAAATAACTTATAAACTAAATTAAATGTATATGTTACACAAACTTATTATTTATCAATTATCGTAACTAGATATTGTAAGCTTCTGATGTAATTAATTGCATCAATCGAACTTAAATTCTTGGCTAAAAAACTTAGATTTTGTCTAAAATGGCAATATCGTTAACTATATGATGCAATTAAGTGCTCAATTAAACCAAATACTTTATAATTAACAATAAATAATGGATAATAATTAAACAAAATTATGGAAAATAATGAAACGAAACTTTTGTTGTAGAATTACTTACCCGAGTTATAGTATATAGATTAAAAATAATAAATTACAAACAACAATAAACATTTTATGGAAAGACATTTATTGTCTTAAAAAAACTTGATAGCAATGGAGAAGTGAAGATCTTTTATCGGGTTTGACTCCAAATAGTGTGGTAGTGGAGATATTCATCGGCGGAGTGACCCTTAAAAGTTGATTGATAGGCACTCGCATAATGAAAATGTCCGTGTAAAGGATAAAATTAAAGATAAACAAGTCGAAATAATGGGTAAGAGATCCTTATAAAAAAAGAAGAACACAATAATTTAGAGTTGGTTAATCCATTTTTATGTAAGAGGTTTGTGAAGAAATCAAGGGTACTCTTGAATTCACCTTAATATATACTGGATTCTTTATTTTACATAATGAATAAGACTTTTTGGTTATCTTTGTTTTCATATTATATATCTTTTTCTCTAATTCTAATTTAATCTATTATTTAATATTAAAATAATAAATTTTAAACATAATTTAACTTTATAAAATTTAATTTTATGAAACTAACTCAATCATATTCTATACATTTTAGACCATATAATTTTTTTAAAACTTAAAATATTAATTCATTTTTTCTATTGGTAAAAGAATAAATATGTGGAATCCTGTTGCAAAATTCATGTGCATAACTCAAAAACAATAAGGTAATCATCATCAATATTAACATTCAACCAAAAACACCGAACCTTACCAACAATATCAAACTATTGGACTGTTTCTGGATATTGTAGGTATAGAGGATAAAATTCAATACTTGGCTACACCTTCTTCTTAACTAAGTTATTAACCAACTTATTCATACTCTCTTATGAAACATTTCCTTCACATTATAAAACATCATATATTTTGAACATTATGTTTAAGTTGTTTATTATTTTGAAATTTAATTTGATTACTTGTGTTATTTTGAGCTTGTTCATCTTATTGTTGCACTTTTTTTCTGAGATTAAAATTAACTAAAATTAAAATGACTTTTAAAAAAAAATATTTTTTACGTTAATTATTAAATGCAAGTACGAAAAGGCTATTTTCTACATTGATCGCTAAATGGACTAATGTAAAAAGTGACCCTTTTACATGAATTTTATACAGTGGATGCAAAAAAAAACTCTTTACTTTCTCTATCTTCTCAAAATAATGTAAGAAAGATAGTTGGATATACTTGGTAATAATATACATATCTAGTTACATAATAATATCAAAGGGAATGCAATTTGTTTTATCCCTAGCCCTAGCCTAAAAACACAAAGACATGATGAATAAAGAGAATTAAAAGAAGCCTAAACTAAAAAAAGAAAGAAAAAAAAAACTATTGTTGAAATTGTTCTCCTCACAATTCCTGAAAGTTGAACATAATCTTTCTGTCCACGAATTCAAGAAGCCCAATTTCATCCACCGATCGATCCTCAACCTCGTTCTCATCATCAATGGAAATATTCAAATCCAAAGCACCAATGTCACCATTGTGTTCTTCCTCGGTAAACGATCTTTGTTTGACCGAAGGAGAACAAGTTCTTGACCTTGAACAGAAACTTTCACAGCTGAGAATGATGATTGCGTCGCAAAGTGCAATCTCTTCACCGTTTGAATCCTTAACTCTTCCTCTCTCCATGGCCCTTTTGAAACCAAGTTGAGAACAATAATCCGCTTGCTCTATATCTTCAACAACAAACACTCTGTGAGGGTTCTTCATCACTGCTTCTGCGAACCTCTCAATGTAACTGCAACTTCTTTCTTCTCTCCATCTTTTCTTCCTGCTATAATCCTCGCTTGAATCTGCTCTCGTTGACGCGAAACTGCTCAACGCTATGGAAACGACCTCGTTGCGAGACCCGAAAACGAGCCGAGCCAATTCTCGTGTTATTTTCTCTTTTGCTTCCACGTCCACACCTTGGAACACCAGCCACGTGTCTTCTTTCAGTTCTTCGCCGTTTCTCGCTTTTCCTTTTCTCCTCACCGTGCCAGAACGGCACTGCAAAACGGTGGTGGCGATATCTGGTATTATATCCTTCTGCCACGTCACCTTTTTCTCCAAGGCATTGCAGAGTGTTTTCATGTTCTCGGAGTTGAACTCCTTGAACCTGCTCACGTGCTCCACTTCCATGACGTCACTGGAAGAAGCGGAATTAGGGTTGGGAGATGAGAAGGGTTGCGTTGTGGTGGCGTCCTTGCTCTCTGGAATGTACACTCGCAAAGTGGGTTCGTTGGGGTTGCTGCAACCGTTGTTTGAGATCCAGAAATGGTGGTTGTTCAATGAATCTTTGGGTGAAGCTCCTTGCCACTCTTGATTAGAATGTTGTTGTTCGTATGAGAAGCCTGAGGTTGAGGAAGAGGGTGATACTGAGGACAGTGTGAGGGTTTTGTCACAAGAATAAGGTTGCTTTTGGATTGAACTGCACATAGAGTTCCACTTTTTGCATAGCTCTCCCACTGGGACACAGTTCTGTCGGAATACACCACAAAAACATTAACTAGGAGAAAGATAACATGATTTCATGACACATGTCGTTTTCCATTGAACAACTGAAAACAGTAAACCAGAAACCGTAAACAGTGAACTTTAAGGAAGTTGGTACAGTTTGAGTGAGAAGTTGAATGAGTTTGAAGACATGAGAAGAGAAAAGGAAAGAGAGAGAATTTCTGAGTAAGAATAGTATATTAAAACCCTTAAATTTTGTAGGATTCCTTAGAATTTGTGTAATTTTAATGCAAATGATATCTTAATATAATATACTAATGCGAGTGGAATCCTTTGAAGGTGTGTTTGATTGGGATAATGAAAACCTGATCATTGTAGGTGATTCCTTTATTCTCATTTTTGTACTGTTGGAGCCATGCAGGGAGGGTTGAAGTTGAGGAGTCACTATTACAAGTACTGCTTTGGAAGCTTCGAATTTCGGTCTCATTCTTGGTGGAAGGTTCTGCGAAGCAAGGTTGTTGTTTCTCATCATCCCCCACTCCTTCCAGTAAGAGCCAGCTAGTTCTGTTGTCAGCTTTCTTGTTTATGGGCTCATTTTGTTGACCACTGTGGAAAAATAGAAGACCATGATAAGATAACATTATCATGAAAAATTATACTTTTATAATTCTTAAACGTTATATACAATTTTTTTCATGTAATGAGTTTAAAATAAATATATATAATAATAGATCAGTTTGAAATTAAATAATATAAAAAAGTATTAAAATAATAGAATTTAAAGTTATAATGTGGTTGTTTAAAAATGTAAGTTCTCAACCTATTATTACCCTTCATTTAATTCGGGTCATATTCCACTTTCAAACTTATTCAGAGAACAGTAACAAAAAAAATGGAAAAAAGGGTCTAAAAAAGATATTTTTTTTCAATATTAATTGAAGGAAAACGGATAAAATAAAGAGAAAGAAGAAAAACCTATTTCCTTTGTTAGTTCTAATCAACTAAAGGAAGTCACACTACAACGACTGAAGTCTTACTCGTTTCAGTGCATACACTTTTAACCAAAGTTCTTTTGCCATTGGTTTTTTCTTCTTATACTCAGTAGCCACTTGAGAAAACTAGTGAGAAAGAAGCAAAAAATTCATAGAGATAAAAGGAAAAAAGAACTGTTTTTCCCAATTTTGTTTACTATGCATTTCTTCCCCTCCCACTTTTCTTTTCCAGTTTTAATCTTTAAAAAGCAAAAGCTAATTCCATTTTTTCCCTTTTCCTATGCCTGTTTTCAGCTAATCAACTATTCATCCAAAGAAAGAACAGTTCGGGAAATGGGATACAGAAGATTGAATCAACCAATTCAAAGCCACCCAACAATTAAAAAAACATGTTTGGAAACCATAAACCCATATCTCAAACATGAAAATCTCATAACTCTTAACTTTATAGAAAATGTGTTCAATTATATACTCACACACATTTTTAAATAGAGTCATTTCAAGAACATCTCAACCTTATAAAAAGCAGAAGTAAAACTCATCGTCTACCCATAACTTGAGTCACATATATATGTATCTTTATATGTATCTTTATAGCTTATAATGAATGAGGTTTTGTAATTATATCGAACTTTACCAAAACTGATTTACCTGTCAGTGATGAGACTCAAGCGCAAGGTTCCGGCAGGGACAGTAATGGGATGAAGATCCCAAAGAGTCTCCAACGATGGCTGCCCAATTTTGCATCTCATGTAAGCTTGAAAAGTGGCAACAGCCATCAACCAAAACCTTCCACCATTCTCTTCAACCTCACTCACAAGCTTCCCAATCTCCATCACCATGTGCTCCACACCACAATAACACCCTCTCCCTTGTGATCCACCACCTCTATAATCCAACACCCATTTAAGATCTCCCAAGTACAAAACATACCCTTTCCCATCTTCACTTCCCTTCACAACCCTCCTAATCTCTTCAACCTTTTCCTCAACTTCGACTCTCGAAACACTCCCAAAAGAAGAAAGTGAAAGAGGGAGAAACTTCACACCCCTCAGACTCTCACCACCATCCCCTTTATCAACCTTTTCCATCACTCCTCTAACCACACTCTCCAAACTACTCACACACTCTCCCACTATCACAACACTTCTCTTTCTCTCACTCCCCAGATTCTCAATCACACTAGCAACATCCTCACCCCTAATGGGATCCAACACCAACCCTTTCTCTTTCTCTTTCTCTTTCTCTCCACTACTACTCTCTTCCTTTGCCTTAGCATTACTGTTATCACTACCATTATTCTGAGAGCATATTTCCAGAGAAACCGCTTGCTCAACGTTGCTTTTCACTTGAGTGCTGGAGAACCCAGCCTCCCTCATGACGCGGCTCACACTGGGGTCATCCAAGATCGAAATAATGAGTTGCTCCAGTTCTATCTTCACTGCCAGAAGAGGTTGCTGTTGATTCTCGATGGATCCACGTCGCTGGTGCGCTTGAGCGCGTTTGAACGCGGCAACCAGAGCGTTTGAGATGGAGGGACAGGCGTGAGAGTGGTGGTGGTGGGAGCCTTGCAACATGGGGCTGGAGGCGGTTGAAGCCGGTAACCGGTTGAGCGCCACGTTGAAGCAGAGCTCCAAAGCCTTGCACTGAAGAGGGTGAGAGTGGGATTGGAGACACGCGGTCCTGAGAAGGCCGTTGGTGATGGAGAGCATGGTGTGTGCCACGTGGAGAGGTGTGACTTGCGCGTGCCCACGACGCTTGGCGAGTGTTACTGCTTGCTTCACTATGGTTGCAGCTTCCGGGGTTAGACCCTGTTGCACGGCGCAGCTTCCTGTTCTCATGTTAGAGGATGATATAAGAAGAGTGAAAGCAAGGTGAGAAATAGTGAAAAGCTTGGTGTTGAGGTTGATCAAGGTGTTGGTGGTGGCATATTGGGTGAGAGGGTGGTGTTAATTTGTAGGGTAGGGTGGGGAAGTGAGGTGTTGTTTTGGAAGCAGGGTTTAGAGGGATATGATGTGTGGAGGTAGCTAACGTGATAATAATGTAACTGGTTTGGTGCATATGAGATATTAAGCATAAAATAGTGAGAAAGTTTTGGGGAAAAAGAGGGAGTGTATGGTACGTAATTCCATCACCTTTACATTAACAAGGCTGTCATGTCAAAATTAGAGCAACTTTTTCCACCCCGTTCTAGCCTTTAAAGCTGCCCATCCTGCCCAATATACTATTAACTAATCCTTTTGTGGAGGTGGGTTCGTCTAAAAGACAAAGAGAGAGGGAGGAGGAAGAAGAGGAAGAGAAAGAGAAATAAAAATGTAACAGATCGGTATCGGACGAGTCAATCTCGAGTCTAACAACCAATCGACCGAGTCAAAAAAATACCTAAGGTTATGTAATAAATAACATTAACGAAAGTTACAATAACACTTAATGAATCACATTCATATTTTTATTAATTCGAGATCATGATGCATATCAGTTGATAACTGATATCCGGTCGACTTGAAGGAAAGAGTAAGAAGGGTCCACATGACCGACCGAGCACCAATAACAAAGGGAGAAGACTTCAAAGAAAGAGTGAGAAGACTATTGGCAGATCAACAATTGTACTCCCTTTTTGTCATAGAGGTACAAGAAAGAGTATTATGGAAATTTATGGAGGATGAAGTGTGCTTTTCTTGTGGGTGAGGTAAATTTGTGGCAGATACTATTAACTAATCTTTTTCCCTTTTCTCTCTTTTTATCTCTCTTTCTTTCGTTCTTCTTCCCTTGGATATTGCTTTCAGCCACATGGCCACGTAGAGGTCGAAGATGCTCATTTGAAGCTCAAAAGCATAAAATGAGCGTCCCTTTTGAGTAGATAATGCCATATTTTACTTTTAATATTGCTTTATGATAGAGCGCTTTACTTTAAGCAAAAGATGGAGGGTATATTAAAATTGGAGGTCTAATAAAATGTGTTTTGAAGCGGAAGATGAATTAAGAGAGTGGTTTGATGGTGAAAGAAGAGAAAAGATAATAGTCATGTACCTTTCACTTTGCCTCAAATCTCATGCTGTTTCTTCAAACACATTAGTTTAGTGATCAACTTTTCCATATACACATTACAATAACCATTATTATCCTTTGTGTTTAAAAAATATAAAAGTTAAACCGTTATTGGTGGGAGAAAGAGAGAGAGAAATGAGAAATGATGGGCTGTGTTGTAAGCAAGTGTATATATTCCCCTCTTTCCTTCAGACACTCCTTTTCTTGCTAGTATTGCAGACTGCTTTGTGTTCAAATTATTTTGGTGCCCTTTGTAAGTCTTTTTAGGCCAACAAAGATAGATACATAGAACACACTTTTTGACTGGAACCCTCCCCTACCTAGCTCTCTACACTCATTCTTATTCACCAAACCAAAAACCACTCAAATAATTTCGATTACTTCTTATCAGATTCATTTTCAATCCTTAATTATCTTATGCCTCCTTCACTTCTCACGTGTTCTACAAATACTTCTCATGCCCCTCAGAACACCCTAAGAAGGAAGAAACAACATTATAAAAAGGTTTTGACCAAATTATACAAAATTCAACTGCTGCAAATTATAACAGATACAAAATAGTTGTCAGACAATCATGTTTTTTCTGAGTTAATTAGAAAAAAAGTCAATTGTAGAGAAGGGTGTTAGGGATTTGATTTGTAAATGTGTTTGTAAGCTTTGGTTGTATTAGGTCATGTTTTGTTTTGACTAAAAACTGATTATAAAGATTCCAAAAAGTAGATGCTTGATTTCTTTTGATGTGATTTACCATTCATTTCATTTGAGGAATAGTTTGGTGACCTGTACGGGCTGTACGAGTTTTTAGTGGTAGATTTGTTTGTCTATCTCTATTTGTTGGGTTGGGAGATTAGAGAAATTGTCTCATATTTTTTAGGTATGTATAAGAGTTGAACCACCCTTAGGTGGTTCCTGTTATTCAATCTTTTTTTGATGACCTGTAGAGTTCAAACAATGTCGATAGGTCAGGAGTTGAGCAGCAGATTGGTGACCATTTTTTTTATAAGGGTTGAGACATATTTGAAGTGTCTGTATAAGAGTTGGAAGATCCCAATTTATTTTATTTTATTTTTTCTTTGCTAATTAAAAAAAAAGTGTTAGGGATCCTGAAACATGACGTTATATATGTGTGTTGTTGGTGTTGTCAAAATATGGTGTGAATGGTCATGTGTGTGTGTGGTTTGTAGTTTGGTATCAAAAGAGACAAGTCGATGGTTATTTGAGTGGGTTTGCACTGTTTCTTTCATTGATTGCTCATCAACTAGTTATCCATTATATCACTGACTTTCTTGTATGATTGTTAGATCATTTCTCCCTTTTTTGTTTGTTGTAATGTTTCCTTAGCATGTTTTATTTAACTTGTTTCTTTCAAGATGACACGCACTCAAATTATAACTGGCTGATTCACACACTAATGATACGTCATGGGTCATTGCACAAAACAAGTAAAAGTGGAGCAGTTGATTGAGGAGTGAAAGGGAGATATCTACGTTCCAAAATATTCTCCCATTTCTTTATCTTATTCCTTTTCGTTAACACCTACACTCACCATTTTTCAGTATATGTGCCTTCTCTGCTTTCTATGCAAACCCAACCTTCAACACTTTTAAATCTATATAACCTAAATTCCACAACCCTCTCTAACACAATAAACACAAAATCAACCCTCAACAAACAACACATTTCAACTTCTGCATGTTTGAGGAAGACAAATGTTTGAGTCTACATATTACAATTAGAGAAAAGCAAAAAGAAATTGAGTTATTCTTGATCAAAAGCTTTTGTTAGTTGAGTAGGTTGTTTTTTTAGTGTTTCTCTATTAGTTGTTTTGTTCCTGTTGGTTAATTAGCAATTTTTGGTAAGTTTATAGAATATTTCTGGAAAGAAATGCTTTGTAAAGGAGTTTGATCATTCTTAAAATGATTTATATTTTTTACTGATAAAAAAATCATAAATTTTTTATTTTTTAAATGAATCTTCACAATAGTTAATGCTCGTAAAATGCTCATCTATTTAGTGTATGACACACAATAGTATTGATATAAAAAAGTTTTGACTTGGGATCCAGAAAGACTAAATACACCTTTTATATAAGAATTGATCAAATATTTTATATTTATTTATTTTTTATTAATAAAAAAAATTCAATTTAATTACTTCATTACATTTTTCACACTTAAAAAAACTTAAACTTTTTTATTTTTTACATACATACAATATAGTCTCTCTTATATTTAATTAAATTAATTCATTGTTGATAAAAAAAAAAACATTTTAGTATCGCAATTTTATGAGTGAAATTAATTATTTATCAAATACCAATCCGTAACACAATAAAAAAGATAATAGTCATTGAGATTTTCTCAAATTATACTGAACTCCCTTTTGTTTTAAAACAGTTTATTGTCCCCATTTTTACATTATATATATGCACTCCCTTAGGTTTAAACACATTATATATTGACACCCTTTTACCTTTTAGGTTATGCATGCCATCCACTTTTACATAGACATGCACTCTATTTTTGTATATACACTTGCACCATTTTACGGGAAGCAATCGTAATAATTAAAAAAAGCATAAGTATTAATTTTAAAAAAATATTGAGAGTTTCAATGTAATTTACTCCAAAAAAGATATAACTTTATTTAATTATTTTTAATTTTTAAAATAGCACCAATGTTTTTTTTTCTGTTTAATTGACCTAATGATAATGGCTGGCTGTGTAAAAATTTTACGTGTCGAATTTCATCAATGTTATTACATTTTTTTTTATCAATAATAAGAATTGAATAACAACAACCACTTAAGGGGTGGTTCAACCTTATATATAACTAATGTTATTACATTTATCATAATTTTTTTCTTAATCAACAATAAACAATAAATAAAGGTGAGTCAATTAAGAGGTTACTCAACCCTTTACAAAACACACGAACTTTAACCTTTAATCTTTTCTACCATAACTGTTATTATAAAGATTGAATTAATAGTGTATCAGGTAATTAAAAATTAAATTAAAATCTAATAAACTGAAAGTAACTAAAACTTGGAATAAATTGGTTTACTTGCTAACTCAGAAACTTATTCAATAACAGTAAAGCATTATTTGAAAACCAACAAATCAATTTTTAAATAAGTTTATTCAATAAATAATTTGGTAGCAAAAACATTACTTGCTACTTAGACATTAATTTAGAAACCATTTAACAATAGCATAAACTAATTTAGAAACCAAAATTTTTTCAGTCTCTAAAATATCTCTAATTTAATCACTATACAATTAATTACTTTTTTTAAAAAAAAATTGTTTTATATTTAATGATTTTCTTATAATATATATATTTAGTTTTATTTTTGTACGTAGTTATAAAATATTTGCATGTTATGTAGGGAAAGAAGGAGCAATTAAGAGGTTTATATAGTGTAGTGTTAGTGGTCCTTGTATTCCAAAATAATATGAATGATGATGAACTCAAAAGTCTTCCATAATGTAATAAACTGTGTTGGGTAATGCATCTCACAAAATTGAAGTCAATAAATAAATGATTATATTAAGTTTGGATATAGAGATATGCCAACACTTGGCCACACGTGCACAATTTTTCTGCTTTATTGTTTTCAAGCTTAGCTGTTAGCTCAACCAAACACCACTTCTTTTCTCTTTTCAAACATATTTCGTTTTGAAAAAGAGAAAAATATTTGAAAACAATAATAGTTTCACATCCTACGCCACAAAATTTTCACTGCAATAATACAAAACAGGATTTTTTTTTTCATGACAGAGTGTAGCAAATATTTACTAAGATAGTATGGTTTTTTTAGTTTAGAATTCAGTTTTTGAAGAATCAAATTCTAACTTTTGATGGAGTGTGTTTACTGCGAGAAAATTATGAAATAAAAACTAATTTTTAGATAAAAAATAATTAATTGTAATATTAACTAAATTAGATACCATTTTAGAAATTAAAAAAAATTAATTTTTAAATTAGTTTCTATTATTGTTAAATAGTTTCTAAATTAGTATCTAATTAGCAATTGCTACCAAATTTAGAAACTAAATAATTGATAGTTAAAACATTGGTTGTTAATTAGATGTCAACTTCAAAACTATTTAACAATAATAAAAACTAATTTAGAAACCAAAATTTTGTTTAGTTTCTAAAATAGTCTCTAATTT
>Ga0123341_1000731_pt1 | contig 22013 bp, 19 predicted proteins | sample Turbeapinknodule_FD_89959 | JGI IMG/M metagenome (GOLD analysis project Ga0123341, IMG submission 89959) | Root nodule microbial communities of legume samples collected from Mexico - Turtle bean Mexico pink nodule | ecosystem: Host-associated > Plants > Roots > Nodule | place: Mexico: Nepantla...
ATTTATAACTTATTAATCAACTAGTTTCTTCCCTTTGTATTCTCTTTCAAGTTATTGATAATCAATGAGATGAGTTAAAAAAAAGAACCAATTAGTTTCTTCCCTTTCTAATCTCTTTCAAGTTATTGATAATTAATGAGATGAGTTAAAAAAAAGAATCAACTTGTTTCTCCCCTTTCTAATCTCTTTCAAGTTATTGATAATTAATGAGATGAGTTAAAAAAAATAGAAGAGGTGAGAAAAGTAATCATTATATAATTCTGATCATGTCAAGATTAAACGATAGAGTATTTCGAAAAGAGTAAAAAATATTTCAAGCCTTTAATAAAACAAAAATTTGTTATAAAAAATAATTGAAATTTTTTATAAAGGTTTGATATATGTGTGAACCTTATCCATTAGATAACTTAGAGCCATTTTATCACGTCATGGACTTTTGATCAAATGAATTCGTAGGATGGAGATGGTTCATTGTTTGTCATTGATAGTGATTTTGAAAAATAAGAGCTACAAGTGTTTGCGACAAGAGGGAAGTGAGAAGATTGGTCACCAATTGGATTCGTGTTAAAAGAAAGTGTGAGAATTTAAGGATAAACAGAGTTTGTAAGAACAATTAAAGAATTAATCACGACATGTTTATCCTATTGTTTTTTAGCATCAAAATATGCTTTTAAAAAAATATGCCTATACTATTTATCCATTTTTTTCCGTCTTCTACTTTTCCTACTTATTTCAATCCACATAACTTAAAAAGTTACCCAGACTCAGAGTTAATTTTGAATTATTTATAAATTTTTAGACCTGAATTAAGGATGGATAATTTTGAAATTCCTTTAAAAATATCATAAGTTTTATAATAACAATAGATAATTAAGCAGATGAAGAATGTATTTAGTCATAAAAAAATGTAGGAAGTGTAGTCATAGGCATTGAGAGTGTGGCGCAGCAGAGACGCGAGAGAAAATAAGAATTTGCGCAAAATGATGAGAAGGGGGACGAGTTAACTCCCAAACTTATGAATCCGGGAGAAGGTAGAAAATTGGAAGGAGGGGGCAATCGGAAAAAGTACGAAAGGAGAGAAGACTCTATGTGGGAGAATCAAGTAGAAGTTATAGATAATTGGCTACAAGGCAAGAGACCGTTGTGTTGGATCATCACTTGGACTTGAGGTTAGATTCCTTTAATCTCAATAACTTTGTTTCACATAGTGCTGCCAAAAACTGTAATAGACTGTTTTGCTTAAAAACTAATATTCTGAAGCAGTTAGAATATAGAATTTAGGTAAAGAGTTGGGTTTTTCTTATAATGGGGAAGACGACTTCATAATTGGTAGACTACATTTGAAAGATATAATAAAAGAACAAGTAAATATTAGAGACTAGGTGGAGATATAAAAAGAAAATATTTAAGAGAGATTATAAGGAAAGAGTAGGTAGGATTAGTTTGTATCCAAGAGACAAAATGGTTAGACATAAGTACGGAGAGATGTTGTCAGATGTGGGACTATAATGATATTGAATGGGTGGAAAACAAAGATATTAATAATTCTGGTGGGATAATCACGTTTTGGAGAAAGAGTTGTTTCCAAATGTTGAGTTACGTAAATGGGAGTAACTACAATATAGTTGAAGGGATGTGGAAGATTGGAGCAATTATGTCGATTACAATAGTTATTATGTATTACCCAGGTTCGTTGAGAAAGAAGAGGGTTATTTGGGTGGAAATTAGTGAAGTCAAAAGAACAAAATGTGAAGGCATGGTGTGTGGTAGGAGATTTCAACTCTATTAGGAGAACATGTGAAAGAAAAGGGGTTAATCCAACAAGGGATTATAGAAGGGAAATAAGTGCTTTCAATTGGTTCATAGAGAAAACGGAGTTGGAAAACATACTGATTGTTGGAAGGAAGTTTACTTGGTATAAGATAAACAAGTAAGCTAAGAGTAGAATAGATCGGATACTAGTTTCATGGGAATGGCTAGATAGGTGGTCGGATAACAAGAAATATGTTTTAAGTCGATCAGTGTCTGATTATTGTGTTTTGATTTTAAAAGATATATGTTTGGATTGGGGACCAAAACCTTTCAGAAGCTTAGATATATGGCAAAGAGATGCCAGATTCATAGGCCTAATTACGGACAAATTGACCAATTATGAGGCGCAAGGTTAGGAGATGTATATCTTTAAAGAGAAATTGAAGAAATTAAATTTTGATATTGAATCTTGGAACAAAGAGATTTTTGGAAATGTTAACCAGTTGGGGGAGGAGTTACAAAGGAAGATTCAAGATCTTGATGTGAGAGATGATGAGGATGAATTAGGTGAGGAAGGGAAAGAATAGAGGAAGTTCTTGTTAGCGGAGCAGAGTAAGAATGAATTCAAATAAGAAGTTATAATATAACACAAAGCTAGGAATAGGTGGATGAAACAAGGAGATCTGAATACAAAATGTTTTCTTTCGGTAACTAAATGGAGAAGGTCAAGGAATGGTTTCAGAGGTCTAGCAGAGAGTGATAAGTAATGTAAGGACCCGACAGTAGTTAAAGGTAAGGTTTAAGATTTTTTCAAGGATAGATTTGATGGGGAAGGATGGCAACATGTTAGGTTAGATGGAATAAACTTTAATACTGTCTCTGGGGAAGATAATGAAATGCTGGTTAGGTATATAGATAAAGAGGAGATAAGAGAAGCATTACGAAATTGTGCTAGTTTTCAAAGCCTCGGTCCCGACGGATTCAATTTTGGTTTTTCAAAATTTTGTTGGGAAGAGATAAAAGATGATCTAACCAAGATTGTTCATAGTTTTGCTGAAAGCAGTAAATGGCTCAGGGGGCGAATAATTCATTCATTTCTTTGATTCCTAAGGTTGATAACCCACAATACTTACAAGATTACAAACCAATATCATTAGTGGAGTGTTTGTATAAAATCATAGCTACGATCATGTCCTCGAGATTGAAATAGTTATGCATAAAGAGATTGATACTAGACAATCAACATTCCTTGAAGGCAGAGGGTTGATGGACAATGTGCTGGTGGCTAATGAAATTACGGAGGAAGTAAAAAGAAAAAAGAAAAGTTGTGTGTTCTTTAAGGTGCATTATGGAAAAGCGTATGATTGGGTTAGAAGGGAGTTTATCTATTATATGTTAAGACAGTTAGGCTTTGGGTAGAAGCGGATAAAGTGGATTAAAGCTTGCCTAGAATCCTCCTCCGTCTTTGTGTTAGTGATGGGAGTCCAACAAAGGAATTTAAACCACATAAAGGATTGGGGCAAGGTGATATGCTAACCCCATTCTCGTTTCTGATAGTGGCAGAAGGACTAGCAGAAGTGGTTAAAAGTGTTGAAGAGAAGAATATGCTGAAACGTATGCAGATTGGAGATAGTTTGGTCAAGGTGAATATGTTATACGCGGGTGACACATTATTTTTCTGTAAGGCTAAGATTGAAAGTGTTTTGACGATAAAAGTTATCCTGATCTATTTTCAATTAACATCATAACTTAAAGTCAATTTCTTGAAAAGTAGAATTAACAGGGTGAGAGTGGAGCATTGAACCTTACTACGATATGCGTCAATTCTCAATTATGATATGATGAAACTCCCTTATAAATATAAGGGAATATTGGTAGGGGGATGTCATAAAAGAGCTAGTTTTTGGGAAGTTTTTTTTTAGAAAATCAAGAGATGGAAGGGTAAATTTGTTTCAATGGCAGGAAGGATATATCTAATTAAGTTCGTGTTTACCTCCTTACCTCTGTTTTATCTATCCTTATGTAAAATACTTGTGAAGGTGGCAAAGGAGGTAGTGAAATTACAAAGAAATGTTTTATAGGGATGGGGTTCAGAGGGGAGGAAAGTAGCATGGGTGTCATGGAAGAAAATATTTGAGTCAAGAGATCTTGGAGCACTAGACATCATAGATATAAGATTTTTTAATGTAGCTCGTCTAGGAAAATGGATATGAATGAAATAAGAGGGAAGAGGATTATGGAAAGACATTTTAGAGTCAAAGTATGGAGAATGAAGAAATCTAATGGTTCAAGATAAGAGTAATAAGGAATCTCTTTGGTGGAGGGATATGAAAGAGATATGGAAGGTAGAGGAGTGGAGAAGTGCATTTGAAGATAACATTAGTTGGGAGATTGGAAACTGGAAGGAAATTAGGTTTTGGAAAGACAAGATGGTGGACAATGAGGATTTAAAAACCAAATTCCCAAGGCTAATTTCATTATCTATAAATAAAGATTTAAAGTTGAACCAAGCTAGGGATTGTGCAACAACACTTGGAAGTGGAACTTGGAATGGAAAAGGAGTTTGTTTGAATGGGTGATAAATGTCATATTTTAGTAATATTTCATATTAAAAGACAAACACTTATGGATATTTATTAATAAAAATAACTATAATTTAACCCCTAATTTATGAATTTTTTTTTACATATTTTGTGATTATAATATGAATAAAAATGATTTATTCCCAAATTTGTGTTAATTTCAAGATTCTAGGGAAAAATGGAGATGAAAGGGTGAAAAGAGAATAGACAAGATAAAAAAAGGAAAAGTTGGAACGCTGATTCAACTTGCCTAAGCCAAAAACACTCTAGAGGAACTCGCTCAAGCGAGTCCAATTTTGTTCAGGCGAGATCACTCCAAAGAAGTTTGGTTTTTCCTCATCCAACTCGCCTATGCGAGCCCAATCATGCCTAAGCAAGGAGTCACTTAGCCCAATCCCAACTAGGTTAAATATAAGGGGTGAGGCATAACCCTAGAAATCATTGGGAGAATAGGTGGTGATAGAAAACCCTAGAGGTGGCAACTGCCAGAAGAAACATCCTGAATCTTCTTTCCTAGCTTTCCATTTTTGTAATGGTCAACATGAGTAACTAATTCTATCCTTTGAGATTGTGAGTAATTCGTTCAAACTCTTATGTATTGAGGTGATATTTAAACATAATATTTTGTTCTTGATTGATGATTAGTATTGTCATTTTATTCTTAACACTTGTTTTATCATGATTTTGATCTTTAGATTTGATTGAAAAATATTTCTAAGCATTTGACTTAAATAATAATGTTTAACATATTTGGATGTTAGGAATAGATTTGAAATATTAATTGCTATCAAGATCTGATCGCAACGATAAGGGGTTTTTATAAATATGCGATAAATCGATATTTAGGAGACGATCTTAATAATTTTATATGCAAGGAATCGATATAAATGAATTTTATATGGACATCAATATCAATCAAAGATAGATTATTATTATGCTTTTCAAAATATAAAAGAGTGAGAAGGATGAACCCCAATCTTAATTTTCCCAATTGAATCAAACAACTCTTTACTTTGCTTTATTTACATTCTTGCAATCCCATACACAACAAACTTTCAACAAACTTTATTATATTGTTTTCTATTTAATGAATATTATATTCGAGAGTTCAACTATTACTAGTGGGTTCGATATCCGTCCTTAGGAAAAAATTTATTACTTTCGACATAGTACACTTGTCGTAAAATAGTCATCAATGGGAATCGAATCAATTGGTGTAGATGGAAGTGTTAATGGATAATAAGAATTTGAAAAAGAAAGAACAAGATGAGTGGATATGGAAAGAGGAAGAGTTGACAATTTTCTCGGTTAAATCAGCTTATAAGATTTTAAAGGACGAGGTGGTAGGGGAAGATAAAGCATTGTATGAAATATTTGGAAAATTAAGGTTTTACCGTTGAGTTTAGACATGGAGAGTGGTATCTAGTAATCAGTGTGTTATGTGTTGGGAGGATGAGGAATCCACTAGTCACCTATTTTTCCAATGTAAAATTGCTTGGTGTATTTGGAGTATGTGCTATAATTGGTTAGGGCTAGTATCGGTATATCATTTCAAACCAATGGTGCATTTAGAATTTATGGAGCAGCAGAGTCCGTAAATATGGTGTGGGGGAAGCATATGAATGATAATTATAGGAAAAATTTGGAAGCACAAAAGTAAGAGCATTTTTAATAATACAACAATGGATGATGTTTAAATATTTACAATGATACAACTAAATGTTTGTTTTGGATCACTTTTAAGATATCTACTACAAACTTTACAAACTTTTCTTATTCTGATTGGTGTTTGGATTATTTGGATTATTTAGTGTTTATGAAAAGTATAAGAAAAATGTAATATAATTGGATTGGTGTCTCTACGGTACAAGAGGTTAAAAGTTAAATTAGCCATTTGTGGGTTTCGTTAATCAGTGGTAGGCCGAGTAGGGTGTTCTGGTTTTGCAGGTTATAGAAAGGATAGAGGTTTGATATGGCATGGAATATTGTTCTTCTTTGCAAGTTCCATTTAAATATAAAGTAGTTATATATTTTTTTAAGAGTATGAGTATTGACATTCTTATTCACCGTTTTCGTGAATTCCCTATGCAAGATTTCTTCTTTCTTTGTAACGTCTCCTTTTAATTATTCCTTATTTCATGTTCTATTTAAATTTCAAATATGCTTTAAGTTTCTTCTTATTTTTCACATAACTCTTTATTCTTAGTCTTTACACAAATTTCTTTTAGTTTTAATTCGAGCACTTGTTTTCCTTATCATTTCTTTTTTCGTGTAAATTTATTTTTGCTTCAACTTTATTTTCAATATTTTTTTCACATTATGCTCGTGTTTGATATTCACTTTTACTTAAATAATTAAATATCTTTCATAAAAAGAAATATTAAAATGTTTTCATCGAAATTGGGTTAGTTCATTGATATGTTTTTATTTATAAATATTTTTTTTAATAAAATTTAACAAACTATTTTATATATAGTTATATTATTTAAATTACACACTCATTTTTTCAACTTCTTATGTCTCTCCTCCGTTGGAAACACAATTTTCACTATTCTCTCCCTAGCTATAACAACAGCCTCCGATTAAAAAATAAAATAAAATTATTGCTTGTTTTATTTTTATTATCAAAATTTTCAATTTACATATTGTTCATTTTAGTAAAAGATAATTATTTTTTTAAATTCGAATGAATTTTTGTATTATGTACCCCCACCACACACACTACACAACTCTTTCCTTTTCCCACAACGTGCTCAAACTTGAGTGAAATTTTATATTATGTGCTCGTTATATTGGTTTATTGGAACAATAAACAAATCAACAATTAAAAATTGGACTTGGCATCATGACAATTTGGTTGGTTAGATAATTTTTCTTCCAATATTTTTAATTTTATTGCCAGTAGAGTTTATGTTTTTGTTATATTTATTGGACTTCAATTTTCTACAAAAACTTGCTCACTTTTACGCTAAAAAAAATTATTAAATAACAATTAATTTTAAAAACAAAAAATAATTAGTTACTATATTGATTAAGTTAAATGCTATTTTATAAACTAAAAAATTATTATTATTAATAAAAATTAATAGTTTCTAAATTGGTATATAATATTAGCTAATAAAATTTTGGATATTGTACTGTACGACTGACACCATGTCTCGGTCCCCACCAATGGTCCGATCGACGCCATGTCTTGGCTCCTCAATGGGTCAACCAACACCATGAATCCAATTACGCTCAAGCAGAACTAATCAAGCTAATCAATGGTTAAGAGTTAGGTAATATATTCCTAAACATGACTCAAGCCCTCTAATTTGACCCAATGAGAAAGACCCACTAAAATAATATAAATAGCACATATTCAAAGGATCAGGTATGTCATCATACAATGCTCTGACTACCGAGTGCCAGATACCCTTATTGACTTGAGCGTCGGAGTGCCTTCTGCAGCTACCATTCGTGTCTGGGCTACGAGACGACCGAGAGGTGAAACGGGTGGAAAGGAGGAAAAATCTTACAAGGAGGGAAGCTGAAGTGCAATACGATCGACTGACCAAGGAAGGAGAAGAGCGATCTCAATAGTTCTCTAGGTCCCTACCCCGTTCAAGAATAGATACTAATTACTTTATATTTTAAATTAGTAAGTATAAATGGAGTAGAGATGTTGGGCGTGTGGACAAAGGAACCAAATCTAGGGGTTGTGAAGAGTATTTTGAAAAGAGAGTGGGTACAACTAATCACACTAGAATTCTATAATATTTACCATCTTTAACAAATGAGGAAAACAAATCCAATTTTAGGATTATAAGTAAATGAAGTTGTATAGGGATGTGTGAGTTAAAAAAACCTTGGTTCGGATGGTTGTTGCTTCAATTTTATTAAGAAACATTGAGAATTATATAGATGGATGTCAAAAAAGCAATCAATATTTTAAATCTAACAGTCATTTACCTAGGAGTTGTAATGTATTTTTCATTACTCTTGAACCTAAAATGCACAATCCCATAGGACTTGAGGAGTACATGCCTATATCATTAGTGCAACGTGGGTACAAGATCATATAAAAGTATTGTCCAATAGATTGAAGAAGTTTCTCCCTTGTATTATACGTTATTCTCAAGCTACTTTTATAAAGAGAAGAGGTTTGTTGGACAGCTTTTTGGTTGCCAACGAGGTGGTGGAAGAGATAAGAGGAAAAAAAAGAGAGGTGATTGTTAAGGTAGACTTTGAAAAGGCATATGATTCGATAAGCTGTGAATTCCTTTACTAGATGATGCATAAATTAGGTTTTGAGTGTAAATGGAAAGGATGGATAAAAGGATGTTTGGAATCTTCTTCTCTCTTAATATTAGTGAATGGGAGCCCATCCCAAGAATTCAAACCAAATAAAGGGCTTAGGCAGGGGATGCAATGGTTCCCTTTCTTTTTCTAATTATGGACGAACGTCTATCTGGAATGGTGAGACATGCAATTAGTAAGAATATACTAAAGGGCTTGAAAGTAGGCCATAAAGAAATGGAAATCACTTTGTTTCTTTGTGAGGTGCAGTGTTAGAATATATTGATCACTAAAAGTATTCTTCGATGCTTTTAGTTGGCATCAGGCCTCTAGGAAAGTTGAGAGTTTATTTATTACATGCTAAGAAAATTGGGATTTTGTGGAAAAAGGATTGAATGGATAAAAAATTGCTTAGAATCTTCCTCGATATTTGTGTTGGTAAATAGAAGTCCAACTACTCAGTTCAAACCAAAGAAGGGCTTAAGGCAAGGAGACCCATTAACACCATTTTTCTTCCTCATTGCGGCTGAAGGGCTTGCATGGGTAGTTAGATAGGCGAAAGAGAAGATGTTAGTAGAGAGTATTAAAGTCGGTGAAGGGCGAGTAAATGTGAGTATGTTGCAATATGCAGATGATGGTTTACGCTTCTATTCTTAATTGTGATATTATGAAGGCACCTTTTAATTATTTGTGGGTGACGGTAGGAGGGAATCATAAGAGGTGTATTTTTTGGGAAGGGTGCTCAATAAGTTACGGAGTAGGTTGAGCTTTTGGAAAGGGAAATTCTACTATATGGCTGGCAGAATATGCCTTATTAAATCAGTGCTTACATCTTTACCGTTATTTTACATCTCTTTCTTTTGTATGTCGGCTACTGAGATGAAGGAAGTGAAAAGGATACAAAAGATTTTTTTGTGGGATTGGGCCTCAGAGAATAGAAAAATTGTTTGGGTGGCATGGGACAAGGTTTGTGAGTCGAAAGATGAAAATGGCTGAGGGGTTATTGATATAAGAAAATTCAACTTGGCTCTTCTAGGGAAATGAATTTGGAGAGTTAAGTCTAAAAAGAGAAGTTTATGGAAGGATATCCTAGAATCTAAGTATGGTGGGGGAGAGGCTTATGGCCCCAAGTTCAGAATTGTAAGGAGTTGATGTGGTGGAGGGACATTAGGAAAGTTTGGAATCTAGAGGAGTGGGGTAATGAATTTGATGACAAAGGTTGGTGGGAAGTAGGGGATGAAGAAGAAATTATGTTCTAGGAGGATAAGTGGGTGGACAATGTTCCTTTAATGCAAAAATTCCTTAGGCTATTTTCGATCTCCTTAGACATTGGTTGCACTCTGTCACAAGTGGGGTTTAGAGTAATAATAGATGGTCGTGGAAGTTGAGTTGGAGAAGGGATCTTTTTGTGTTGGAATCTAGTCAGGCTGAACTTTTATCGCAGGTGTTGGATAACAAGAGTTAATAAGAAAGGGTGAAGGTATGACTGATAAATGGCTTTGGAGGGATGTAGAATCTACAGACTTCTCTGTGAAGGAAGCCTATAATATTCTTTTGGGGGAGGAGTCTGCAGTGTATGAGGACTTATTCATGGAGTTTTGGAAACTAAAGATCTTACCCTCGACACAAATTACAGCTTGGTGGGTGTTATCTAATGCAATTGCCACTAAGGGCAAACTCTTAAGACGTGGTATTTCTCTAGTGTGTGACTGTTGTCTCCTATGTGGTGTGGAAGAAGAGATGGTGAGTCATCTATTTTTTTAGTGTAGGGTCTCTTGGAGAATTTGGGGACTGTGTCTCGAGTGGTTAGGGATTTCTTTGACATTCGAAATCATAGGAATATGGTTCTTTTTAAGAATGAGCGAGTTGATCTAGTTGAGGTTTTTACTGTGGTACAAAAGGAAGACTTGGTCTTGGGTTACGGTAAAAGAAAGATTGGTTGATTTCTCTTGGATTGGTGTTTGGAACCTCTATGTTGTATGAAATATTTGAGAAATTGATGCTTGGTGATTCATGTTTAACGTTTTTTCTAGGTTTGGAAGTTGTGGTGTGTTTTGTGCAGGTTTTCTTAGCTTTTGTTCATTCATGGCAATGTTAGTTTGATGATTTTGGTCTTGAGTTACGGTAAAGGAAAGATTGGTTGATTTATACTATTCGGATTGGTGTTTGGAACTTTAAGTTGTATGAGATATTTGAGACATTAATGTTTGGTGATTCATGTTTAATGCTTTGTCCAGTTTTAGAAGTCGTGGTGTGTTTTGTGTAGGCTTTTTGGCTTCTACATTCTCCTCGCGGGGTCGGTTTTCTGGTTTGGGCGCTAGGGTGTTTGACTTACTTTTGTTTGCTGACAAAGACCGTGTTTAGTTGTTAGATTTTTGTGTCTTGTTTGAGAATGTGATTCCTTTGGAGGGTTGTTGTAATTGTATTTTGTTGTGCTCTTGTATCTTGATCTGGTATGTTAATATGGTTGATGTGTTGTAATGCCGGTTGGATCTCCAATTAGTTGGGTGCTAAGAAGCTTGATTTGGGATTCTTTGTATAAGGTTGGAGCACCCCCTCAAGTGTCTTATTTTATTTTATTTATTCTTTGTTAATAAAAAAAGATTTAATTAAAGTGTTTAAAATATTAGGAAAATGGTGAATGAAATATGTATTTAATTTTTTTTTACCTAAGTAGGGTAGGCGTCGACCGACGCAAAATACGCATCCACCTATGCATCAGATGTGGCTGACACACACACCTCAGTTTCCTCTTTCCCCAAATTAAGAAAACCTAATTTTTCACTTTAGCATTTCGCTACCACCTCGTTTGTTGTTGTGACTTCGTTGTCCCTTTTTTTGCCGCGTGACTACTTCGGGATTGTTCACCGTTGGTGTGTTCTTGCTCGATTGTCTTCTCTTCTCATATTTTGTTCTTCATTTCTCTTTTTCTTCTCCATTTCAGTTCTAAGTTTTTTAAGTCTTCTTTATTTCAGCTCTACCCTTCACTGCCGTTGTTCAGCTCCACCTTCGACTCCACCACGTTCAGCTTCCAGTTCCTGCTGCCCCAACACCATTCATTGGAGGTAAAGTTTTAAAACTTCAGAATTTTTTATTATTTTTTTTGTGTTGTTGTGTGAATGGATGTGATTTGATTGAGTTTATGTGACTGTAAACATAATTCTGTTGTGATAATAAAAAAATTAAAACAGAAATGAAACTTTGAAGCTTGAAAGCTTATGTGCGGGGAAGAAGGTTGTTAGGGGTACAAAATTCATGGACAAAACGTTAATTTAATTTTAGTAAAACTGAATTACTAAAAGTGATTTAATAGGATTTACAATTTGATTAAAACTAATTTAATAGAATTTGAAAGTTAAGGTTTCCTTAAAAAAATAAGAGAATAAAAGGAAGAAAGGTAATTAATAAAGAAGGAAAGATAATTAATAAAAGGTTAGGTAATTAATAAAAGAAGTAAGAATTTGTTTTGGAAAAAAAATTATTACTATTTAAAAATAATTTAGGAAATTTTTTTTTAAATTTTTTTTCATTAAATATCTTGTAATAATGTAGATTTAGAAGTTTTTTTTTTTTCCATTGATTAGGTTTAATTAATGGTTATGTTGTAATAATTAAGTACATTGTAAATTTAGAAATTTCATTTTTTTCCATTGGTTATGCTTTAATAATAATTAAATACATTTATAAGTTTTCATTTTTCCATTGTGTTTTAATAAAATATTGGTTCTGCGGAGAGTAAACTTTTTCATTTTTCCATTGGTTATTTAAAAAAAAATTAAAAGGTGATGGGTGTACAAAATAAATAGGTGCTGTAGAGAGTAAAAAACATGGGCAGCAGATTGGGCCAAGTGTTTTCAAGAAAATTACAAATAGTGATGTGGGGAGTGTATAAATTAAATAGAGGTTGCATAGAGTAAACGTGATAGGCAGAAGAATGGGCTATATTTTTCATTAATATGTTGCAATTAGTAAACTGGAGGGTATAGAAAACAAATAAGGGTTTCATAGAGTAAAAGTCTTGGACAGCATAATGGGCCCATGTTTTTGAAGAAAATGTTACAATTAGTGATGTGGGGTTGTATAAATTAAGTAGGGGCTGCATAGCTTGAACATTATTGTATCCTATTCCTCTAGGATTTACAAATACAAAATTCTTACACTAACGCAATAACTAATTACATGAATTAGTTATGTTTTAAATATTTAACATACTAAGTTTAAACAATAAAGTTTACATGTGACATATGTAGTGCATTGGACAATGTGATTCATGTATTAAATTGTTTGTAAGGTATAAGTATACTATTAAGTGTTGATAATTTCATCATCAACATGCAGAAAAATGAATCGATATTTTAGGTATGAAATGTTTGATTCTTGAAGAAGATTGCTTCATCAACATGCAGGACAATAACGTTCATGATTTTGTTTCTAAGGCAATGAATCAAGTTTCATACATACTAGATGGAGGGGTAAGGTGGTCCGTGTGTGAAATGTTATTGTGAGAAAATTGTCAAACCTTCTCATGTCAGGAGTCATTTGCTTCAACATGGCTTTCAACTCAACTACAAGGTATGGATTTCACAGAGAAGTAGGGACAAATGAGGTTAACTTAAACATTGCATTAAGTGTGATGATGACTTTGGGTCATTAGCCAAACTGGTGAACAATGCATACATGCAAGAAAGTGATATATGAACTCGTTATGTCAATGTTATCAAGGATGTAGAACAACAACCTAACGCTTAAGAACAAAAATTTTATGATGTGTCTCTACTCATTAACCCATTTATGACGGAGCAACTTAGTCTAAATTGTCAATAGCCGTAAGGCTTTTGGGCTTTAGAACCAATTGGCACACAACTGAAAAGTGTTTAGATTATTTCATTGAAATGTTACTTGATGTAGCTCCAACAGAGAATTGCATACCTAAGACTTATTATGAAACAAAAAAAGTTATCTCTACTCTTGGGTTGACTGCTGTCAAGATTGATTGTTGAGGTTGGATGCATGTTGTATTACAAGGACGACATCGAATTAAATGAGTGCAAATTTTGTGGCCTTCCCAGGTACTTGCCTCCAAAGGTTCAAAACAAAACATACAAAAGAGTGTCGATAAAAAAATGTTTTATTTGTCTATCATACCAAAATTTCAAAGATTATATACATCAATGAAGTGAGCTAGCCAAATGCGATGGCATTTTGAAAACATAACTAATGATGATGTTTTGCCTCATTCATCTGATGGGAAAGCTTGGAAAAACTTTGATAGTGTATATCCCGAATTCGCAGTTGAACCCTGTATTGTAAGGTTGGGACTGTGATCTGGTGGATTCACTCCTTATGTCCAAGTTTTAGCATCCCCATATTCTTGTTGGTCGATATTTGTCACCTCTTATAACCTACCCCCTGAAATGTGTATGACGAAGCCGTACATGTTTCTAAGTTGTCTCATATCTGTTCCTAGTAACCCAACAAAAGAACTAGATGTATACTTGCAACCAATTTCGTCATGCAAACTTGTTTGATGTGGACAATTAATGATTTTCCAGCATATGCGATGTTGTTTGAGTGGGGGACTAAAGGGAAATTAGTTTGTCCTTATTGTATGGGGGACACAAAAACATTCACACTAAAGCATGAAGGTAAAAGTTCCCGGTTTGACTTTCATGGACGATTTTTGTCATCCAATCATCCTTTCAAGAGGGGTCAGGGGAGATTTCTTAAAAATAGAGTTGAAATGGATGGCCCACCTTATGTCTTAAACGAAAATGAAGTATGGGAGATTCTTCATGATTTCCCAAAAGTGACAGATGGTCCATATTTTGGGATCTGCCATTTTAGAAGGACAAAACTTTTTTGATAATGTTTTCAACACTGTAATGGACATTAAGAACAAAACGAAGGACAATCAAAAGGCGAGAATGGACGTTGTTGAATTGTGTGTTCGTGGAGACTTGGAGTTGGTTTAATTACAAAATGGAAAGTTTACAAAGCCAAAGGCTAACTACACATAATCAAAGAAAGATGCTAAGTCAATTTACAAATGGATCACCAAGTTGGAGATGCCAGATGGTTATGCCTCTAACATTGCAAGGTGTGAAAACAAAGACAATGAAAGGATGCATGGTATGAAAAGTCATGACTTTCACGTTTTCATGGAGTGTTTACTACCAATATGTTTTCGATAATAGCCAGAATTTGTGTGGAGTGACCTTGCTGACTTAAGTCGATTCTTTAAAGACATATGTTCTAATACATTGAGGATGAATGATCTTGTTAGTATCGTTGGATGTATGCCTTTGAAAGGTAAGCATCATCTTAATTATTTTAATGTTTAAGAAGGTGTGCAAGTTATAATAATGACTGCTTTGCTTTAGAATGATGAGAGATGCAAAAAATTTAGTGGGTAATTTGGCACGAGTAGAAGGATCAATATATGCATTCTACCTACATCGAGAGATAACATATTTTTGCTCTCATTATTTCAAACGTGTCAGCTTGTTGTCAAATAGAAGATTGAAAAATGATCCTCAAACATTTACGAATGAGGAAAACCCATACACATTGTCAGTTTTGAATAAATATGGATGACCAAGTGGTTCTAACAAAGACTATTGGTTCATTGATGAAGAACATCGTTCTGCCCATGTTCATGTCCTCATCAATTACGATAAGATCAAACCATTTCTTTAGTAAGTTTAATTGTACATAATTTGAATTAAATTATTGTAGGTTGTGTAGTTCGCTAACAAATTCAATCAATATTTAAAGATTGTTCTTACAAGTGTACTCAATCATGACGAAGATGCTTGTATAGTCATACATGCTAATTTTCCTAAATGGTTCAAGAGCTAAGTAAGTGTAACCTAAACCCATATGTGCTTCTTATTAAATCGCAATAAATTCAATAAATGTAATGCTTTCTTATCACTAAAACACCGGTTCATGATGAAAGGAATGTAATGAACCCAAACTTGAAGGGACTTTCTTCGGGACCTAATTCAAAGACAACATCATGGAACATGTACTTCGTTAATGGATATAAGTTTCATACAAAGGCATGGGCTGATGGTAAGAAAAAAATAAATAGTGAGTTGTATGTTAAATGTGTCACTGGTGGAAGAGAATACGACTTTTACGGTACAATTCATGATATATATAAATTGGAGTATGTTGCTCTCAATAAGAAGATCTCGTTATTCTATTGTGAGTGGTTTGATCTTACATTTAATGTTGGGACTAGATTTCATTCTTAATATAATCTAGTTGAAATCAAGTTAAGTCGAAGATATGGGCCCTATGATCCATTTATTCTTCCAAAGAAGGTCAAACAAGTTTATTATGTCACTTATCCAAACAGTTGTAAAAACCTTCATGGATGGTGCATTCCAATTAAAACAAAACCCCAAGGACATCTTCAAGTTGACAACATCAACGATGAATTGTCGTATCAAGTTGATGAGACGTCTAATGTGTTACCAGTTACAAGAATTGAACATTTACAATGTTTAGCTGACACATCTAATGTCAATGTAGTTCATGACGATGATGATATTGAAGCACATAATAATGACGATGATGAAGATGTTGACCTCTTAAATGAAGATTATTCGAAACATCACATAAACAATGACGATTCAGAGTTTGATAACAATGATGACTAATGTATATTACTTTTAATAAACTATAAACAAACATATCATCATCACATAATTATGCTAATATTATGAACAAATAATTTTCAGGAAAAATGGTTAGGACTAGAGGGAGGGATGGTTCCATTGTTAGGCGTGGCTAGCCGAGACGTGGAGTTTCTACATCGATGCACGGTCAGCTAGCTATAGACCTAGGAAGCATCCCTTATTCTGGTATATTTTATCCCATTCCTTGACACCGTCTTCTAGCCTGTCTTCCTCTACCCACTTCTCCTCTGACCATGGACCATTTTGGTATGCTTATCCACACCCCACTATATCACCTCATCACACACATATTTCAGCATCTTCACACCCTCCTAGTATTCCAAAACCACTAGGGCCATCATTCTCTATTCCGACTTACCATCAGAGTGTCCCTGCACCACTCCACCAGACTTGGAGTTTTTCACTCCAGCCTATCCCTGGTACATTTATGCAGCCCATCCCTTGTACATTTTTGCAGCCCACCTCTGCTACATTTGTGCAGGCCACTCCTAATCTCATTGTCCACACCACATCTTCTCCCTCTGTCTTGACTATTGTTGGCTATGTGCAAAGCTTCTGCAACCATGTTGACCATGGCGCCGCTATTGCTTGAGTGCACAACCTCCCCCCTGACCTTGAGGATGTCCAGCGTGACCCTACTCGTAGGGTCATCATCTGACTTCATAGTAAAGGGTAAGTCATCCTAAATTTATATTTATTTTTATCTTCATATTACAGATGTTTGTAATTTGATTTGTTTGTATTGTAGTTGGACGCCAAATCATTATGCTAATGATGCCATTGAACATTGCCTTCAGTCTTAATTTAGAGGTCCATATCATCATTATGATGCCATGACTGAGGATGAAAAACTAAAATGGTTGACTAACTTTAAGGTAATTTTAATTTTTAATTACAATTTCATACAAATCAACCAAAATGGGAAAAATGAAACAAAATATTTTTTTCTCTTTAACAGAGTAGAGTCACTTGGGCACCTCAGGATGAGTGACAAAGTAAAAGGGTCCATGAGTCTAAAGTCAGAAAACGACTTTGTGACGTGTTGACCTAAGTTAGGGCAAAGGGTGCCCGACCTACTTGGATAGGTGAGCAAGCATGGGTTGAGCTTCTGAACTATTGGGATACACAAAAGTTCAAAGATAAATCAACTAAGAATAATGTGAATAGGGCTTCAGCTCATGGTGGAGCATTGCACTCCACAGGTCGAAAATCACATACAGATATTGTAGTGACTTTTGTAAGTACTCATCACTATCTTACATGGAATTCATTTGACATTTGCAACACACACTACTTCTAATTGTATAACATTATTAGGATCGTCAATATGATTGTCCCCAAAACATGATTATGGCCACCCACATAAACAAGAAAGGTGATTGAGTTGATACTCGTGCTCGTGAAACTTATGTAAGTTATTGTTCTAATTTTTTTAAAATTTTTTTATTTTAATTTCCTAATATTTCCATCTCCTAATGACCTATGTAGGAAAAATATCATGAACGCTTGAGGGCCCTTCAAGTAAATAGTTCTTAGGACTCTAGCACTGATGTTTATCAAGTTGATCCAATAATAAAGCTTCAAATTTGGAAGCAAGTTGCAAGAGGAAAGAGTAAGGTCAAGTGTATGGTATGACAGACTTGGCTGCTAACTTCTACTAAGGAGTCTCTTCCCTCACTCAACCCTCTGCTTCACAATTTGATCAGTTGGCTGAAAATCAACAATTTCGTCAAGAACTTAATATGTGGGGTCAAAAGTATGCACACTTAGAGCACAAAATGAAGGTCATAAAGGAACAACTTGTCTTAGTGCTGTAACGTGACAATGCTTCCACTAGCACAAGTCAATTCAACCACTAGTATGATCCAGAGCACGATGATCAGCCCATCCCTTAAAGTGCATCCTAGACTGTAAGTTTAATTATTTCTCATTTTTATTATATACTAAATGTTTTAGTCATTTACATTTAGTTGTTAACATTGTTTGTATTTTTTTTACAGGTTTTCACAAATCACATCACTACTAATTCTACTTCATGGGATGCATTTTATATTTTTATTTGCATACTTTTTATGTAAGTGTATTATCCAACATTTTAAGTTTTAGTACTTTTAATTAATTTCTAAAGTACAATTTTATTTTAAGCTTTATTTTAGTTCTAAGTTGTGATTTAGGTATTAATATTCAGTTTGAATATTTGGATGGATAAAATTATCTAAATGACTTTGTTAAACTATTTGGATGATTTTTCTTTTGTGAATGTGGTGTGAATGATAAAGATTTGTTATTTAAAATTGTGAACTTGATTGGTATTTGTTATGTAGTTGTTACAGGATAAAAATGGCTAGAAAAGAAATAAAATATTTTTTTAAACCATCAATGCGTCTTTCGCTGCCATTTATGCGTCGGCCAAGCCTACACAAGTTTTTTTTATCGTAAGTTAAGCGTCGATCAGGCCTACAAAAATCTGATGTCATTTTTTTTCTTTTCTTCGTCAGCCAAACCAACGCAAACACTTCTTTTATACATTTGCGTCATTTTGGCCACGCATAAGTCGATGATATTACGTCGCTTTTACATTGGCCTGGCAGTCGACATTTGCGGTTTTTTTTCGTCGGCTTGGCCCAAACAATGGTTGGCCAAGAAAAATATCACTTTGCTTCCGCGACTTTTTAGTTCGATGGTTGGTTGACGCAAAACCAACGTTTAGGCGTTGGTTAAGTTCATTCACGTCCATTTTTGCTCGATGAAATATAGTGTTTTTCTTGTAATGATCACTCCATAATAGACTTCAAGGACTGAAAATAGAATCTGATCAGGTGGATATTACACTGCTATATGAGCCTAACTATCCAAATATTTTTACGGTTAAGTCCATACTTAGGTGTTTTGAGTTAGTCTCAAGGTTGACAGTGAATTTTCATAAGACTACACTACAAGAAAAACATGAAATAGAAACCAATTTTAGAGACAAAAAATAATTAGTTGCTATAGTAACTAAATTAGAGACCATTTTAAAAACTTAAAAAAAAATTGGTTTCTAAATTAGTTTCTATTATTGTTAAATGGTTTCTAAATTGGTATCTAATTAGCTACCAAAGTTTTAACTACCAATTATTTAGTTTCTAAATTTGGTAGCAAAAACATTGGTTGCTAATTAAATACCAATTTAGAAACCATTTAACAATAATAGAAACTAATTTAGAAACCAAAAAATTTTTAGTCTCGAAAATGGTCTCTAATTTAATCACTAGCAACTAATTATTTTTTGTTTCTAAAAGTTAGTTTTTATTTCATGATTTTCTTGTAGTGTTAGAATTGGGACTATAGGTATGAAGAGGGAACAATTTGATCATCTTGCTAATGTTTTACATTGTGCTAAGATGACAATCCCTTTTAAGTATCTAGTTCTATAGTTAGGGGGAAATTCAAGAAAAAAAAATCTTGAAAAAATATCATAGATAAGATTAGAAAGAAGCTTATGAAATGGAAGTGGAGTCACTCAACTTTTGTTACTAGAGTTTGTCTAATTAAATATGTATTCATTGCCATTCGTCTATACTATATTTCCTTCTTTAAGGCCTCTATCTCGGTTTGCAAGGTGATAACCAACATATCAAGGAACTTTTTATGGGATTGTGGTACTGGAAGCCGAAAAGTTACTTGGATTAAATGAGAGAGTTTGTGTAGACCTAAGAAATTAGGAGGGATGAAAATCAAGGAAATTAGGAACTTTAATAGGACTCTTCTAGCAAAATGGAGGTGGCGACTTCGTACATACTTGACAAGTATATAGGGCAATCAAGTCTAAATCCTGGTGGTGGAGAGAAATTTGTAAAGTGTGAGGAAGGACATAGAGATACTTGGTTTCATAAGCAAATAGTCTACAAAGTTGGGTCATGAACCTGTAAAATTTTGGGAGGAGAAATGGTTGGATAATGAAACACTCAAACACAAGTATCCTAGGCTCTATTCTATATCTAAAAGTAAAATGAAAACAGTACAACAGGTAAGAATTTGGGGCCAAGGATGGGTGGAGTGAAATCTTCAATGGAGAAGGCATAAATTTGAAAGGAAAAGGGAACAACTATCCCAACTTCTAAATGAGATTAACAATGTTCAACTTCTAAGGGACTCTCAAGATCTGTGGCAATGGCAAGCTGATCAGGGTGGGGCTTACGCAGTGAAGTCATTATATTCTGTTTTACAACAATGTAGCAGTTATGAAAACTGCCTGCTTTGAATACCCTTTGGTTTATTAATACACTGCCTAATGCACTTACTTTACAGCTTGGATAATCTTGTTGGGTAAAGTACCAATAAGGGTGAATTTGGTAAGTAGGGGTGTTGTCCTTCCTTCCACAGCTTGCCCACTCTGTAGTGGAGCATAGGAGACTCTCAAGCATGGTATAAGTCTGGTCCTCGATGAGGCACATGGTATCTAAATTTAATTTTTCTTACCCGGACTGGGTACTTTACCCAAATCTATGCCTGGAGTCCTTGAGGTAATTTGTATGTGTGGACAGTTACTACATTGGCTTTTCTTTAAGGCCTTGCTTACATGCCGAAAGTGTCTTGTAGGTGCTCCACACGCTTGCCCAATTATTATGTCTTTTATACCTCATTGTTCTTTGTCAATGGCTCTAGGTGTTTGCTAATAGCTTGTTCAAGGTTGGACAACTTGGTTTTAAGCCAATGCAGGGAACAATTGCTATAAGTTGTAACTGTGGCTGGTAGTCTTTCATTTGTTTTGTAGCCCCTCCTATCTGTATAGAAATCTGCAGTTTCGGCTAGGGAATTGCAAGTTGTTTGTAATCCCTGCACTTGTAAAGATATTGGTAACTGCAAGAGGACCTTTGTGGTAAGCAAAATTAAGAATTTTGGAAGGCCATTAAACTGAATCTTATCTGCATGGCCTTCGGCTTGTAAGGGTTGTTGTATCATTGGTTCCTTCTTCTGTATCTTTGCTGTTATCTGTTTTTTCGAAAAGAAAAACAACAAGTGGTACAAATTGTTGGGGAAGGTTATCTGGTTTTGATGTTGCAGGAAAACTGGATATAGTAGGTTTACTTTTAAGCGTGTCTTTTTTGGACAATTGTAATGTGATTATGTACAAGCAAACATTCTGAACCTTTTTGGAAGTAGGAGGCTTATAAATAGTTTTTTTGAGATGTAATACAGTGTGGAATTGGACATAGCTAGAACTTTTTGGGTGAGAGACATCTAGTCTCTACTCTTTTGTGTAAACGAGTTAAAACATCATCAAATACTCTATTAATTTTATTTATTTTTTAATGATAAAAAAAAATAATATAAGATTTTGTAGTGCTCTAAATCTCTTAGTTTGGTACATTGCAGGTAACACAGTGAAGCTTTCCCGTCTTATATGAAGGCAGAAATAGGAGTCCTTTGATGTATGTCGTGCCTTACTGCTTGCCTATATGTGAAGTGGTTCCCTATTACTAGCAAGAGCACAAGAACTATAAAAATACGGCTTTTGTAAGGTCTTCAAGCTTTCATATGTATCCAAGTTATCTATGATAAGTACCCAATCAAACTGCCTAATTTTACTGTTAGGTTGGAAATTAGTCTTGTAAACCAGTGTTTATTCTACCAGAAAAGAATGTTACTGGACTGATGTAATTCTTTAAGGTATTCTATCACTTTTGTAAATATATATATATATATATATATA
>Ga0123341_1000732_pt1 | contig 22004 bp, 14 predicted proteins | sample Turbeapinknodule_FD_89959 | JGI IMG/M metagenome (GOLD analysis project Ga0123341, IMG submission 89959) | Root nodule microbial communities of legume samples collected from Mexico - Turtle bean Mexico pink nodule | ecosystem: Host-associated > Plants > Roots > Nodule | place: Mexico: Nepantla...
AGTTAATATAGTGATTAGTTTTTTTAAAAATTGATTTGTATTTAATGATTTTCTAGTAAAAACTTTTATAAATAATTTTTTATTGTTAAATATAATTGTTTATATTAATCATAAATGATTAATAATGATCGATTATTTTGGTTAGTTTATTTTGAACTACCTCCATTCTTATTATAATTTTGAATATCTAAGATTAGAGGAACTTGAATCCATGATAACAAGTTGCTGATTTTGTAATGGGTTTGAACATGTTTCTCTTCAATTCTATGTATATATTAATTAAAATAGTTATGTGAAGAATTATATTATAGAATTTAAATTTAAGGTTGATTATGATGAAAAAATTGTGTTTAGAATATCATTTTCTAATAACCTGTATTTTTATTTTTTTTTATATAAAAACCTTACATGTTAGACATCATTATACTACTTGACAGAAGCTGATTACATGCTTCTAAATCATGACATTAACCTTCTAAATCATGACATTAAATAAACTTATTTTCAAGATGAATAACTGGGTGCAAGACTAATTTTTGTCTAAACAAACATTATAATAACTGGGTGCAAGACTAATTTTTGTCTAAACAAACATATAATGGAAGAAGAAAACATGTAAAAATTTTACTAAGCAAAGAGAATAAATCTGATTAACAAAAGTTTCAGGCAAAACCTTCAACAATAATTTAAAGGTTCACAATTTATCCACAAACATTCATAATAGAACATTATAGTGTTATTTTCCAATAATTGACTCAACTTATAACGTTACACATTACAAATTCAAATAGTTTGCAAGTACTATATATATAATTTTAGATAGAAATATAGCAAATTTGGACATGTGAAATACTATAAATGGTGTAATTGACGATGATCATAGTTTGTAAGATATTTTTAATGCCCATATATTAATTTATCAAATGTGACATTTTTATTTTCAAATTAACTTTTAATTATAAGTAAAAATAATTTAATCTTATAATGCAATTGATTTTTTAAGTTGTTTTTGTTTACAGTTAAATTTTATGTGAATAATTATGTCAGTTTACATAACAAATAAGTAAAACTGTAAAAATGTGAGATTCACATTTCGTTAAAAGTTAGTTAAAAATCCAAATTGGGTTTTACTATTGGAGAAAAAGAAAATCCTATATCACACTTAGAAACTTAAATAAACTAAAACAGAAACCCAAAATCTCCAATACTAAGAGAACTCATTTTACGCTCTTAAACATACATTTTCATATGTTTTCAGAGCTTATATTTTTTAAACTTTCAATTATTTTTACACTATGGTTGTATTTGCTGACGAAGAGAATGCGGAAAGAAACTAAAATTGAAAAGATTTACGTGAAAACTTTCATTATATTTATGTATATTCATTTATCTTCTATAAATTATATCATAAATATTTACATTTTATTTATTATATAACAAACAAAATAAACTTTTAATGATAAACAAATTTATCCCACTTCTGGCTCAATTTTAGAATGTTTTACCTAATTCATATCATTTAGAATCTTTCCACACATTTCCATTTTCTTCCTCTTCATTTCTTTTGTTTTTCATACCCAATCCAAATACAAGCTTACTCAAATAGTAAACTACAATTCCTCAAATTTGTTTCTTTCGCTCTTTCTTGTTGTACAGAAAGTGGTACAGTTGCCCAAAATATTGACCAACATCTAGTTCAGCTATACATACTAATCTACAACACTGTTTTAGCATGTAGCAGAACAAAAGAGTTCTGCACAGAATTATCCAAATTAAAGTTGTACAAATGTCCATGCCAAAGGTTTGGTTTGGTTTTGTGCATGTATATATATATATATTGTTATATTATATACACACAGAGACCTAATCTAATGCACAACTCCATGATCAGTAGTTATGAATGTTTCCTTTCCCATTTCCCTTCACGTCTGCTGTCTCTGTCCCTACGTTCTCCAACTTGCCTTGACTTGCTTCCTCTTGAACTGTGCCTCTGAGAATATCCACCAGACGGGCCTTCAAATGCTGATACTAATTCTGGATCTCCAATGCTGCTGGTGTCCCCTGAGTCCTTGCTTCCGTCAACGTTTTCTTCGTACATGCTGCCGGTGTCATCCTGTCGGTCACGCGACTGTAAAATAGTAGGAAGTTGTCCTGTGAATGTCCGAGATCCTGAAAGAACTATAGTTGGTGAGGGTACAATTGATGGGCTGGTGGAAGGAATTTCGGGCTGTAAGCTTCCACTACCAACTCTAGTGCTCCCTTCATTACCAGATCTCCCATTTTCTCTTTCGCGGAATCTATCCCTGGGTCGGCTGCAACAAGACGAGAAACCCACAAAACCACATGAAACAATTTATAATGCAAACCACCAAACAAACAATGACTCAAGTATTTTAAGAAAAACACAACAAAAGAGGATATAATAGAAGCCTAGAGACCAGTAGAAGAGGACTCGAACTTTTCAAAATGATTTTTGGACCCTGGCATGGGCTTTTCAGGTCAGGTCATGTTAGGCCACATCAAAATTACAAGCCACTTTTACAAATAATTTTCCCTCTGCCCCCTTGAAAAATAAATAATATTCATTAGGAAGGAAAAATAGCCAGAGCTGACAAAGACAAACAAAACTTATAACAACACAACCAAAAAAGAGACAGGAAGAACCACCATGACTGTGCCAAAAGGCCCAAAATACAGCTAGAAGTCACCCTCCACTAATGGCATGATGGTAGATTAGAGACCAATATGATCACATGATCACATCTCTTGCATCTGTTTCTCTCCCTCTTATATGGCATCATCTTTCGTGACCTATTTTGTCACTATTCTACCAATGAGTTTCCCCCAAAAAATGAGAACTCCAACTAGTCCCCTCTTTCATTGTGTCTACTCTTTCTAGCATGACTTCCTCTATTTTGCTATGTCCTAATCTGGTTTGCCAGTTCAAATTTCCTAGCCAATTTTTTTGGTGAAATCTCTTGCAGGTGCAGTCAACTTCTCCATTAACACATCATATGCTCACCACCTCTCCAAAAAAATTGGCTACTCCAATTTGCTAGCGTACCAATTCTCCCAAATGTACTGCCTCGTCTTTGTCCTAGATGCATTGCTCCTATTTGTGTCCCAAATGCACTAATCTGGTCTCATTTTCACCCTACATGCACCAGCCTTACCTCTATCCCAGACATTGTTAAACTTAGTTTCAAGTTTAAATATTTTGTCTCTAATAGTATTGGTTTGAAGGTTCTAAATGTAGTTTAGAGAAGGTCGTACCTCATTGCTTGCCAACTATCTTTCTAACAATTTTCTCGAGTTGCCTTCATAGATTGCTTTCAGTGGAGCTCACTTTTTATGTTTTCTATTTATTTGGGAGATGAATTATCTATTGTAGCAAGTTTATAGCTTAGTGAGCTTCAACTTGAGGGGCAATGACAGAAAAATGAGAAATATCTATCATCTCTTCTTAGAATATTTTAGATGAAGTTTGCAATCAATTATATATATTATAAGTTTGCAATCAATTATATATTATAATTTGACCATATCTCAAATGGATCTCTAACAATCTTAAAAAATATCCAAGATATTTATAATTAATGTCATGAACCAACTAACTCAAAAAGTCAACAAGACATTCTAGTATGAGCTCATTTTGAGCTAAATTTCAACTTTTATGGTAAAAGGGGGCAACAAGAATTTAATTCTTTGAACACTTCGACATTGATTAAAACCATGACAACAACTCTTTCAAAAGTTTGAGCTATTAGTTGAAGGCTCAAGAAGGGTTTTATAACAAACAATTAAGAGATATAAATTAATCTTTAGCTTATGCTTTATGGTCAAGTGCTCAAAAGTTTGAACTTGCCACCAGCTTCCTATATTCTCCATGTTTCCTCAACTTGGTTCCCCTTCAACCATTCTTTGAGATCCAAATCTCACTAGCCTGATCATCGGTACAAAACTGTTGATACCCATGGAAACCTTGCTTCCATCCACATTTTCTTCATATGTGCAGCCACTATAATTCTGCTGAAAATATGACCGTAAGATTGTAAACAGCTGGCCGGAAACTGTACTGTATCCAGAAAGAACTATAGTTGGTGAACTAGAGGAAGGTATTTCAGGCTGTATGCTTCCACTAGCAGCTCTTACTCCCTTTACCCCCAGATCCTCAATTTTCTCTTCCATGAAATCTACTCCTAGGGTTACTACAGAACGAGAAACCCACAAAAAACTCCATTAAGCAAATACAAAACCATGGAAAGAAACTAATTTAGAACCAGAACATTGATCACAAGAATGAAGTTCCACAGAACACAGGATATGCGGAACTGATTTAACAGCTTACCTACTGTGAGTGGATGATGAAAAATCACGCCGAGAAGGTCGAAGTCCTGATTCTGCTTGCTCTATTTCGCGCTGGAGTTCTCTCTGCATATAAACAAAGAGGTAAAATTATTTCAAAAAGCCCTGCGCAGAAAAATATACAACCATTAAGCCTACTCAACTCATGATGCACAATGTTTACCTCTACTACTTTAAGGGAACAAAGAAATATGCATACACATATATAATCATAGAACATCCTCCTAGAACTGAAAAAGACTAGCAAAATGGTATTCAACAACCCACTAGCAGGATCCTTAAGAATTGCTATAAGGAACACTGTTCCTCTATGAGAGATTTAACAAACGTATCATACAACAGTACATATTGTTATATGGACGCTATTTAACACTGGTCTCTTCATTAATTTGGAATCAAGAATTCCTCCCATGGTAATCTGAGAGGGAGTTTATGCAGAGGAACTACCTAGATTTACTGCATAGGAGGGGTCGGCATTTGCCAGCAAACTCAATAAATCTCTATATAGCTTAAGGTTGGTGTCCCTAAGCTTTGTTTTTCGTCCTCAGCATTATCAGTCTTAGAGAAACTGAACTGATGAAATTTTATTAGATCGTAGTGCAAATGATAATAGGAGTACAACAAGTATTTATAGACTCTGCACCGCTTAGCACCGTTTCACTAATGTAACTACTACTAAGCACCATTTAGCTATTGCTTTGTTAGTAATAGCTAACAGCTTCAACAGAATGACAGTTGTACAAGCGTATAGCTGGACATCTGTACAGATTAACTGACTTATTTCTACTACAAACTGGACAACTGTACAGACTAACTGACTTATTTCTAGTAACAGTCAGTCAAATGTAGTATTAAGATGTCCCACAACCCAGAAAGCTTCTCATAAGACTTGGACAATCCTCCTCCCTTGAGTTAACTTTAGTAGTGAGTTAGGCCCAACTTGTTCCTAATTTTGGTGGATGGCTAATGTTCAATCTTGAGCGTGAGAGCTGTGCTAAGATATCCCGTTTTGGTCAGGAATATGGCTAGAATACTTCTTACTAGACTTGGAAAATTCTCATCCCTTTTACCAGCTTTTAGGAGTGAAATAAGCCTTGTCAGTTTCTAATGCCTAGCAACACTAAATGAAGTTTGATGATTCTATTTTGTAGTAATATTTGCTTGGAAGTAACCATCAGAAGAGAAATGCTAGGGATTTCCGCTTTATAATTGGGTTAATGTAATGCGGGTCTCACTGTAAATGGGGATCAGGAATAATCAAGCAACTCTACATATATCTTGAAATTATTACAAGGACCGAGCACATTAAGATTTTCTGACCGAACTGGTGATTCTGTGGTTAAGCCCAGACAAATTGTAGCGGCATTTAAATTCTAATGACTGATAAGAACATATGTTAACTAAATGGTCCTTGGCTCAGTTATGTTGAAACTACATGCCAGCTTCAATATTCTCTCTAGAATATTAAGTTTAGAAGTCTTAATTTGCTGGGTCATTAGTACTAGTAAATGGTAATACTACACTAATACTTGAAATAACTTTGTAGTTTAAATAATTGTATGAAATTAGTATCAGTATATTATAATTTATAAGTTAACAACATATTTCACAATAACAACTCCTGTGTGGGATTACCTGTGTTTGCCTCTCCTTCTCCATATCAAGATTGTGACGCAATTCCTTTGTTTTAGCACGCTCTATTTCTAGCAATCTTTGTCTTTCCAGATCCTTTTCCATTTCAACTGTTCTTTCCCTATTGAATAGTTATAAAAACCCTCAGCTTACAGTAAAAATATCAAAACAATATATATCAAACACCAAGATACTCAATAAGAGCTAAAACCTATCAAGTTCTTGCAGAAGGTCTGCTTCCCGTAGAACCGCTTCTTCCAAATGTTTTTGACGGGCATGTCTCATAAGTAGTTTCTTTTGCCTACGGGCTACAATATCTTCCTTAATCTTGGACTTTTCTCTGATAACATAATAAGCACAAGTTACAAACACTTTGCAGCATTCCTCAACAGCATAAATGGTTAAAATTTCAAAAAAGGTGAAAGAGTGAAAGAAAAGGTAACATTTAACACACCAAAACCAGCAGTAAACCCATTCTGAGCTACCAATGATTACAACTGATCATAAAATGGTTCATACTTAAAGTGCAAACCCACTGAATCAAACACTTCAGCAGGAAGATTTACAGAATAGCTCATACTTAAAAGCATGCAAACCCTCCAAATCAAGCCATGGAAGAGAAAACATTTCAAATATAAAAGTCAAAGTGAGTAAATCAGGTTTTATTATCTACAGGGTTCCTACAATTAGCATTTCCAAGTGGATGTTTACTACCAGTTGAAAGAGAAAACTATAACTACTTACAGGGAACGGATGCACTCTCTGATCTGCTGAAGCCTTGACACATCCTTTTTGTTGGCTGTAAAGTTCAAATTTATAAATCAAATTTGAAGCAGCAGGGTGGAGGATTTTCAGTGACTATAACAATGAAGAAGTTACAACAAGACAACAAAAACCAAGTGTACGAAAACTTCTGAGTCACTTGGTTATAAGAATCAATATGTACTAGACCAAAATGTACTTACAGGGTGGAATCTGATTCCATTCTTTGGAATCTTCCATTCTTCCTGGTAATGCCTGCTCCTTCTGTATAATGTCTAGCTCCAACTCAGCCTCCTCAAGCTCCTAGAAAATACTCAATGATATGTAACTAATCATATAGATAACAAATGCATTTAGTTAATGATCACACATACCATATCATCTTGCTCGATTTTCCGTGAGAATAAATCGAAGTATGAGTGCACTGCTGTTAAGTTGCCAAGTACCTGTTGCAAACTAAATATATTAAGAAAACATGACATAAAACAGTTGTAGAAAATTTGGATACTTAGACAAACCAGAATGCATAACAGCTGAAAATAGTATAAATGCATGACCAATTCACATAGATTTAGTATAAATAGATTGCAATACTTTGTTTCCTTATTGAAAAAATATAATCTTTTCACTACATGTTCACGAGACTCTTGCATGAATCAGAACTTCTATACACAACAGCAGTGCAAATTTAATTGTGCTTCCACGTTTACAAAAGGTTCATATCTGTTTAGTTGAATTTTAAAAGCATAACTAATACATGCAGCCAAATCTTTATTATAAGAGGAAAATGTTTGAAAGTCATGCATGTTATAGGCCTTAGAAAGTGAAGTTTAAACATAAGTTAAACTCACAAAATTGACCTGTAAGGTAAGGTTTGCACCCACTTATATACTATAATTTCACCACATCTTTAATCAAAGTGGGATCTCCGACATGTTCATTGTGCAAAAAGTCTTTTTATTATATATCAGGGTACAAAAGAAGCAATCATAAATGCATATAAAATCCCTAGAGGTAATTGCATCCCTAATTTCTAGTAATTGCTATTTACATTTACATATTTAACACGTGTTGCATATGCTATCTTACACATCAAAATCAACACAAAGAAGTAATTGTGGTTTATTATTCACTTGATGTCCACAAACTGGGGTAGGACTAAATATTAAGTGCCAACCATTATCAGCAGCAACAAAATTTGGACTTTCCTGAAAATCGAAATGATGCTATGGTTGTTTTAAGTATATTACATTATTACCTGGATAATAGATTCACGTGTATTAGCAAAGTCTGGGTCATACTGCTTTGAAGAATTCGAAGAAAGTACTTCTTTCAGGGCCTTGCAAAGAAGCATAATTTAAGAATCCATTATGGGATAAGATAAAACAAGACACAATTATGCTTTCGACAGGAAAAGGATTTAATGATTTTTGTTTAAACTGGCATGAATGACTAGTTTCATTATAGAAGATACCTCTTTGGCTTCATCTCCTTCATCCCTCAATCTACACAGGACTTGACATGTCCTCTTTTCAAGGTCTCCCAGCTTGCCATCTAGAAAAGTTAGAAGATGTATAACATAATCCAAAATTCTAGTATGCCCATTTCATACAGATAGCGAGGATAATGATTAATACCTTGTTTTGTAGACCCCAAAGTTTCAATATTTTCCCATAAATTTTGAGGAATCAAAGAAATATCTTCAGCTGGTGTGTACAGGCAGGCATAAGCAATAAGTGCTAATGAAAGTTGCAGGATAGGACCATCTTGAGATGGCTGTGCATTACACAAACAACATATGCCATCAGCTGCCACAAGAAAAGATTGCAAGTGATGGCGCTCAGCAAATGGAATATAATTTGAAAGAAGTGCCATCGCATGAACCCTTAAATGTAATGACAAATCAGATGAGGCCAGTACAACAACTTCATCCCAAGTACTAGAAACCAGACGAGATAAAACATAATCAGGAATAGATACAACTAACTTATTTGGAATGAAGTCAGAGCAAATTTTTGAGTTCATCACAGCTCTTTCTCCATTCGTACACTGGCCAAGAAGTATTCCTAAATGCTTAACTGCTATAATACGTTGCTCAGGTTCGGCATGGACTAGCAGTGTACAAAACAGGTCTATAAGAGGAACTTCACTTTCTTGACTGTTATAGATCCCTCTAGCAATTAAAGAAGTTAACCACTTATCACTCTGCAAACGCCAAGAGATTTTTGGCGCACTGCAAGAAACATTTTTTATTGTGGAACATATCATGCCTACCACACCATCCAGGCAAAAGTTAAATGGTACTCCAAGTAAACAATCAAGCATCAGGCAAGAAACTTCCCAGCAACTGCTTTCTTGAAGCATAACAGCCAATTCACAAAGGCCTTGAAGACCTATTCTCCAATGAAGTGTGAACATGTCAGATGATTTAGTTGAAGAATTTTGATCATCTTCAGCTTTAAGAAACTTCTGAGAAATTGATGTCAAACATTTTGAAAAGACAAAGCATTCAGCTGATGCTATTGATAGCTTTCTACTTATTTGATTATGAAGATTCCAACAGCGCTCAATAGCTGGATTAAGCTCCGAAATGAGACTCTCTATGTCCCTAGAAAATCCTTCCAAATAATCGGAAGGTAAATCACAATGACCAACATCAGCAATAGAGTTGTTACTCTCTACATTCTGAACATCATTCTCACACACAATGAGACAGACATCACTAAGAAACCATGAATTTTGTTTTAAGTTATCTTCAGAAAGTCCATCGCCATTTGCAGGATAAGCGGGTAGCTGAAGGGGAATCACACCAAATTCTTTTAATTTATTCACTAATAGTAATTTGCAATTATCAATAACACATTGAAACGCACTGATATAATCAAAGAAAGAAGTTGTTGGGGCAAAAGCAGCAAAGTTTGCCAGATTTAATAAAGACTGCAAAAACTCTCTCCTATATCGGATAGATAAATCAGGAAAGATTGAAGCCAAAATAAAAATAGCCAGCGCTGTATTGTATCCTATATCTTCAGAACCATGCCCGACCTCACTCTTTTGTTTTATTTTCATGAGAAGAGTGCTGAAGCACAACTCCTCAAAATTTTGGCAAGAATCACCATCCAATAACTTTTCATCATGAGAAATCTTGGACAAAGAATAAGAAATGATAGGCTTTACCAAACGCAAAACTGAATCAAGAAATGACACATCACAGTATGTAGAACTTGAGAGTGACACAAGCACTTGAACTAGTTTAGGAGCCTCAGGAACCATAGCTTCCATGTGTTCAGCTATAATAGCTTCAAGTATATAAAGGATTATCGCTCTGGCATTCTTTGCATTATAACCTTTTAAATGATCACTTCCAATTGAAGAAACAAAAGAAAATGGCCACAGACACAACTCCGAAAACCAACATAAAACATCAGGTACCAGAGTGGAAGAAACAGATTTCAACTGCAAACCAACAGCTTCTAAAATGGCTTCTCCAAAAGATTTGAATTGCCTTTTCATATTAGGAAAGAACTTCCAGATCTCTGGATATATTGCACAAAAAGATCGGTCCTCATCACATTGATTACCTCGTTCAAACTCTCTTTTAGCAGAAGAACTGTTTTCAAGCCGTGAATCTTCAATTTTTACCTCTTCATACTTTTTACTGACAACATCATCAACGACAGCTAGGTCATCAGCAAAAATGGAAAGTAAATATGTTAGCTGAGACAGATCAAATGCAAGGAAAATGTGGTCTTTCATATACTGTTTTGCATTTCGAGATATCGCCATCCAACCAAGAAATCTAACCAAAGGGTATAAAGAACCAGAAAAATGAGAAATTCTCTGCATCCATGCTGAAGAAGGAATTAAATTTCCACACAAGTAATTATTTTGTACATTAGTTCCAAAATTTTGCTCTTCACCTCCACCACTTGCAGCTATTACCAATCTCTGTAGAAGTAACCAACGTCGCTCTACCCCTTGCATTCTTTCCTGTGTCAAATTCAAGCTACTTTCCTTCAGCTGGTGATTAAAAGATGCCAGCAACCTGTTCAAGTCTTCAGCATATTTTATAATGATATCAATCACATGTTCTGGAGGACAATATAATTTGGTGCCAGTGAGCAAAAAGTACACAAGACTCTGCAGGAGAATTTCATGCATTGAGATTTGGTCTCCCTGCAACCGTTGGATCAAAAAATTACATAGCAGGGCTTGGTTTTGACGAACCAAGGTTAGAGCATCAGCATACTGTACATCAAGGGGAGACAGTTTTATAACCTGTTCATCAAAACCTTCAGCAGAATAAGGACCAATTTCTCCACCAGATACTGTTAAGTTATATTTCCTGTCCAATTCAGCAGCCTCAAGCAGTATCTGAAAAACAAGTTTATCTCTTTTTCTCTCTATACGTGCAATAGTTTCTAAATTAGGTTTATTCTTTCCAGAAGTCCTTTTCACTTTAACTTTATCCTGAGGCTGCACGGTTTTACATTCATTAATGTTCAAAAAGTCAGTAAGTTTTGAAGAGGGTCCAATAGACAAAATAAAATAAGGATTTACATGACATTCTGCAGCTAACAACAGAGCATCAATCGCAGCATCATGGCTTTCAATAGTGACATCACTCTGAGAATGCAAATCTAAAGCCAAGCGTCTAAACTCAGAAGCCCGAAGTTCACAATCATGATGGTTCAGAAGTTGGAAATAATCTGCCTGCAGGTTGAAGTATTCAAAACCAAGGCCAGCATCCAAGATATTAGTAAGAAAATGATGGGTGGAGTGTTTCTCAGCCCCGTTTTTTGATTCCAGGCTATTATCTCCAATGCTAGAAACAGAGCTATTTTGCTTAGGAACATTGGAGAAATTTGTCAATGTCATACTCTGCAGTTCTGGTGGGGAAAAAAGTAGACTACGATCTTCAGCAGAATCATATTTACTTGCTGTTTCTGAAACATCAGTTTTTCCATCAGAGTCCTCATTACCATTTGACTTAGAAAAAGTACCTCCACCATTGATGCCAGAGGAAAGAGGTGAAATAGATGCAGTTTCTTGATCAGTTGGTCGTAAAACCGACTTGCAAAGGTCAACATCGGGTGGCAAAAACATGTGTGGTTCTAATATTGATAGAAGCACGCTGCAGATAAAAATGTAAATGTGTAAAACAAAAAGAAATATGCTTAGTTTCTAACAATTTTTTATTGTTAAACTTTGTACATTCATGGAATGGACAATAAACTTGTAATGATAGTTTCAGTCATTATTAAAAATGAACTATAATAGTAGCAAAGAGATCCAAATGCATTTTATTTGGGCATTGAAGATTTTTATCTAAATTATGATAAGTTCTCTATCTAGCTGATACGCACACACATAGGAAAGTTTTAAAAGAAATTTAAGGTAAAATTTTCAAGCCAAAAAATCAGCTGTATTTTCTACAACACAATACAGCAAAGATAGACAGTGACGCCATACCTAGGAGCCACAAATCCATGCCTCCATTCTGATTCCAAAGAAGGCAGAACAGCTGGCTTTCGTACAGCAGTACGAATGATATTTAGAGCAATTGTACAATTTCGTTCCTGCTTTTCTGGAAATGAAGAAGCTAAATCTCCAAATGCTATTTTGCTTTTTGATACAGCAATGGCAGGATCAAGAAAAGGTTCCAGCATCTCCACAAGAAAGAGGATTTTGTGTTTAACTTCCTGTTAAAGACATTAAATAGTTTTAACATTTTTTTTGCATCAGCAAATAGTTTTAAACAATAGTTGGCTCTTCTTTTTTGTTAGGAAAAATGAAAGGCAACATCTTCAACAGATAAAGAGCTAAATCATTCATAGTCAGCAAATCAATGAGGACATAATGTGAAGATAATGAAATTATAAAAGGAAAGACATATTTACCAACGACATGTTTATACTCTGTTGTAGTTTACAGAGAACTGAGAGGATTGAGAATTGAACCAAGAAAAATTGATTTCTCATTCCATTTAGAATTCTGTTACAACAAATATTATTTAGGTACAGGTAGCTTGATCTACAAGGAAGAGAAACAGTTACAGCCAGCAATCACAAACCAGCTGGCTCACTGAACAAACAGAAACCCTAAACCCTAGAACAAACAGAAACAGTTACTGCCGTTGTCACATATAGCTGGCTGGACCAAACTAACTCAGTACAAAATTCAAACTCAGTGGTAGCCTGGTTAAGACATTTTGTGTCATCAATACCATTATATAAAGGTAGGGGTGGTCATGGATTGGATTTTTCAAAATCTAATCCAGATCCAATAAAATGGATTGGATTAAAAATCCATATCCAATTTAACTAGACCAAATTTATTTGGATTTTTTCAAATCCTTTCAAAATAGATTAAATCCACTTTATCAATTAGATTAAATCCATCTTGATCTAGACATGGGCTGACATGGCTTGACTTGGGTCCAAGCTGACTCAACCTAAACCTGAACCAACTCGGCTAGACCTGAACCCGGCCGACTCAACTTGATATGGGCCTGGGCCGACTCGTTTTGAGCAAACTTGGCACTACCTGACTCAGCTCGACCTGGACCTGACCCGACTAAACCTTGTACCAGGCTAACTCAGCTCAACATGGGCTCGAGCCCACTCGGCTTGACATGGCCCTGAACCCACTTAGCTCGACATGGCCCCAGACCCACTCGGCTCGAAATGGGCATGAGCCAACTCAGCTCGACCTGGACCCAACCTGACTCAACCTTGTATCAGACTGACTCAATTCAACATGGGCCCGGGCCCACTCGACTTAACATGGGCCTGGCCCAATTAGCTCGACATGGGCCCATACCAACTCGACTCGACATGGCCCCGGATCCACTCGGCTCAACCTGGACATGGGCCAACTCGGTTCTACCTTCACAAAATAAGTTAATTTCAAGTTTTCTAGACCCACTGTAATTATATCACTCCCATTCTTTGATTTGTAAGTTGCATCTCTACTTGTAGCTTCACCTATGCATAAGATTCATGGTAAGTGCTAAAACTAAGTAGGGAAACCAGTATGATGATTTCTTAAACCAAGAAAAACGTAAGGTATTGGCACTGACTGGTATTGGACTTTTTAACCATAAGAATCTCGAACACCAACATTTTCATTAACAATAGGAATCCTTATGATATCTTTTCTTTTCCATCCCAAAGGATTATAAACAACAAGCATCAGGTATTTCCCATTGGATGAATTGACTTCTGATGTAGGACGATAAATTCTGTTTAGAAGTTGACACTTTGAAATTTAATCTATGGGTTCTTACATCCAATTTTGGTTGCTCCCTTTGTCAAACAAGCAAGTGATTCTGAACAACTTTCTCAACCTTTGTATAACCTATTGAAATTCGTTTAGCATAATCATCAGAAACATGTTTTTTTGTACCAGATTTGGCCACTGTTGTCCCAAAGAAAGATTTCTCACAACCCTCCCATGTTCTCCCAAACCCATTTGAGGAGTGTGCATTAGATGTACTTCCTTGAAGGTACAATTCCTCTACCACCTTGATAACAAAAACCTGAAGTAGGTTCTTGAAATGACGGATTGTTGCTATGTTGTGTATCCTTCATAGCCTCCTACACATCATGGGCAACTTCCATAGCTTGAATTAAGTTCTTTTGGTCATGTGGCCGAACTTGATTTTGTATATCCTATCGTAGCCTTGCAAAGAAATACCCCCTCAGCTGATCTTCGATGTTTGGTTTGTTTGTAACACCAAATATTTTGACTTGTTGGATGAAATCTTCCACACTCCCAGACGATGTTAATGCTGCCAAACTCTCAAATAGTGTGCTTGTCCTGTTGCCTCCAAATATCCTTAGTAGTGTTGTTGCAAAATCTTCCCAGGAATTGTTCTTGGAATTTTGTCACCAGAATTTGAACCAATGTGCCTGCATTTCCTTCCATGCTAATGAAGGTTGGGCATAATTTGGCTAACCCTTTGATGTTCCAAACATCAAAACATTTTCTGCCCTTGCTATGTAACCTTTTGGGTCAAGTCCCTTCAAACGTGGGCAACTCCACCCTTTTAACCCAAGGGCAAAGAGGTTCTTCCTCATCTTTACTAAATCTATAACTATCATTGTCCTCCTCTTCTCTTGTCTTGTCCCCATCAATTAAATTTTCTCCTCCATATTTGGTATGCTTTCTTTTACCAGAGTCATGTATGATCTAAAGTCTGCAATTTTCTTCCTCTATTTGCTGAGCAATTTCTTTATTTCTATAATGTCTAGTATGCTTTCTTTTACCGGAGTCATGCTTGTTCTCAAGTTTGGAACCTGCCTCTGTCCGCTGACCTATTTCTCAAAGCACTCGCTCTACTTTCCATTATGTCACTCAAAGATCCGGCATGTCAGACCAAATTTGTTAAAAAAAATTCACAAAGAAGGTAAAACACAGAAAATAAATTGTAGGGGCAGTCCCTTAAAACTGTACTACTTATCAGAAAACTTCCAAACCAAGGTTTACAAAGGAAAATACTCCCTTTCACACAGGGCATTCCCTGTTACAAAACAACAATCCTCCTTCCTCATCTACCACATAAGAAAAGAAAATATAGAGTTCCTAAAAGAAAGTATCAGCCCCCTTCTGCAACAGCTATCAACAGCTAACTAACTTTTAAATTTTCATCTATAATAAAATCTCCACACCTTCACATTATTCCCCTTTCTATCAGGTACACCTTATTGTAACTATGTTTTGTGTCATTCTTTAATTAGACAATTTTATCCTTTAACAAATCCATACCATTATATAAAGGAGAAACAGCCTTTTGTAACCACTTTCCTTGTCATTTTTTAATCAGACAATTTTATCTTTTATATGTAGAATAATGCTTCTTCATATACATAGCACATTAATTTGGCATTGAAACTACATATATATAGCAAAATATCAATAAGATAACAAAGGGGAGGAAAAGATAATAATTCTTATTCTCTTCTAGAGCAAGTTATGTACCTTATATTTTCCTAGTATGTCATCCATATGCCCCGACAAAGCTAGCACAATATATTTCAAGGCAGCACGAGCACGAACAAGTGAATTGTGAGCATCCTGACAGACATGACAGTTTCTTAATTTGAAACCATAACAAGAAGCTTTGTGAACAGAATAACAAGAAACCAGAGAATGATGGAGTATTGAACAAACTTTCTACCATTTTGTAATCTAAAATCACTCAAAAAATGTATAGTTCAAAAGGTCATGTGTGAAAGACATATGAATATACAATGCAAGAGATATGTGTGCAAAAAGACGGAGTTCAATTCTCATTGCTTATTATAAGAAAACATTGTTTCTAATAAGCAGAGCAGAAAGAATTATCAGTTATCGTGAAATACATTAAGCCCAAAAGAAGAGTTGTACCTGGATTATTCCCAAAAGATCCTCCAAAAGCTCCAATGCAAGATCAACCTGTGCAAAAAAAAAAAACGCCCATAGATGATGAACAAAAAACATAATCTATAAAAAAATTGACATTTTAACTTCTTGCCACACCATTTAATCTGGTTAGCAAAATTTAGTTCAATAATGAATAACACTCACATTAAACAAAATGGCTGTGCAATGTATTTCATAAAGAAAAATGAGCAATTAATGTAAGAAAGATATGCTGATTGTGAGCAAGAACCAGAGCATGAAATTTAAACACAAGGACAGACCAAATTTCAACAGAAGTTTTTTTGTATTATAATAATGGTAATACTTGAACTATGAACAAAAATAAAGAATTATTTTAGTCATAACAATCACAAGAATTATTTTATTCATAACAATCACACCAATTACATTATCATCATCTCTATTTGTAATAATTAAAAGCTTTAAACTAAGGAAATAATAATATATTGAAATGAATAGGAAGATTCTGAAGATACTTTTCCTAATTACTATGGAGATTAGAGAATATTGTTATCCTAATAATATGCTATGTACGACAATTATGATGAAGATAAAATACAATATTGGATCACAATAATGGATGATGACAAAAATATTGCTGAAAATATCACAGGTTACAAATAAGAAGGACAATCATACCTTTGCAATCACCTGAGTCATCCATGGAGCTAGCACACCAGAACACAGATCAATCAATACACATGCAGCCCTAGCCTACATGAAAGAAAAGGTCCAATCAGCTGATGACCCAGAAGAGCAAATTATTTCAATAGAACCTGAAATTTTGAGACGTTTGTTTATCTACATTTTAAATTTGTTGATATCACCATGGATGTGCAAGCACTTTCATCCATTTTTTAATTTATACTAGAAAAAATTAACACAACAGAGTTGCAATACTGCAAATTTTCTTATCCTAAATTTCTAGTCATCTATTCAAGAATTTGTCCTTTTTAATTAATCTAGTCCTTTTTCTTCATATCCCATAGGCATTCTTGAGGTTGCCAAGACGTGCTTTGTAGTTTCTCTTTACCATGAGTGACCTTCCGATTGCTTGTGCATCATGGTTGCTAGAAATCTCACATAAACTAGAGATATTGATGAAACCCTGATTGATAGAACACTTATTGAGCCAGCCCAACCTTCTGAGCATGACCCAGGACACAGGGCTTGGCCAAGCACATCCCACAACCAGCGACTCGAGACCCATTATTCCTTCGAGGATCATCAAGGGAAGAGCACCTGAGCATGAACCAGAATATCAATTATTCTTTCTGTTAGTCTTTTTGTAAGACATGGTTTAATGTAATAAATTGGGCTCACATTGGCCTAAGAAGAATAACCTAGCTTAGGCTTATAGAAACCCTAGCTATAGGTGCACATGTGGTCACACTTCCCACATTAAGCACATGCTTAAATGTGTAAAGTGTGACCCCTTCTAGATCCACAATTAGTGACGCCATTTTAGGGAGTTAAGTAGTTTTAGTTTCAATTTCAAATCTCCCTCCCTTTCTTAATCTCACGAAACCTATACTATAAACAGGTGGTCACCTCGTCTTGTATTTCACACATTATTTTGAGTAAAGAAACTCTGCATGAGTGATTTTTTTAGTGCCTAAATTCCCGAGTCTTATCTTGGCTAAATGCTTCAAGTGGCGACTATCCTCACTTATCTTGGAATTCTTCTCCTCCAAGTGGTGTGAACTCCTCCCCTCCTCCACCTCCATGGAAGTCTTCAAGCGTCTAAGTTCTTCTTTCTTCTTCTCTAAATCCATTTCTTATGTTTTCACCATTCTCTTATTCTAGCTTCAATTGAGTTCTTTATTTTTCGCTTGCATTCCTTTCATCATGTCCAGTGACAATCCTCACTAAGTCATCACCATATTTTGTTAATCCAAAATCTTAATACAAGTGAAACTAACAATTCAATGAGCGTGTCTCCTAATTCAACTCATATCAGATATGGTCAAATTATAGTATATATATACATACAAGTGGTGCAAATTAACCCTAATTCACACTTTTTAAGATGACAATCCTTGGCATAATGGGATGTGTTGGAGATCTCATATCAACTAAAAATATCACCAAATTACAATATACAAGATAATTCAAAACTCATCTTGCAAGCCGATTTTTGGAGGTTGAATAACCAAAACTTTCTAAGAATGGTTATTTGTTAGAGATCACATATCAACCAAAGATGTAGTCAGATTATAGTATATGTGCATACAACCTCTTATAAGCCGATTTTGTGAATTTGAGTTAGACTTAAAAGTTCACTTCCTAAAATTATTAATATGTTTCTCTTCCTTACCATCAACATCTCTTCTTTTTAAGCTCTTTGAATTTTTTTTTTCTCCAACCACTACTATGTTCTTCTCACAAGAGTCTTCTCCTCTCACTTGACACAATAAAATCTGTCAAAAACCTAAGGCAAAGATCAAGCAAGGAAGAGTACTGTTTACTTACATGCACAACTGTATTGGTCAATCTCTTCCATTCCTAAAAGTGTCTAGCAGTGAAATATATATCTTGGACACTTTGGCAAATGCTGGTTGGTGGTTTTGAAAGCATTCATTAAAACAGAAGCTGATTACATTAAAGGGATTGTCCTTCTTTGCTTTACTAAGTTTACTTTTTCTTTTTAGGTTTTGTTCTTTGTTGTAATTCATCTTGTGGAGTTCTTTTTTCTTTTACCAATAGAAAACTTAATCCAACCTAAAGTAAACTTTTTCTACATCAAAATAAAAGAGAATAAAAAAGCAAATAGTTGAAAAAAGATAAATACATTTATACGGCTCAAAGATCAAGCAGAAGGACACATACTATGCATGAGAAAAACAAGATTCAAGCTTAAAAGTAAGAAATAGTTGGTTGACTAACATGAGATGGTGAGTAGGATGACAGATAACCAGCACAAGCATGAACAAGCGAACGATACGTGGGTGATGTCGCAGTAGCAACAATCTGCACATATAATACACACTATCAAGAGAAGAAAACTTTACGCCACCACAATGTACTCAATTTAAACATCTTGCCAGTTGGGTCTATAAATGCCTTAGGAATATAACCTGAGATAAAGCCTGTTGAACAATAGGTTGTTTCCACTGAGAAAATGTATCATCGACAACATCAAAAGAATTGCTCACCCATGGGCGCAGAGCTACAAAAACAGAAGCGGAAGGCAAACATTGAACAAAGCAATTCTACAAAAGCAATTGTAACAACTATGACACTTTTTTTTATACAATCTAAAACAATGTGATTTTTTATGTCAAAATGTAAAACAACTGGAAGTTTATGGTCCTGAACAACAATGCTAAGAACTAGATAAGGATAATAATCTGTCTCTTAAATGATACCTTTCAAACCAAAATGTGAAACAACAGAAATTGATACTGACATATCATTGAATTATAAAACTGGGAATATAATTTACGGTTTTGAAGGGATATACCAGTTTTTCGATAGACAAACAATATTTTAGGGCTCCCCACTCCCCCATCCACATTTTAGCAGTTTTCTAAATTACCATGACATTACTCTATGCTAGCCATTCTTTTTTATAATTTTTTTAATAAAGGAATAAATTCATTAAAAGAAGAATTTATAAAGAATTTGAGGGATATGAGCAACTCCATTACAAAAAAAGTATAAATAAAGCAACAAAGAAAAAGGGAAATTATCAATGGAACAAAGTTATCCCATTCCTCTGCAATTTGCAAATCTGTTAGAAACCTCCTTAGAAAAATCAGTTACCACCTTCTCACTCAACCATTTTGCCTTGCCGAAAGTTGTAAAACACAAGCACAGCAGAGGTTGACAAAAGTGAAGAAAACAGAGGACGTTGCAAGGTGCTCTACAACCAGATAAGTTAGAAAATGACAGGACACATGATGAATCAACACCTCTTCTGAAAAGCACCTGATCCACCGAGATTGTGATACTATTGGGCATGATTGATAACTATGGATCAAATCAGACAAGGACCAATGAACTCTCTAATAACAGCTGGATATTGACATGGCCAGAACATAGTTGAAGATTTGACACAGCTAGACATTGACAGTGACACCTGTGCAGGTCGAAAGCTGAAGAAGATGGAGAGCACATGGGCATGCTACGACTAGAACAAATTGGGGCAGTGTGTCAGGGAAAGCAGGCCTAATATCATTCGTTGGAAAGAAACAGGGCGGAGACCTTCCTCCTCAATGTTATGACAGTAAAACGAAACCAAAAGAAGAACCAAGCAATATGCAGGTAGAAAATAATTCACAGAAATGTAACAAAAAAGGAAAAGGCATTTTAGTAGGTGATGGGCATTCACTATACAAGACTACAATCCCAACTAGGTTGACACGTTAGCCTGTATCAATCCTTTACAGAACACTAAAATAAGATATTACTTTTTATTTTTAATTAGATAATGTATATATATTTTTCCTCCGACAATTTAAACAAACATTTCGCTGATTAAAAATATTAAAGAAATTAAAGAAACCTTGTGACATTTCTGCTAAATATTGCAAAAAATGAGGAGAGGGACTTAAAACCAAAACTGCATATAGGCTCAAATATAGGAACTAAAAGTGCAATTAAGTCAAACTCGAATTTGCTTCCCTCAAATAGGGGAAAAAGGTCATGGCATGATTACCATTTTATGCTGTGAATCTGTTACCAAACCCAAGCACAATTTATTAGAAACACTTAACCTGGCAGCAGAGCTTGTATAAGTGGCAGTGCAGCCCAAAAGTCTGAAGATCTCTCTGCCAACTTGCTGCAAAGAACAGGCTGTAAACTGCAGTGTTAAACAATGTACACAAACTAGTGCAAATTATGACAATATAATCAACACCAAGAAATTATATAGCATTTTATTGAAAAAACCTGTGATGCACAAGAATAAAGGACATGTAAGATCCCTTCTTCCACAACCCCCATATCTAATACGTTAAGATAGCTGCAATCCCATTGCTCATCTGGCATCCGGAATTCGTCTCCAAACAGGTTTGAGTAATCAACTAAAGTGAAAGGACTAGACAGTTCCAAATTTAATTTATCTTCCAAAAGAGAAGTTACTTCGTCTTGGGGGTTTGATACATCATGATCAGTGTCAGGATTTATGAGCTTGTACATAATTTTAGATGCCTGAAATAAAGGTAAGTGTATGCCAGAAGAACACATTAGCAACAAAGGATTGAACACAGATACGAAAAGAAAAACATAGATTTTTGGTCAAAAGTAAAAGGGCATCTGAACTAGATCATGTATCTTATGCATTGCATAGTAAACTTGTTTTTACATTAATTGTTTCAATTTTACTTATTATAATATTAATTAGGTTAATGTAATTTGTTTTAATAATATGAATTATGTGAAATTTATTAATTATGATGGTAATTAGATTGATAATAATCATGATATTATTATTATGTATTAAAAATTAAATATTATAACTTATTAAAAGAAGACTAACGTACAAACTTAGATTCTAAGACATTTATTTAATATCAATTTGTTATTATTCAAATAGTTGAAACATATATCATATAAGTTATAAAAATTAAGAATCGAAATAATTCAGAGATTTATTTAATATCTCAAAAGAATTAATAAATCAAATTAATCTTTAAGTCAATATTTGGATGAATCAATTCATAATTTAGTTCAAGGTATAAAAAATTTTGTTTACAATAAGAAAAAAAATAATATAATAAAATATTTTATGTAGGTAATAATAAATTTTTTTATATTATTTTACAACAAAAATAGGATGATATAATATTATATTAGTATTATTCTTATTCTTTTGG
>Ga0123341_1000733_pt1 | contig 21997 bp, 29 predicted proteins | sample Turbeapinknodule_FD_89959 | JGI IMG/M metagenome (GOLD analysis project Ga0123341, IMG submission 89959) | Root nodule microbial communities of legume samples collected from Mexico - Turtle bean Mexico pink nodule | ecosystem: Host-associated > Plants > Roots > Nodule | place: Mexico: Nepantla...
ATATATATATATATATATATATAATATCATAGGCATAAGTAGGAATATGTTATATCTTCTCACTGCTTCAAACTTTCGAGTTGACCTATTTTTACGAAAGAGAAAATTGACGCATATTTGTAGCCGATGCAGAAATTTCAGTTCATGAATTTCCTATGATTAGGCCAAGAAAAGAGGAAAATAAAACCCGAAAACAAATCAAATCTAGCTGAGGTTCATATCCATAGTCTCATGTTTGAGCAAGTGTGGTGAACATTTTGTTATTAAAATCCTACGTGAACGTAATTTTATTCAATTCATATAATTTACATTATTATTTAAACTTCAAAGCGTTGATATGGTGTAGTATATAACCATACTATAACATGCATGGCTGGTGTTTCATTGGATGAGAATAATTAGATTAATCTAATAATTTAATGCATTATACTCTTTAATGTGTTCTCTTTCAATATATACATGATCTCCTTTTTCCCTTTCAAACCAATTCCTTGTTCCATCATGGCCACAACCCTTTTGATGACTTGTACAAAACCACGCTATGTCAAACAACGTGGAGTTGTGGACACTAATGTGAAGTGAAATCATCTTAAGAGATCTGCATTCTCCTAATTATCAGGTTAATTACACCCCTCCCTGTAATAGGCCTCTTTTTTCCGTTCAATTTCTTTACAATAATGTTTCAAGTATGTTTATTGCTGCCTCTGATTTAACTTGCTTCTGATGCCTTAAGTCATTTTATCCATTATTGTGAATGTGTTTTCTGTTCATTTATCCATTCATTTTGCCTTGCCTTTTCATTTCAATGTCTACGCAAAATTTGTTCTAGGTATGTTACGGGTGTTTTGTTCCTTGAAACTTTTTTTTTGGTTTTGGTGGTCATGCAATTGCTATGAATTTTACATACATTTCAATAATTTGTTTACGATTCTATTTCATGTATAAAAAGCCAATTTCCCCCTCCCCCTTGTCCTGTTATTTCTCTTATGTGATCACAAACATTGCAATTATATATTTGCCTGACGGTAGTTTTACGCATGTCATCGCTAAGAATGATTCATTTGTCGATAGAAAAGTTGTTTTAGCCTATGGAGGCATTCAACTTTGAGTAATGATAGTGGATCAAAGCATGTTTGTTAGTTCTCTTGAGTGCAATTTCCCATTTGGCAAGGAATAGGAATGTAAATGAAACTGGAAAAAAGGTAACATTGATTGGAATGTGCAACTATTTCCGTGTTTGTTGCAGAATGTGACTGAGCATTGTTGATTGTTGAATATTTGGAAGTAGGAAAAATAATTTTACCTTTTGAGTGAGAATTCTGTCTTTGTAGGAATCAAAAAGTGAAAAGGCTTGACATGTTTCAGTCCAAGCGTACGCCAGCAAACACTTATAACTACGTCCCTTTAACACCAAGGTCTAGATTGGAAAGGCTTCTGAGGGAAAGAGAGCTAAGGAAGTCCTTCAAGAACACTCTACCAACTGATGAAGCAAGAGATGGCAACAAAGAGGGAGAACAATGTTGTAGTGATTCAAGCATAAGTGAGAATGAAATTTCAGGTGTTCATAAGGAGGAAGAGGCCACGGAAACGAATAAGCAAGATGAGAGGCCAAACAAACAACGTTTGTTGGTGGTAGCTAACAGGTTGCCAGTGTCTGCTGTTAGAGATGGTGTGGAGTCATATCAACTTGAGATCAGTGTAGGAGGGCTAGTCAGTGCACTTCTAGGCAAGAAAAAGTTTGTCACCTTGCATTAATTGTTTTTACTTTGGTGTGTTTTGTTGATCTGTTTCTGATTCATATATCTATTGTAAGTTTGTAACTCAACTATGCTAATTAATTACCTTTCTTGAAGATCTAATAGAGGTCACAAGTCACAGCAATGATAGTTATCTTCACAACATTGTAATAATAATCCATTGATCATAGGAATGGATCGAACTTTTCTATTTTTCAAGTGAAGGTTGTATGAAGCTTGTTGTTTCTGTTGAAGGTGTAAAGGAGTTTGATACCAGATGGATTGGGTGGGCTGGCGTGAATGTGCCTGATGATGTTGGACGGAGAGCATTGACTAAAGCTTTGGCTGAAATGGTATGAAGCCTTCTTTCTTTATGTGTCAAATTTATATTACCAAGCATGAACATATATATGGCCTCTCATCAATGTAGTGAATAATGATAATCTAGCTACTCTTCTCTTTGCAATATCAAAGACACAGAAAACCATCAATATCTTGTCCTCTTGATTATGTGCTGTTGACTGCAGCGATGTATTCCAGTATTTCTTGATGAGGAGATAGTTAATCAGTACTATAATGGCTACTGCAACAACATCTTATGGCCTCTATTTCATTACCTTGGGCTTCCGCAAGAAGATCGACTTGCTACCACTCGTACTTTCCAATCCCAATTTGATGCATATAAGGAGGCAAACCAAATATTTGCTGATGTAGTACATCAGCATTATGAGGAAGGAGATGTTGTTTGGTGCCATGATTACCACCTAATGTTCCTTCCAAAATGTTTAAAAGAACGCAACGACAAAATGAAAGTTGGTTGGTTTCTCCATACACCCTTTCCTTCCTCAGAAATACATAGGACTCTACCATCCAGATCAGAGCTGTTGAGATCAGTTCTTGCAGCTGACCTAGTGGGGTAAGTCATTCATGCATCTCCTACTTGATGATCATTATCATACTACATTTACAAGCTAAGTTCCTTCGATAAATAGAAATCAAAAGCACGGACAAGCAAATTGTAGTCAACAAAGTAAGGTGTACACACAGTGATAATCCATAAATCTCTCTAAATTCATCTTCCACCTTGATACTTACTATTCTTGCTTGTCCAATGCACTATTTAGTAAAAAATATCACGTGGTAAGTTCGTATGTTGCTATGATTTTTGAGTCTAGACATTTTATCCAATGATGTGATTTTAATATTTACATTGGTCTGCATTCCAGATTCCACACCTATGATTATGCAAGGCATTTTGTTAGTGCTTGTACTCGTATTCTTGGGCTTGAGGGCACACCTGACGGAGTAGAAGATCGAGGGAAGCTAACTCGAGTGGCTGCGGTATATCTGCATATATTAATTTCCTTTTCTAATTCTATACATCGAACTGTAAAAACTGGAATTTCATCCCGTGTTGTATGTTTATCAGCATTGAATATCTTTACCAATGAGTATGTAGTCTCTGATTTCCTTCTCATGATGACAATGTTTTATTTTTTGGGAGTGTGAAACTTCAGTTTCCTATTGGGATTGACTCTGAGAGATTCATTCAAGCCCTTGAACTCCCAGAAGTCCAGGAGCACATGAAAGAACTGAAAGAAAGATTTGCAGGCCGAAAGGTGAGAACCGTATATGCCAAAGTTCCAAGTTCAACAGTTTGAGAAGTGGAGGTTATTGCATGGTTTCTTGGTTCTGTTCTCTAAAAATGTGAATAACTTGTTCTTTTTAAATGGAAAGGTAATGTTGGGTGTCGATCGTCTTGATATGATAAAAGGAATTCCTCAGAAAATATTGGCATTTGAAAAGTTCCTCGAGGAGAATTCCCACTGGCGCAATAAAGTTGTCTTGCTGCAAATTGCTGTACCTACTAGAAAAGATGTTCCTGAATGTATGCTATTTCTCTAGACAAGTTTGAAGCGTTTTGACCCATTGATTGAGACTCTTTCTTTATGTATTTTGTTTGTCATCTTATTCTAGTTATTGGAATTTTAAATGACTGACACACTCTTCACTTAATGCTTTGACAGACCAAAAGCTTGCAAGCCAAGTGCATGAGATTGTAGGACGCATCAATGGAAGATTTGGAACACTTACAGCTGTTCCAATTCACCATCTGGTTGGTGTTTTAAACATTTACAACTTAGATTTCTTGCATGGTATTTGACTGTGGAAGGATCACCAGTGTCAATGCAAATATCTATTATTTGAAATCTCGTTGAAAGCACTAAATTTCTCACACATCACTATATATGAGCGATCCTTGATACAAACTAGTCTGTGCTCTATACACTGTCCATTTGATCATGATGTTTCCACCCAAAAGCTGTAAATGCAAATATTTGGGTTTGAGTTAGTACCAATTTGTTATTCTCGATCTGAGTTCTCATCTGCATTCTCTACTAGCTGTCTTACAACATATCATTATCTAAAACATATTCAACACATCTCATTTCTTCATTTCTCATTTGGTCAAGTTGTATAAGACAAGTGCAAAAGGAATAAAAAAGAGGACAAACATTCCGGTAGATGATCGAAGTAACCACTAAGCAGATCCTATGAAATTCACCAGGAATCATAACTGAAAAATAGGAATTTCATTTTACAAATCTTAATTTTTACATAGCAGCCATTTGATAACAGACTTGGCTGACAAGTAAAGAAAACATACCTACTATAAAGTACCCTGATGGGATTTTAGTTCTTTCAAAATTTCCATAAAATGACCTAGAATAACCCAATAAAAGTATAAAACATTCTTTGCCCAAATTGCAATAAATCTTCAATAACTGGTCTCTTTCCTCCAAGGAGCTTACAACACATTCTTTCCAGGTTACCTGGATATATTTTACAATATTTGGGGCTTTTCTATTAACAATCACTTATTTCTGTAATGTTGTCAAAAAAAAATTTCGGTTCCTTCAAAAATTTAATTTATATATTCTTTTTCTTTCTTTTGGAAATATTCAAGTGACTAGTGTGACCGTTCTTTGCACACAGTGGCTCTGTATTTTGTCTTGTTCATTATCTGTCCTTCTCTTGATTGCTTAAAATTTTAGGCAAAGTAATTAATATTGCTAATCTTTCCCAGAAGATGTGACAAATGAAAGGAGGTCACCCGTTTATTTTATAGATAGTTCAGAAAATATTTGTTAGGATTATTATGTCGACCATGTGATGATTTCTGGACCATTTCTTTCAATGATTACAGGATCGATCACTTGACTTTCATGAATTATGTGCACTCTATGCTGTAACTGGTACTCATTTTCTGCCATAACATAAGATTTAGTACATGTGGTACTTATTTATTCAAAAGTAATAATATTTTTTATATCCAAGCAGTTTCACATTTCACTATTTATTGGATATGTGAAATACTCAATCTGTAGGACGTTCTTTTGTGTTATTAGTAAGGAAACTTCACTATTTTTGTAAAGAATTTCACTTTTCTTTCATATGCTCCTCATTTTATTTAGACGTCGCACTTGTTACATCTTTGAGAGATGGAATGAATCTTGTCAGCTATGAATTTGTTGCGTGTCAAGCATCCAAGAAGGGGGTTCTCATTTTAAGTGAGGTAATTCAGTTTTTTAATGTTCTCATTTGTTTATTTTGGCTCCCTCTCTTTTATTTTCTGATTGTTCATTGTTCTTCATATTTGAGAAAGAAGCACTTTTTGTTTTACTAAGATCACCATAACTTTCAAATGATTCTTCCATTAAGCATGTTAATGTTGAGGTATTTCTAAGAAATGTGCAACAGTCTAGTTTTATCTCTTTATTTCGTAAAACAACGGTAAAACCCTTTTTTGTAGAAAGGTAGGTATATCACTATTTAGCTGATTATCTCAACTAGGTTGGACCCAAGCTGCATAAATCATTTGCAGCATACCAATATTATAAGAAATAAAGAAAATAAATACAGTAAATAGACCAAAACTCACTTAATTAACAAAACTATAAAAAGGTAAATGAAACCTATCCCTACAAAAATCATAGCGAATGAAATCCGGAATGGAATCCTACCAACTATTACATTGATGACTAACTCCAAAGTTGGCAAGTTTATCCAGACACAAAATTGCCTTCTCTACAGATATGTGATGCATGAAAATTCATCCACTTAATCCTACACAAAGTCTTATTCCATTGATTGCTTAGCTGCCAAGGCACAACGAGTGAGCTAGAAAAAGCCTGAACCACTCTTTATCCACGGATTATACCATCCCCAATCCATATCAAGAAAAGAAAAGCAACCAGCAACAGCAGCAGAATCCCAAAAAGTTCCCCCAAAAGCAACTTAACCAAGTGAACCTTTGGCTGCTCAATCAATATTGTATTTAATCCATGAACTTATAGGAGGAAGAATTATAATTACTTTTTATTTAGAAGTGGACTTTAAGCTTAACTCAACCTCATAAAATCGGCTTATAAGGTGAGGTTTGCACTCACTTATATACTATGAAATGTTCTAATCTCTAGTCTATGTGGGATCTCTAACACACACCCCTTACGTTGAGGCTACCAACTCGTGCGTGAGACTATATATTATGGATGGTCCGATAACGGTCCGATAGCGGGTGACCTGATAATCCTGACAAATAATCACTAGGATAGGCTCGAGATGACTCAGTTACCATATTAAGAAGAGAACTTTAAGTCTAAATCAACTTCATAAAACCGGCTTATAAGGTAAGGTTTGCACTCACGCTTCACTGTCAGTCGCCCTCGTTTTTGTCGGAATCTCGTCAGAGCCGCCCTCGTTGTTGCCGGAATCACGTCGGAGTCGCCCTCGCTGTCGCCAGAATCTCGCCGGAGCTGTCATCGTCAAAATCTCGCCAGAGCCGTTGTTGTTGTCGCTGTTGTCACCAATTGGATGGCAACTAGATCTATGGATCTGTCTCCTACCACTGAGCCCATCCGTCTCCTACCACTATGCCGCCGGCAACTGGTTTATGGCCTCTTCGGCTGCCACTATGCTTAGTCCATCTATCTATACTAATCATGTCAATGTTCACCTTTCTATTGACAAATTGGATGGAACTAATTATGACACTTGGGCCTCAAATATTAAATTATGGCTTTAGAGTCAAGATTATGTTGATCATCTTACCCAATGTGTTCGCACTGTTGCTGCAAATGAGGCTTCCCGTTGGTTGAACATTGATGCTCAATTATGCATTGTTATTAAATCTACTATTCACTAATCTTTAAAACAATTTTTGTGTGTTTTTGAGACGTGTTCAGGAGTTTGGGAACAGGTGAATTATTATACACCAATGATACTCAACCCTTTTATACTTGCCTTTCATCTATTTCTTTTGTGTCCATTCCAAAGTCTGTAGGTGATGCTTTAGCTCATCCTGGTTGGCGTCAAGACATGCTTGATGAAATAAGTGCGCTTCAGAATAATGGAACTTGGGACCTCGTTCCTTTACCTTCTAGGAAATCTGTTGTTGATTGCAGGTGGGTCATTGCTATTGAAATTGGTCTTGATGGTACTATTGACCGTCTCAAAGCTCGTCTTGTGGCAAAGGGTTATACCCAAATTTTTTATTTAGACTATGGTGATACTTTTTCTCCAGTAGCAAAGATGGCTTCAGTTCGCTTATTCATAGCCATGACTGCTTTTCAACAATGGTTTTTTTATCAATTGGATGTCAAAAATGTCTTTCTTAATGGAGATTTGTAGGAAAAAATTTATATGGAGCAACCTCCCAGCTTTGTTGCTCAGGGGGAGTCTTCTGGATTGGTTTGTTGTCTCCACAAATCCTTATATGGTCTCAAGCAGTCTCCCAGGGCTTGGTTTGGAAAATTTAGCACAGTTGTTCAACCGTTTGGTATGACTCGCAGTGAAGTAGATCACATGGTTTTTTATCGTCACTCGAGTGTTGGGTGTATCTATCTTATAGTATATGTTGATGACATTGTTCTTACAGGCAGTGATCACCATGGCATCTTACAAGTAAAACAACACCTGTGTCAACACTTTCAGACCAAAGATTTTGGCAAACTCATATATTTCTTAGGGATTGAGGTAGCACAATCAAACAATGGTATTGTTATTTCTCAGAGGAAGTATGCATTGGATATTTTGGAGGAAACTGGATTAACAAATTCAAAATTTGTTGAGACACTTATGGATCCTAATGTCAAACTCTTACCTAGTTAGGGGGAGCCTTTCTCATATCATAAGTACAAAAGATTAGTTGAAAATTTGAACTATCTTACTGTCACTTATCCAAATATTTCATTTGTTGTTAGTGTGGTGAGTCAATTTCTTAATTCACCATGTGTTGATCATTGGAATGCAGACATTCGTATATTGAAATACACTAGAGGTTCTCCTGGAAAAAGGCTTGATATACGGTCACAATAATCATACTAGAGTTGTATGTTATTCAGATGCTGATTGGGCAGGGTCTCCGTTTGATAGAAGATCTACTTCCGGATGATTGGCACTGGATGTTGGATCTCCAACACACGTTGAGGCTACCAACTCGTGGGTGAGACTACATATTATGGGTAGTCCGATAACGACCCCATAACGAGTGGTCTGATAAGCCCAACAAACAATCGCTTGGATAGGCTCGAACCTGACTTTGATACCATATTAAAAAGTGGACTTTAAGCCTAACTCAACCTCATAAAACTAGCTTATAAGGTGAGGTTTGCACCCACTTATATACTATGAAATGTCTTAATCTCTAGTAGATGTGGGATCTCCAACACTTTTAATTCCAAAAAATTTAAGCACCTAAAATTCCTGTATGTTAGATTTCACAGTAAAGGAAGAAAACTTACCAACTGTGTATAGACAGACACCATGATATATTTTGTTTATGAAATTGAAATAAGGAACTTAGACATTCTTAAAACAGCAAGTTTCCTTTTGAAACGTATAGCATCAATAATATGGAAAATTGCAGATTGAAGTACCAAACTGACAAACTTAGTCCATGACCCTTTTAAAACATTCAGCACATTCAGAGTGCTACTATGATCAAAGTGTATATTTAAGCAAGAACCAAGCCAATCCCAGAATCTAGCCACAAATGAACGTACTGAAAAAACAGATGGTCCGCAGATTTCATATTTTTTAGACAATGACAACATTTAGAAACAATGAACATGATTCCCTTGATCGAGTTGTCCTCAATAGGTAATTGATTATGTAGCAGCCGCTGGATCAAAAAAGATTTAGAAGAAGGAACATATTCATTCCAAATAGCCATGCCATGTCCTAGTGTAGAAATACTGCCAAAAAACGGATGTAAAACTTGTAAAAGAAATTTCCAGCCAATTTGTGTCAAATGCATTTTTAATGTCAAATTTCATTATCATGTTAGCTAACACTCATTAGGAGAAATGAATTTTGGAGCCATAACAGCCAACCAATCAGCCAAAATCTTGGTAATGGTCTTAAACTTGAATTTAGCTAATGCAATAGGTCTAAAATTATCCATCTTGTCAGCTCCAGGTTCTTTGGGAATAAGAACATCAGCATTTCAGTTGTAATTAGGGGTTGACAATCCATATTTAAAGAATTGTAGTAGTGATACATAGACATCCAAATTGACTGTGTCTGTATTCTCAATGTAATCATCATTAAAAAGCATTTGACAACATGATCCTCCAATGCTTTTCTATCTGTGACACCCCAGTCCTCAGTTTTGAGCATAGAAATATGCTTGGTGGCTTATTTAATCATAGTAATTCTGTGAAAATATTTAGTATTACGATCACTCCGAACATGCCAGAAAACATGAGCTTTCTCCTTCCAAAGCTCGTATTCAATAGATAAAGCCAACTCTAAATTTTTCAAAGCTTGTTGTTCCTGACTGCTATGACCATCATCCATGATATCAATATCAATGGAAGACTGAATCTCCTTCAATCTTTGCATAGCTGAATTAACTCTATGTTGAACCTTGTCTAAAATCTCACAATCCAAACTGAGTTTCTTGTTGACTTCCTTTAATTTCACGAGTAAAACATACATAGGAAAGCCACTCCATGAAGTGTCCCAGGCATCCTGAATGACAGATTCACAATTTCGATGTTTAGTCCACATAGCTCTAAATTCGAAGGAGGATTTCCATCTGCTAGTGTCAATTTCATGCTGCATGAAAATTTGAAAGTGATTCAAGAAACATATAGGAAAGTACAGCAAAAGACCATACTCCAGGCATCCATCCCTTCAGAATTATAAACCACTCTACCAAGTCTTTTGTCAGTTCTAGCTCTACCATGCCTACTGTTAATCCATGTGAGTTGAAAACCACAACTAGGAAGACTAGTTAGGTGATTATGATCGATCCACATATTGAATTCCTCAACAGGAAGATTGGCCAAGGTATTGTAACCATGATATTCATGACTACCCTGCCCCACATTATAATCACCTAGAAAGGACCAAGGTCCAGGATTAGACTAGACCAAAGTCAACAAAGCATAATAGAGGGCTCTTGTTTTGATATAGGTGTTGGGGCATCTTTAACAGCTACATTGTATTGTATAGCATTAACTGTAGAAGAGAAAGCAATGAATTGATCAGAACTTGCAATTACAGAATGATCACAAAATTTACTAGATAAACACCAAAGGGAAGAAGATCCCTGATTTTGTGCAAGTAAAACATGAAAAAAAAAAATAATGCAATTTAATGAATAATACTTTCCCCGCCTTAACTTGGTCAAGCTTGCAAGTGTTAAGAACTATATACAAGTTTGTGTTTCCTTTATTACTATATTCATATATAGCACCTTAATCTTATCTTTTTCATACCTTAATTAACTAGAAAGAAAAAAGAGTGGCCTGTTGCTCTCTCCTAGTGGTACTTACACTAAAAGCAAGGTTAACATTGTAGAAAGACATTTGCAAGAGAATAAGCTTGGATGACATGAAATAATTGTTTTTGATGCAGGGTATTATGGTTGCTGACAGACTGAAATTTATGTAGTTACAGAAATTTTCCCTTGTGTTCTTGTAACCAATGATGCATTACTGATGTATATTAAGTATAATGTTCATGTTCTTCATTTTATGACCATTGTTGTGAATGTAAATGTACAAAATGATTAACCTCTTCAAAGCAATATACTTTCTGTTTTTAGCTTTTTTATGTGTATAACCATGAGTGTTGGATGCAAAAATAAAAACAGAAAGATTTGTGATGAAGTGACAGATAGACAAGGATAGGGTTTAATAATAGGTTCTAGTTCAAGACTTCCGTAGATCATATAGAACATACCCTTTATAAAGTTAATACTTGTTAGGAAATATAATTTTTTAAAGATATAAACAAATTTTTATATCTACAATTACTTTATTGTAACATAATTTACTCCCAAAATCACCAGGTGACTGAGCTTTCAGTATTTATCAAATATTTTTAAATTCTTTATATGGTATCAGTTTGCAGGTGCAGCACAGTCTCTTGGTGCTGGTGCTATCTTGGTAAATCCGTGGAACATCACAGAAGTTGCTGCTTCTATTGGTTATGCGTTGGATATGCCAGCTGATGAAAGAGAAAAACGGCATCAGTTTAATTTCAAACATGTGAAGACTCACACATCACAAGAATGGGCTGCAACTTTTGTGAGGTTAATCCTAAACACTGCTTGCGCTTTGTTCTTCTCGGGTCAGTTTTGTTTCTTGTTTTATTTTTCTTGTAAACCAAGCATCCTACCTGCAATAGTTAGGATAAGATGGAACAGTTACAGATGACAACTTGATGCCTTGAGCCTGCCATCCATTACATTATTTTCACAAGGACTAGCATGACAGAAAAAGTTGAGAAATTTTGTTTTATGATATGCCTATGTAATATCATTCAATTTGTTTTATGCAAAGTAGATAAAAGAAAAGGCTTCACCGGTTTCTTTATTCTTTTGAACAATCCAATTTTAGGTAAGTTGTCAATTGCAAATATAGTTGATCAAATATTGTCACTGGAAAAATGGAAATTCCATTATTTGAAATAGCCATATTAGCTTTGTCTATTGCTCAAGATTTTGACCTGACCTTCTAATGATGATCTGTGCCACTTTTGCTTTTCATGATTATTTATTCTACAAGGTTTTTCTTTTTGCACAGTGAACTGAATGATACCATTGTTGAAGCTCAGCTTAGGACAAGACAAGATCCTCCGTTGCTTCCCAACAAAGTGGCAGTTGACTGTTACTCAAAATCCAATAACCGATTAATCATACTGGTAAGCTGTTAGTTGGATCATCAAACTCTGAATAAAGGACTGTTCCAAATTAGTCATCCTATTTGGCGCAGTAAGTATTATGCTTACATTTGGATACCGAAACTAACTTGATATTACATGTACAAGTCTACCGCACATGTTAAATAGAAACAGAATTGAGGACTTGTGTGTTTCCACTAGTTTTTGTGAATGATAACTGCACTGCAGGGTTTCAATGCCACTTTGACTGAACCAGTGGATTCCCTTGGACGGGCTGGTCAAATTAGAGAACTGGAACTTAAATTACACCCAAATCTGAAGGAAACTTTAAAGAAGCTATCCGATGATCCACAGACAACAATAGTACTTCTCAGTGGGAGCAATCGAGCAGTCCTGGACAAAGTATTATCAAGAAAAGTCCATGTGTTTTTTTCATTTTCAGCAACATTTGCTTTTGGACTAACAACTACTTCATGCAGAACTTCAGTGAATTTAATATGTGGTTGGCAGCGGAAAATGGGATGTTTTTGCGACTCACTTCAAGTGAGTGGATGACAACCATGCCTGAAAATTTATGCATGGATTGGGTTGATAGCGTGAAGGTAGACTGGTTGCATGAATCCAAGCGTTTCTCATATCAAGTTCCTTTATTTTTCTAGTCTGAATTTTTTCATATTTTTATAAAATTCCAGCATGTCTTTGAGTATTTTACTGAAAGAACTCCACGGTCTCATTTTGAGCTTAGGGAGACTTCAATAGTATGGAATTACAAGTATGCAGGTATCTGACAATTTTTGTTCCCATATTCCCTTTTATTTTTCAACCTACTAATTTTCTTCTAATAAGACTTTTCTGTTGATACACATCATCACTTTACTCCCTTCCTAGAAAAGTGGGAGCCTTCTATGGTTCATTGCTAACTTATTGTGACTGCAATTAATATTAGATGTTGAATTTGGAAGGATTCAAGCAAGAGATTTGCTTCAGCATCTGTGGACAGGACCAATATCAAATGCATCTCTTGATGTTGTCCAAGGTGGTCGATCAGTTGAGGTGCGCACAGTTGGCGTGTCAAAGGTATAATAAGCAATTTCAGTTGGCTATTAGAGTCTCTCACCTATCCTTTTCTGTTCAGAAACTTTATTTCCTCTACATGCTAGCACCTGACACTTCTTTTTATTGTCTTCCTACTTGGTATTTTGGAACAGGGAGCAGCTATTGATCGTATCCTTGGAGAGATAGTCCATAACAAAGGCATGAAGGCACCAATTGATTATGTCCTATGCATTGGGCACTTTCTAGCCAAGGTGAGTGTACTTCATTTGATTTTCTATTCTTAGTTCAGCTGTGGCTTTGTACTTTCAGAGAAGTAGCACTAAAAATGACTAGAGTGTTGCCTTGTAACAGTATCGTGACTATCCTAATGTTAGAACATCAATTGATAAGGTAATAAATTATAATATTGAACACTGAAATCACACGTAATACAGAAATACATTTACTTTCCCGCAGAAAGAAGTCTCCCTACAGATAGTATTCAATGTCCACAGCCTGAAAATAACTACACACTCCCTATTTACATAACTTACTGCTATATATGTACCCCTAATAAATAACTGCCAGCAGGTATTTTCCATGCATAACATAGCTACCAAAAATATAGACCTTTCTATGAATACAGATTTTCATACAGAACTACTTTCTAAAAGATTTGATAAATACAAAACTAATTTTTTATCACATGTACTCCTAATAGTTAACTACCTAAAACCCATAAAGAATCCTTTCCAAAATAATTTGGATCTCAGTTCCCATCACCCAAGGACTAGACACATTTTTCAAAGCTGGAATGTAAAAATTAGAATGAAATTCTTGGAGAATATTGATTTTATATTGATCTTACATCAAACTAAAATTAACTGTGTATAAATGAGCTGTTTCAGGACGAAGATGTGTATAAATTTTTTGAGCCAGAGCTCCCTTGTGAATCACCTCCAGTGCCAAGAGCTATGCTATGCAAATCCAATTCATACAGACCATCATCTGTGCAAAAATTAACAGCCAACAGAGCCGGGATTAAGACAGCTCATTACAAGAAACAACGTTCGTTGTCAAACATAGAAAAGAGAGAAATTGACCAATCGAGACCAACATATCGTGATAAAATATCACAGCATGAGGGTTCCTCAGTGCTTGATCTAAAAGGTGATAATTACTTCTCTTGTGTTGTTGGACGGAAAAGATCAAGTGCACGTTACCTTCTTAAAACCTCAGATGATGTTGTCAACCTCTTAAGTGACTTGGCAAAACATTCTTCACCAACAACTTAGCTGATTGTCTTTTATATTGTTTTTTGTTGGTGAAGTGTCTATTCTTGTCAATTGATTCGGCAATGCTCTGTATATCTCATTGCTAGGCATAAACTGACTAATAATTGAACCTGGGACAGGCACGCAGTAAGCGTACCTTGACAGTTACAAGACCATGTGATTTGAATGAATGCAGACATTGGCAACATACTCTTAGCATATTTGTATCTCTCAAACCTAGGTTTGAAACTTCTGCTAAAAAAAATACTTGTTTATGGTTTTCTTTAAGAATTGCTTTTACTTTTTCCTCAAAGCACGATTAACAGAAAGCAAAAAAAAGTGCTGGTTTTTGCCTTGGACTGAGAATTTTACACTGAAGTTTACTCTAAACTGCTTTTGACATCATTATTCCTAAAAATTGATCACTTCCCTTCAGATCAATTTATTCATAAATCAAAATGTTTTTATGTTGTGAATTTTTTACTAAACATCTGAGGCATGTAATGAGGACATCTCAATTATTTTCAAAGATTTTCAAATCAATGTCCACAAATTTTCTGCACAAGTTTAATACATCCTATTACATTGTTTTTTTTTATCATCTAGTTAGTTTTAAGTTTAAAACCAATTCTTGTCCAAATTTAAAGCAGTTTAAATTAAATTTTTTTAGTTTATTTTATTGATAAATACATTTCATTTTACCCCTTTCGTATGTTTTCACACAAAAAAAAAAACATTTGTTTTAGAGATACATAAAAACAAAATTTAAACCATTCAAAACTAAGTTTATAATATATTAAAATCATCAAACATAATTCAAAGAATACGTTGGCTAATACAAAGACTATTATAATTATATACATATGGTTGTGTGCTAAAATAATTTTAAAAAATTATGTATATTTGGTTCTGTATTTATTTGGTATCAAGTTGTATTATCGCATGAGGATCATCGTCACTGAACCTGTAATCTCAACTTTCCACCCTATAAAAAGGAGACAAGGTAGCAATGATATCTCATGGTAAATAGCATGTAGCAAGATTTGTTGACAAAAAACCAGTCGAATACCCTTGGAACTTAAAGCCAGTAACAAACAGAAAAATAATGCTTCTATTTTTCAATTGATATCAATAAATGAGAATACAAAACATGGAATCATACACTTATTCAGTGACATACAAATATTTAGAAAAATGGCCGCCTAACCAAAGCTTTCACTGTCTCATAATGCTCTTGAACCAAGTTTTATACTTGGTGTGGTATTAATGAAGAAAATAAGATCACCTATTTCCTAGCTAATGAATGGTTGCATCAAGAAAACAATTAGCCAAAGAAAAATTAATTCAGTGCAAGTTTAAGCTGGGGTAGAATGGTGTTGAAATGATGAGATAAACCTCAAATCAAGTCCTAAACAACTTGAATTAATTCCCAGGTGCTATTCTTCTAGTCTTTGTGTGCTTTGGCACATATGCATATTGTCCAAAGTCCACGGTTTTTTGCCTATGAATTATGATAAACAGGTCACATAGGAAAGTCTAAGGGATAATAAATTCAGTATTAGCAAAGAAAGATTACCTATTATTAGAAGTGTTCGGAAGATCTTTCACCGGAGCACGGAGACCACTGACACGAGTGCCAGAAGTGCATCTAAAGGATGATATCACAGAGACAAATCTTTCCATAGACTTCTCAGCTATTTCTGAATACTGACCCAGATGGGAAATGTTTGTCCCGAATTTTTCTTCTTCACTACTATTCTCTGTAAATGGTCCTTCAACATTGTGATCACAGCAACCTAAATTCAAGAAACATCAAAATTCAGAGAAACTTCACCAAGATATTTCCTACATGATTGTTTAAAAAACATGCAGAGTTGTTTCTTGGTGATATCATTTCCGAACCCTAACTTCAATCCATTTCCTAAATCAAATATCTTTCTTATGGCTGAGCTTTTTTGGTGATTAGGTAATCTCCATTTCTTCTTTATTGACCATCTCCTTTCATCATTTTCCTCCTTCCCTTGCATAAGAAGCATGATTTATGAAATTCATTTCCAACTTTCACATGAGGGTTAATAGTTAATACCGATAAATCAAGTATCTTCTCCAACTCAGACAACATCACGGGTCAGTACTTTATTCTACTAAAACACACAGTCGATATTAAATTATTTAAGATAAGCTACTGTTTAGAATCAATAAGACTTTTAATTTTTTTTATTTTTTTAAATAAAAGCTTTCATGTTAGGCATCACTCAATAAGACTTTTAATTATCCATAAGCCAAATTGGCAAGAAAATGAAACTGAAAATGAAATTTCTCAATGAACTGGTCCATCAGTATGTATAGAATCTCCTGTGGAAGTTGTAATGTCAGTCTTAAAAGATTATACATCATTGATATCCACCACTTTGGACAGCGAGTAAAATGGAAGCAAAAGAAAAAAAAGACATAATTGGTGGAATAGCAAGACAATTAACAGTAGCTATTTCACTTGTGAAGGTGAAACCCACTAATATTTCTTCAAATTGATTTATACCGTTAATATGAGGAGGTGAAGCACGCTGCGTTTGCCTGGGGTGCAAATTTTCCTGGAAAAAGTCAAGCCATCAGTGGAAAACTAAAAGTGAGTGCTAAAGAAAACCAAAGGTTCAAAGTTAAGAAATCCTACATGTTGAATATTGTCATTAGGGAATATCTTCCTTTTCAAGTCTTTATTTTTCAAATGGTTGTTACATAAATCACTGTCAGATATGGCACTTCTTCTGTTGTCAATGACTATGCCAGAGGATGGGTAATCTTGTTTTTCATCACAAACATTCTTTTCTACTTGCTTGTGCTGAAAATAAGCACTCCTTACAATTACCTTTCTTGTCTCCCTGGTTTTTCCTTCAACTATGTCATGGAATCCCTGGTCTTTATTCTTCAAATGGCTATTACATAAATCGGTGTCAGATATGGCATTTTTTCTCTCATCAATGACAATGCCAGAGGACTGGTACTCTTGTTTCTCGTCACAAACATTTTTTTCCACTTGTTTGTGCTGAAAATAAGCACTCCTTACAATTACCTTTCTTGTTGTCTCCCTGGTTTTTCCTTCAACTATGTCATGAAATCCCTGGTTTTTATTCTTCAAATGATCATTACATAAATCACTGTCAGATATGGCATTTTTTCTCCCTTCAAGGACAATGCTAGAGGACTGGTACTCATGTTTCTCATCACAAACATTCTTTTCCACTTGCTTGTGCTGAAAATAAGCACTCCTAACAATAACCTTTCCAGTTGCCTCCCTGGTTTTTTCTTCTACTGTGTCTTGGACATTAGTGCGTCCATGCTCCTTGTGCAAACCCAAACACGGTTTATGAATTGGCTGCCTGGGCTGTTGCAGTACTGCATGTTCAGGGCTTTTCTTCTCCTCACCCACCATAGAAACTTAATTCATGCAAACAATGTAATGAGTATCATCAACTAACACATGTAAAGGCATCAGAAATTAGATTTTCCCATCCAAAAGACCAAATCAAACCAGCAAATTTATAGCTTACCATGGTATGGAGACTCTGTAAATTCAGAAATTTTTGTGGCAGAATCATATTCAATCTAAAGAAGAAAAAGGGAAAAATAAGTTAAAAAATATCTAAAAGAGTTTAAGTACCTACAATGAGCAGAATTTTCACTATTACAGTTCAATATTCAGGCAACTTACATGGCTATTAGGATGACAGGCACTTCCCCAATTCTCAGAGTGAATGAGTGATGCAGTACAATTCTTTGTTTCCTTAGCAGCAGTAGGTGACACCCGAGGTGCTCTGAATTTCCTTTTTGCTTCAAGAGAAGCAACACCTTTCATGGCTAAGGAAAAGTTACTCTGAGGAGGAATAAAAGAAACACTGCTACTTACAAGTGGCAGTATGTCGTTAAGAAACATTGACCCTAAATGCCATCATAATTCAATGCCTCAAGTTGATTGTTTTGAATGTTATATTATTGTTTTGAATGTTCTGTAGTTATTTTGAATGTTATATAATCTTGAATCTGAAATTTCAGAACATTGGCAACTAAAGCATCAACAGCATCAGGACATTCGGAGTGAACCATAAAGTGCATTCCTCCCTTTTAAACAAGCTAAACTGATTGAAATCAATTGAAGAATGCTTCTTAGGATACAAAAATACTTGGTCAAGAGATTCTTCTGCACGGGCAAATCAATCTTTTTCTTTGTACTTTCAGAATGAGGAGTTTTGAATTGACTAGTTCCTGCAATTGCCAATCTGGCTGTAAGATTCTCTCCCTGCCATTTAAAAAGAAATGGACTTCAACCAACAGTGCCCTTTAAACAAGAAGGCTATAAAATTTTGAGGACGCATACATCCATGTCCAATGTTTACCTTGCTTTTCTTAATACTTGTTGAAAAGAAATAGTAACGATTTATTCATATTTCCTCAAGCTTTATTTACAATATTTTTAGCATGTAAGCATGCATCTCACCCAAAACTTCATAAAATAGTATGCTCAGTGAAATAGTTGGCAGAAAGTATCCTCATTGTAGAATTTATACATACTCACACTCATCCATGCAAACACAAAAAGGAACAGTGCAGTCTTTTCAGTTGTCAATTCTATTCATGTCATTTTCAAAACTCATTTTCTTTCACAATCATGCAAATTATCCTTCTTATTCCAAAACTGAAGAAATGAAATCAATCATATTATTTTGAACAAGACACGCACTAAAGGCATGGATATTTCAGTTAAATAGAAAATTTACTGATTCATTTTAACAAACACAGTTTCTTATGGATAAAGATATAAAGAAGAAATTAAACGGTTTACCTCAAATGGCATTTTGGTAATTGGATCAAGATCCCCTTTTGCTATTCTTTGTGCTATATCTTTTGGCATGGGTGTATCCCAGGTTAAGGTATACTTTCAAGTAAGATCCTATCATAGACGGTTGAACAAAAATGGAGCAGAGTGATATTAATTTAAAATGACAAAAGAACATTAAGAAATAAGGATATGGGCCTAAAAAGTCTAACTCGACACCAATATCATCAGGTATCTTAGACAAATGGACAATATTTTCATTAATTGGATCATAAACTCGTTGATATTGGAAAGTATGTAATGCCTTCTTGAATGACTCTTCATAAAAGGGAGGCACAGAAACTCCACTGTATCTCAAATGCTTAAGAACCTGAAACATTGGAATTGGCATTAGAAATAGAAAATTTTCATATAGAAAGATTTACATATAAGATTTAAAAGATATATATTATTAAAAAAAAAAACACTTTCTGGGATTTCTGCTGTGTATAGATGTACCTGACTGCTTGAGTGGGTTTAAACATAAAAAAAAAAAAAAAAGAACATTGACGGCTAATACAATCCTTATTGATTTTTAAGGTCCTGATCATGCTTGTTAGGTGTATCAGCCGCACTTACCTTGTCATAACTTCTAAATTTTTTTATGCTTGCATGGGCTCTTTTAAGACCCATACCTGGCAAGGACTGAAGATAGTCACACCCACTCAAAATACACATTTCAAGAACCATTTGTCTGTTGAACCCCTCGAAACTAAGCTCCTTATTCTTTTGTAGCATGGAGTACTGGAACTGAACACCTTGACCAAACTTGTCCATTTTAAAGAGAATCTAAATTTTCAAGGAAGAAACAGGCCAATAAAAAAACAAGGAGTTACATAAAAAAAGTAGGAAGAAATATACAGTAGAAAACAAATAACATAAAACATTTATATGTTAAGCCACGTGGTAAACTTACTCTAGGGCAGCCAAATGGTATAAGATCAGAATCTTCAGTTATAACTACATCAACTTGTCCACTAATTGCCAAGAATGTCATCTGGGCATCTGCCTCGTAAGGAGCAACAATATACTGCACATTCTCCTGCTTCAATACCTTGCACAAAAAAACAATGCTAAACATTTATTTGGAGATATAATAGAACTGTAAGAGATATTATTTGATCTTAGTAATAAGGGAAATGGGTACAACTAATAATTAGGAATATTCTCGATTATTATCCATTATTAGGTTTTCCTATATTATACAAATAATTATGCTGCAATCCTCCATTCACCAATGCTGACCCTCCTTTCTCCGACAAGCAGAAAACATCCAACACACTATCTCCCGACAACCACCACTGTGCAAGAATCACTGCCTAAATTCGTCGCACAAGCTTCCTATCTTTGACTTGTCCAAATCAGCTGTTATATTCTAAAGTTTTAGGATTTAATTAGTTAGGATTTTATCATTTATCTTTATCATTTGTAATCTTTAGTACTCTATAAATAGAGTATTGAACTATTATTTGGGATATGAATAATATATGCACTTTGTTTCCTTTTCTCAATTCTCTATCATATACTTTATCATTGTTCCTGTTCTTAGTATAATCGGAAGCCACCTAAAGTTCCCTTTGTCCAAAGCCTAATTGTTCTTCGAAATCTCTTACGAGAGGACCTAGACGCTCCTGCACACGATCGTTCATATCAATTGGTATCAGCTAGGACCTTCCAGCACTTTCAATGGCAGATTCAACACGCTCCGCTCAAGCTACTAAGGAGATGGAAGATCGAATCTCCCAAAGGATATATAATAGGTTTATGGAACTCGCGACTACATTGAATGGAACCTTGACTCTTTCTATGAAAGACACCATCCAGGATTTACTTACTCAATCTCGAGGTAAACGCTCCCCTCGACCCTCACAGGACACAATGTCGCGCAGACCTCGAACGGGGTCTTCTTATGTGTGTGGCACGCGGTTGGCACGCATCGACTTTCCTCGATTCAATGGCGAAAATGTTAACCAGTGGATTTATCAATGCGAAAATTATTTTCTCATTGACAAGACTTCAGAGGAATTCAAGGTACAGTTGGCACTTGTGCATCTAGAAGGCAAGGCCTTGCAATGGCATATTGCACTTATGAACTCTGATTTAGATATGGATGCACCTTCATGGCCAGGATTCACCAAAAGTCTAAAAGATCGGTTTGGTGCAATTGGCGATGATCCCATGGTTGCGTTGATGCGTCTGCGACAAAAGACTTCAGTTGATGCCTATCATGAAGAGTTCGATTCAATCATTACAAGACTGAAGTTAGCTAGTGATCATATTCTCAGCTGCTTCCTTAGTGGCTTAAAGCACGACATTCAAATGATGGTACGCATGTTCCAACCTACATCTCTACAGCATGCATTTACTTTGGCCAGGACGTATGAAGCAGCCAATTCCAGCAAGTCGACGATCAAATTCCACAGGGGAGTCTTAGGTCCAGCTCCAGTGCCTCTATCATCATCAGCTCCAATCAATGCGGTCCCCAAACCTAAACCCACACGCCACTTAACGCCAGAGTTCATAGCAGAACGCAGAGCCCAAGGCCTTTGTTATTTTTGTGATGAACCCTACTCAATGGAGCACAGTAGGGTACACAAGAAATTACAACTTCACGTCATGGAGATGGAGGAAGAAGATGACGCACAGGATAGTCCTCCCAGTGACGCGACTGATTTATTGCAATGGAAGGAACCACAAATCTCAGTCAACGCATTAACAGGAGTGGTTGGGTTCAGAACTATGAGAATAACTGGATATCATCAAAAACGACCTTTACATATTCTCATTGATAGTGGCAACACTCATAATTTCTTAGATACCCAAATGGCTCAAAAATATGGGTGCATAATTGAGACGATTGCCCCTTTGAATGTCGTGGTAGCAGATGG
>Ga0123341_1000734_pt1 | contig 21981 bp, 19 predicted proteins | sample Turbeapinknodule_FD_89959 | JGI IMG/M metagenome (GOLD analysis project Ga0123341, IMG submission 89959) | Root nodule microbial communities of legume samples collected from Mexico - Turtle bean Mexico pink nodule | ecosystem: Host-associated > Plants > Roots > Nodule | place: Mexico: Nepantla...
ACATTTAATAATTTAAAAGTATAAATTTGGACCTTTTTATTTCGATGGACATTAAGAAGAGTGATGTGTACTAAAAAAAGAAAGAAAGTAAAGAGAGGAGTGATTCAGGATAAAAACAAAGATAAAAGAAATATTATGAGAAATAGAGAGTTAAAGGTGAGAGTATTTCAAATTCTTACTTTGTTTATTTGGAGGTAGAATTTGATATTTTACAATTTAAGTAATCAAAACTTTCATAAATTTCTATAACTTTAAATTTTTCTTAATTTTTTTCCAAACAACATATTTCTCAACAAAACATATTAAATGCTTTAAAAAAATAAATTACTCTCTTAGAAGGTCCTTCTCAACCTATCCCAGAAAAAGTTATTTCTTTTTTATACATTAGCCTCTTTGAAAAAATAAAGCTTTGAAGGGGGTTAGGTTGAGAAAAATGTTGAACTACCACTCAGGTAAACCAAAAAGTTAGTTATCCAGCTATACCAAATTTGAAGTGGGCTAAAGAGATAGAAAGAAACAATGAGGGGTATTTTGGAATGAGTAAATTACATGGAAATAAAGTGTAATTTACCCAAATAATCATAACTTCTCTCTCCCTTTTTCTTCATTTTACTATGAATTATATGGTTATAGCAGCTAAAAGAAAAATATTATAATTTCTTTCATTAGCTGTGACAACATGTATGCTTGTTACAGCACCTGATGCAAGTAAGTAGCTAGGTTTATTTGTAAGACATACTTGAACTTACCGGTTGCCACATAACAGGAAGTGAATGAACCAACAACATTCATAGCACCTAATGCCACCATTTCTTTGTTTCCATCCAGTTGATAGTCCTTCATGGAAGCAAATGTTCTTCCAATTGCCGTGGCTTCCTGATAACCAAAGTGAAGGAGTTAATAACAACATACAAAAGTAAATGGAAAAATATTCTGCATGAGAGGATAATAGTTTCAAAGTTTGCTTACAGTCAATGCTATCATGCCAGCCACGATGCCAATTCTGAAACCTTTTCCAAGGTAATCACCAGTAAAATAAATTTCCTTCACAGATGACGGATTGATGCCTCTCTCTATATGTTTTACCTTCACACATTAATACAAAAAGAAAAAGCTTTACCACTGCTGCAATTAGTACTGTTTCAGTCCTACCAACTTAGTACAGTTTTGAATTAGCATTTGGGGAGAAAAAACCATCATTATCTTAGTTATCTGATAATGCTTTTAATAAGATAAGAAATTATTTTTTCAACATAATAGCTCCAACCAAGCATGCATTTAATCAAATGACTACAGTTACAATCTGCCATACTTAGCATGTGAAAGGTAATACATATATATACTTACAATTGCAACACCATGCTTGTCCGCACGTGTTAAGTATACAAAAAGAGTAGAGAGAACGACAGATATCAACGGGGCAATTGCAGGCACCCAGAAGAATTTCGGGTTCTTCTTTCCCTGATACACGTATCATCATAAAATAATGAGAAACTAATTTACATTCTCCATAATCTGCTTAAGGAATATATAGCCATATGAATTAGTGTGCTTACAATATATTTGGCAGACAGAAGAAAAGCCATAAAAACAGCACCAATTACTATAGTTTGCCAATTCCACTGCATTATGTTAGATACTGATCAGTTTTAGTGTTTCAAAGCAACTTCAGTAATAATTTTCGTGTGCAGGTATAGAGAGGAAAAGAGAAAGCATACTCCATGATGGGCTGATGACAGAACTGAGTGCATCACAGAGACAACATCAGTTTTCTTTGTAAACTTTTGAATCCCAAGGAAGCCCTTAAGCTGTTGAAGGGCGATTGTGATGGCAGCTCCCCCCATAAAACCAACAATTGCAGCATGAGATAGGAAATCAATCAAAAATCCTAACCTGATCAAAAGATCCACGAACCAGAATGTCAGCAAGGTGAATTAACAATAGATCATTTCATTTGGATGATGGTAGCACTAGCTCATGTACAAACATCATGTTAGGAAGATTTAAATTCTAACTCCCCTATTCAAAGTGAAATACCTTAAAACCCCAAGTGTTGCTTGAGTAATCCCCGCAAAGAAAGTGGCAGTAAAAGCAAGTCGTCGATAGTCTACTGGATTTGCAATGGGATCAATCTCACTCTGAAGTAAAGTCCCCAACAAGAGAGAAACCACTGCCACTGGTCCTATTGCAATGTCACGAGAACTACCCATGACAGCATAAATCAGTGGTGGAATAAAGCTGGAGTCTGTAAAAGGTATAAGAAAAGAAACAAAATCTCAATCCAATATCCAAGGAAAAGTAAACACATAGGCAAGTTGAGCTGTTGTTGAGAGATGAGTCTTACACAATCCGTACTCTGGATCTAAATTTGCAAGCTTTGCATATCCAATGTCCTGTTTTCCAAGGCAAATATTAGAATCTAAAACCTTTAGAATGGGCTAAGACGTAGGAATTATAATGCTGTACTAAGATATATCATTCTATTGTTCTTCAAAAGCTAAAAATGACCATTTTATTGCAAATTCACCTGAGGAATACAGAGACTTGCAATAGTTAGACCAGCAATAAGATCCCCTCTAAGTTTTGTGAGATTATAGGTTCTCCCCCAGCTAAGTATGGGGAATATGGCTTCGATGCCAAGGATGAGCTTCCGGGACTTTGTTTGATCCTTGAAGGACCGTAGTGGGTCATCTGCAAAAAATGTTTCTTTTACAGTGGATTGGAATTCCTTGAAAAGGTTTTGCCGCGGAGGAATTCCAACCTTGTGGACATATGGTTCCTGAACATTTGAAGATGACAAACTTCTCACATTCATCTCTTTTGTTTCAAGATTTTCATCAGCTGAACCACCCATTGAGGACATCAACAATGACTTTGAGTTGTAATACTGTGGGAGAAAATTTTATGAGTAATGGAATAGTTTAACTGCAGCATTGAATCACAACAAAAATATTGTTCATGTTGAATTCAAGACTGGCTCCTACAAGGCTACACTTCAATTCTAGTAGATTTTGTTTCTGAAGCATATCATGATGCTCGCAGCTCTGGTATACAACCCAAAAGTGAAGAATATCAGGTACATAAGCGATCTCACTAACTGAGCAATAATTAAAACAAATGTGAACCAACCTGAATTATGCAGAGAGAATGGTGAAGGTCACTGGTTGAATAAGTAAATACTTCTTGAGCAGAAAGACTGCTGTGAAGCTAGTTTGGGTTATATTACTTCAAGTCAACAGCTAAAGTCAAGCTGAAACAGAAAACGTACCACAATAAGGTGTGAGCCCGAATCAAATGCACAGTGTTATGCATAATTAAGAAAAAGAAAATAAATTTAACCGAAGAATGTTAAACAACAACCAGACAATCCATGAATGTTAATTGAGGTTCACATGTAACAATCAGTAGTTTGCTTCGTAAGAAGGATGGAGGAGAAGAAATATATAGTATGAGAAGGTATAACTAGCAGAAGCTACAAATTAGTATAATATTATTAAATTATATGACCACTTCCAATGGCTGTGCTTATTTAAAAACCAACGATTCCAAAAAGCTAAAAATAGATAGAAGTTGAACTGTGGTCCGTAACAACTAGCTATAGAAATAGAAGCCTTTATGTAGGTTTCCTATGTCAAACATTAAGATTGGTTGGGATATAAACTAAAAGAATCTGACAAATCAGTTTGGAATTTAGGGAGGCTGATGGTGAACTTTATTATTTAGAGATGGGTGTGATTGTGATTGCGAATGTTCAAATTAACTTATTTTACATATAAAAACTTTATCAATTAAAAACTCAATGGGTCGTGTGACTTAGTTAACAACATACGCTGAGTCTGCAAGAAGGATTAAGTGCAAAGAGGCGAGGAATTTTACTGTAAGCCTCAGACTAAGAATTAGTCTCATAATCAGCTCAAAGGACCAAAACTTGTGGAGATATCTCAGAGTTCCACATAAAAGATTAAGCTCTAATTACGGTGGGAAAAAACCAAAAGGTCATGAAACAGTACATACAAATTAAGTTAACCAATGACACATTAAATTTTATATTTTGTCTATGGACACATGATTATCAAATGTCTTCGTGTTGTTTCACAGAAGTAATAATCAAGTTTGTGCGAGGAAATGTCATTCTCGAAAGAAAGAGTAAAAAGGAATCAAATTCTCAAACCTTAATGCAGTTGAACACCATTGGAAATAAAAAAAAGACAAGCAGAATCACGTTTGACCGTTCAACAGAATCATCACAATCTACACAATCTTTAACGTGGCTCCACAACATTAACTTTTAGTTTTCACTTTATATAAGCACATACATACAATGGAGAAGAATTGGACACCTCCTTCCATGAGAACAAGACAGAACCAAAACTTGACCTTTTTCCAAACCCTCAATAGCCACTAAGTGTCTATTCAAAAATCATAGTGAGTTTGAAGAATGAAGTCCAACTCAAAAACTAACCTCTCCTTCCTACACTTCTCACGCAAGCCATTGAAAGTGGAGGATCCCAATCTCACCCTGTCACCATTACGTCGAAGCACAAAGTAAAACAAAACAGAAAAATGATCAAAAGGGAAAAGATATATATATTTATATGTATCTCTACGCATAAAGAGACAGTACCAGAAACAGTTATAGCTTCGTTTTCAATTCTCCACAACCGATGGTTCTCGTGTGTCTTCACCAAAAGACTATATTTTATTTTTGAAACATTGAAAACCATCAATAAAAAGTGGCACTTAAATCAAAGAAACCACGTAGCCCAATCCCTGTCCAGGTTCTATGAACATAATCTTCTTAAAGGATTTTCCTTTTTGTTCTCCTGCCAGGCCATGTTTGGTTGTTAAAATTAAAAAAACGGAAAGAGAAAAAGGGAGCACGAAATGTGACACCATGTCTTCTTCCGAGGAAAAAATAAATTGAGGTTTGAATAGCTGGTTGTTTTCATGCATAAAACAGAGGCAATCTGAAAAGGTTTTGATATTTTTAATGCTTTTTAAGGTCGAATGTAGGTGAAGTTGAAACAGATGTACAGTTTAGAGTTAGAGGCACAACTTGTTTGGAGGCTGTGGGGCAACCAAAATTGAAAAGTCAAAAGTACAAAACACTATTGCTATGTTTTGCTTAAGTTTGGTGATGCTTCTTTGGGTTTCGCGGGTAGCCCTACACGTGCAATACTGTAGGAAAATGTTGAATGAAGCCATTTTCTCGACCACATTCATTGTACATCCATTTTGCGAGGAGATACCTGTTGTTTCTATTTTCTTCTATCAGGTTTCTATTTTTTCTATCTAGGTTGGCGCGGCCCACTAGAAAAAAATAAGGATGAATTTATTATTTTCGTTCCTAATTCGTTTAGGTGCGTTTCATATAATTCGCTATCAGGGTGAACAAATTTGTTAACCCGCATAATAATAAAAAAGGTTTTATTCAGCACTTTATCAATTTTTTTTGTTAGACACCATTAATTCCGTAAATCAAATTCTGGAAGCCAACATAGTTATTTTCAAATTTTGAATGGTAAAAAATTTCTCTAGATTTTGAAAGGTAAAATAGTTGTTTTGAAAAGGTTATTCTGAAAAAAAAATTCTCTTCTAAATTTCTATTTTTCAAATTCACTTTCATATTATGGAAATTAAATTCCAAAATTGACTAGGTGCATGAAGAAATTTGATGAGGTGCAAGAAGAAACATCCTAATAAAAAAATATAAATTTTTATTATGCGGGTTGACCCGCAAGCCAACACTTATGCGAGGCGAGCTAGCCAACAAATTCAGCTCGTGTCACTTTTGTTGGGCGAACTAACCCATACCGATTTTTTCGGGTCAAATGTAAGACAAATTAGCCTGTATTACCACCCCTAATCTAAAGTAGTAAAATAAAACGCTTTTATTTATATTTTTCTATATATGTATTATGAATTCATATCTAATTTAATAAATAAGGATTTGTATTTATTTATATTAGAACTCATATTAATTTTACAATAATTCATATCAATTTCAAAAGTCATAACCTCAAGACTTTTCAGTTAAGATAATACCATTAAATTAATTATTTAAAATATTGCTAATATCAAAAGTTTGGTGTATTAAAGAGAAGATATATGTAACATATTACTCTTATTACTTTAACTCCTCTTGAAAATTTAAGCTTTTTAGGATGTATTAAAACAAACTCACAATTGAGAGTTAACAAGTAGGACACTTAATAGATAGGAATGTCCACTTGTGTTCTCTTTTGTATGGTTTAACAAAGAGTATTAATATATTTTTACTTCAAGTTTATTAAGATAACATTATAGGATCAATAATCACATTTAAGGTATTGTTTGTTTTGATACTTAAGTTAATTAAAGACTCCATTAGAGGAACGATGCATAAAACAAAGCACTACACTTGAAAGTAAAAAAAATAGTAAATTAAATAGAGAAAACTATATATATATATATATAAACACAAATCATTTCACAAATTGTGACCAGAGAAAATACGTGTTATCTCTCTACCGAAACATTACATCCTTTAATGACCACTAAGAAATTAACATTTATTGAGGGTTTATTACTGACTAGTACATATCTATCGATAAAATATCATTACAGACAGAAATTTACCAAAGGATACTAATAGTTGCAAATTTTATAATGGTTTTTGCTTATCTATTGGCAAAATTCATTGATAATATTCATCGGTAAATTGAACGCCAAACAAGGAGACCCTTAGTTTTGGGTCTTGGGCTCTTCACGTGTGCTTATATGTCAATAAATCGTGTCAGTAATATTGTTGTTGATTCATTGGTAAATAGAGCACCAAACAAGAAAACCCTTATTTTAGGGTGTTGGGTTCTTCGTGTGTGTGGATATGTCAGTAATGATCGTTGGTTCTGATCCGCCGATAAATTGAGCATCAAATAAGGAGATCCTTACTTTTGGGTGTTAGGTTCTTCATGTTTGCATATTCGTAGGTAAAATCTATCGGTAATGTGCATATATTCTGATCCTTGATAATATTCATCGATGATGGATATCATAAAAAAAAACTAATACATCTTTAATAAGTACATTTCTATTCACTCTTAGAGTGTCTAACATAGTTTTCTAATATTGTAATTGGGAGTAAAATCCATTGTTTTAGACGAAATTTGAATAACTAGATGAAACTAGACCATAATTAGAATCATTGCTTAAATCTAGTTTTTAAATACATTTTTCTTTCATCTTGATTTTGACCATTTGTAGAGACTTTAAACCTTATTAATGATAATGCAGATGAAGAATTACACAATAAGTTGAAGTCTAGAAAGTCTCGCTAAAGAAGAATTGGACAATCTTACATGTCACACCCCGATGCTTTATTTTGGAAAAGGAAGATATTGGTTCGGTGATTTTATTACATTCTAAGGAAGCAAGAATGAAAAAAATTCAATCTTTTGGAATGAGATTTGATGTGAGTTGATTTTAAGAGTTTTCATTTAGGTGACACTTTACTTTTAGAATTGAGATTTTTAAGCAATTATGAGTGAAAACCTAAGGAAAATCCACTGGACATTAACTTAACCAATTGGTTAAGTAGATGTGAAGGTTCATTTCACAAAGGCAAAAGGAAAAGACAATTATAAGGTGAAGATGATGACAAGAATATGATGTGAAATTAAACAAGGAAAGCAAGAATAGAAACAATGACCGAATAAGAGTAAGGAAACTAAAACAAGAACATATTTATGAATTGAAATGGAATGACAATGAACGTATTTTAAAAGAGGTTTTCTTTCAAATTTGGGATTCTACCTTGATGGCAAGGTGAACCAACTTTTCTAAGGAGGAGTACTCATAGAGTTCTACCACATCTTGGATATCCCTTTTTAGGCACTTACAGATCTAGCCATTTTTTATTCCTCACTTTCATGCATGTCAATCTTTGTTAATGTTGTTTCAAGTTCCTTAAAATAAGCATCCACACTTTGTGTTCCTTGTTGAAGTCGTTGGAGCTTCAACAAGAGCTCTTTCCTATAGTGTGGAGGCACAAATCTAGTGCGCATGCATAACTTTAAATCCTCCCAAGAGACCACGGCTAGCCTATTGTTTAGTCCAATGTCCATTACAGTTTTGTGTCACCATTGCATGGCATAACCCAGAAATTATAAGGAGGCTAACTTAACACTTTGGTCATCTTGGACCTCATGTACATTAAAGATTTGTTCTAGTTTAGCCTCCCATCCTAGGTAAATATTGAGATCACCTTCCCCACTAAAACTAGGTATTTTTACAAATGGTAAAGAAGGCTTTGCCACATATTGGCGTCTATCATCAATAAGATGCATTCTCCATTCGTCCTCTTTTTCATGGCTACCATAGTTTTGAGAACTTCTTGATTCACGCCTAGGATTATATCTTTGTCCTCTTTGGGGTCTATCATAGACCGCTTCTAGCCTTTGGAGTCTCTCCTCCATTTGCCTCATCTCTTCATCCTTTTGTGTTATAGATCTTTTTGTCGTCGCCAATTCTCCCATAAGGAAAGCCTTTTGGGGAGATTGGGGTTTAGAAGATTCTCCACTTGAAATATGAGTCATAAAACAAAACACAAATGACAAAAAATTAGAGAAAAAGAAGTTAGTAATGAAAAACACTCAAGGTTGCGCCACTTATGGAAGATCACTCAAAGCACTAAAAGAAAAAATCTTCCCTTAGCCAAGGTCTTTCTTGTGGATGAAAAACTCTCAAATGAAAAAGGTCAAAGCCCTTGATCCAAAGGAAAATCACCACAAAACTTTAGGAAAAGAAATAAAAGACAAACAAGAAAAGCTAAATCAAATTGGAAAAAGAGAATATGAAAAAACTTGAAAAGGAAGACAAACAAGAAAAGGCACAAAAGAAGACTCTAAGAAACACTTACTAAACTTTTAACTATGAAACTTTTTCTTTAGAACTTGTTAAAGCAAAAGGATAAAAAATTCCACAAGGTTGAAAACAATTTGCCAATCAAGTTGAATCCATATGTTGGAAAATGATTTTCTTTGATAAGTGAGAACCAAAGATGCATTTTAAACTTTGCTTCGTTGTTTTTTTCTTAATACTAATTTGACTTATGGAAAGAAATGTCCATAGTTTGCATCAAGCATAATTTTCAAGAACTTTCAATTTTCACAAAAAAAATTGTTGGGATTCAATATAATTGAATACTTGAAATCATGTGTTTGGAACTTTAAATCTACTTCTACTAAAAACAAGTTTCTAATTACTTGTCAAACTTCAAAATTAAAAGCAAGTAGAATCAAAACAAGGACTCCTAGAACACTAATGAACATAAGACTCAAAGTAAAAGGCAAGATCAATAAAAGACATAAAGAGAAACATATTCAAAACGAAAAATGCTATGAATATTAAAATGGCCGAAAGAAATTTTTTGCAAGAATTTAAAGGGCTGGAAAATAAAATGCAAGAAAATAATGACAAGAATTTAAAGGTACTTGAATTTAAAGACAAGAAAGTAAGGGTACTTGAATTTAAAGACGAGAATTAAAGGTGTTAGAATGTAAAGAAATTGTAAAGTGCCGAATCTACTCAAGCAAATTAAGCATAAGAACCTAAGCTTTGATAACCACATGATGTAGGTTGATTTTAAGAGTTTTCATTTAGGTAACACTTAACTTTTAGAATTGAGATTTTTAAGCAATTATGAGTGAAAACCTAAGGAAAATCCCCACTGGACATTAACTTAACCAAGTGGTTAAGTAGATGTGAATGTTCATTTCACAAAGAAAAAAGGAAAAGACAATTATAAGGTGAAGATGATGACAAGAATATGGTGCGAAATTAAACAAGGAAAGCAAGAATAGAAACAATGACCGAATAGGAGTAAGGAAACCAAAATAAGAACATATTTATGAATTGAAATGGAATGACAATGGAATGGAAAACATGAAGGAATAAGAAAGCTTATGAGAGTGAAGTTTGAGATGATGAGCACGCCACTTGGAGGATGAAATTACACCAAGATAAGTGTTGGAAGCTGCCACTTGAGAGCTCTCAAATTCTCACAAGATAAGACTAAAGACTAAGAGGAATAAGCCTCACTAGCATCTCACACAAATTGTGCAGAGTAACTTTTCTTCTATTCAATTCAACTTGGAAATACAATAAGGGAGGCCTCCTATTTATAGAATGAGGAGCCTTGGAGAACAAGTTGTGAGGGTAGGAAGGGAAAGGCAAATATGGTGCGACTTAGGTCATTGACTAAGGTCAATGCAGCACCATCATCCTAGACTTCTAGAAGCTAGGTTAAGCTTCCTCCATTACAAGGCCTCATGAGCTAAACAACTAAGCACACCCCCTTTTTGTACTAAAAGACACCTACTCTACTGAAATTACAAAAAGGGAAACCAATTGATGCTCAACACCCAAACTCTATGCTCTGCTCCTAGTATTCCTCTGAGGTATGGTGGGTCTTGAGGTCATTGGTTGGGCTTGGTCAATAGGCGCCCTCTCTCCTTGGTCCTCAATTTCTGCAGTTAAAATCCTCTACAAAATGTTTAAAAAACAGAGCAAATATTACTCAATTAAATCTTCAGCAATATCTCTCGCAGCAATGTTGGGCTTAATTACAACCAATGCACAAATATGAATCGAATTTGGAAATAATGATTTGGATAGAGAAGCCAAAACGAGATCTAGCACTGATTGGGAAAGAGAATATATGCTTAATAAGTTAAAACATAGAAAGGAAACATTCAATAATTGTTAAACAATATTGTTCTCGCTGGTTGACCTGGTCGCCCGTTGACTTCAGAGGTAAGCGGTGGCTCCTCCTTTACCTGGTGGATTCTGTGCTTCCTCGTGGATGTTGGAAAGCAGCTCCGTTGAAACAGAGGGGGCCCTACCTGTTGATTACACTCTGACGATCAAGTCAATACTGAGCTAAGAAACAATGAGTAAATAAGATAGTAGTTTCAGTCTTAGAAATAGTGTACCTTTACCAGGGATCTCAACTCCCTTTTATAGACTGCTTTTAGGTTACCTCATTGTAACAACCCCCTCTCACCAGAGCCTTATCTCTAGTGAAATTAGGTTTGCTGGGAGGACATTTTGTTACGCTGTTACACAATCTTAGCACAACAACCCGCAGAATCTTCCTCTTTGGAGTGCACAATCTTAACAGCATGGCCGCCAGGGTACCAACTCATATACCAGCGTTGCGGGACCCATATGTTCTGTAGCGCTCTTGGGCCTTGGCATCTTCAGGGGATATTTACTTGTGTTAGACACGAATGTACTATAGACACCACCTGCACGCACTTTCTCGTTGACTAGGCCTTTATATATATACAAGTTTCAAGACACACATCTCTGAGGGCCCACTTGCGTGGCCCACTATCTCGACCAGACCACCAAGCTAACCTACTCCACATGTGCCGATGTCGATGTCTGAAGTCTGGTCCAGTACACAAGCCCCCCAGGCTCGAGCTGGAACTTGTTTCAGTGAAGAGGCCAATTGCTCGCCTATGGCGACCTACGTGGCTAATGAGTGACAGGACGTGCACAATGCCTTGAGGTGATGTTTCACCATACTCTCTCCCTAGCGTACACGTGGACAGATCAACGGTTGGGGCACATTGCCGCTTGCGCTTCCCCCTACACGTTAACCCTTCGACATTTACGCTCCCTTCATTGTTTCATTCCCTCTCTTCACATCCTTTCAAGCATCTCAGCTTCGAATGCTCTACTCTCTTCTCCCGAATACCTCGTCTCCTCAAAGCATAATCACTTCAAGGTAAATTTTTTTATCCTGTAACTACCTTTGCCCTATCATTTCGATGCTTTTAATCTACTTATAACTGCATTGGGACTATTTATATTTCTCGTACCTACGATCATCGTTCTCTGTTTTTCTGCTTATTTACTTTGTTTTTCCAAAACACATACATTTCTTCTTCAAAGTATTGCCTTTGTTTTTCTTCTTTGTTTTAACTTTCCTCTGTAAGATGGATCAACCAACCCCTTGGGCTTCTAGTGACCTCCTAGAGGAAACCTCTGATTTTACCACCCGCGAGAGTAGTGTCGTATAGGAAGAGTGAGAGTTCCCACAAATCTCGTATTTTTTGCAGAGAGCATGACAAATTCGCGAGGGTTGTGCCTTGTAGGGTAAATGAACCCGTTTGATGTGATTAGTCATCGGACTCAGAGGGACCATTCTGCTTTATTTACTCCACCATTTTTTAGAAACTCTTTCTTCCCCTACCCTTTGCCGGTTTCGAATTAACTCTCCTCACTGAGATCAACATCGCCCCTGCCCAACTACACCCAAATAGCTGGGCGTTTGTCAGGGCATTCTCCATCTTATGTCACCACTTCGGCCATCTGCCGTCAGTGAACGTATTCCTTTATTTTTTCAAAGCCAAAAGCCCAAGTCAAAAGCTGTGGGTGGGTTTTAATGGGGTTGTTGGGAGAGTATTGTTGCCCTCTTCCAGCAATCGTACAAGGGCTTCAAGGGTAAGTTCTTCAAGATCCGCTGCAAGAAAAATGATCCAACCCTTTTGGATGGGTTTCCCCTATACTGGACACAGAAACCTAGGCTCAAGAAACCCAGATGCCTTGAAGACTTACCCCCACGGGAACGAGAGGTGTGCGACTTCCTCTCCAACCTCCAAGTAGTATTTAGCTCTGTCGAGCTGATTAAACGCGAGTACAACCCTTAAGGCTTACATTGGTATCCTCTTCCCCTTACATATGTTAGTGTTACTTTGCTTGTGTGTTATTTACTTAAATTCTTAGATGCTGAGAAGAGGAAACACCTGGTTGTTGTGGCCATGCAGAAGAAAAATGCTTCAAGCCCTTCTGCCAAGGACAAGAAGCTCAAAGGGGTGGCCGAAGTTGCTAAAGTTGCTCCCTCTGAGGATGACGAGACCTGCTCGGGTCTTGTCTTCAAGAGGAAAAGGAAAGTTGATGCTGCTATCCAGTGCCCTCATATTCGGATGGACGAGCTCCCTCCTACTGGGAATGTCCCCTTAGCGCCTCCTCTCCCCGCGCCATCGTGGTGCAAGAGGGTAGAGGTGAAAACGCTTCGAAGGGAGACTAATGGGATTCTTCTGCTGATCTGTCTTCCTTCCTGCAAAAGATGTTGCGATCTGCCAGAGTTAAGGAAAGGCTGGACAACTTGGATGATGACTCCCTGATGGAGCATATGTCAAGGCAACTAGGGGAAACCCTAGTTGCGAACAACTTTCTCCTTGTCAAGATGTAGAGGGCAAAGAAACTGGCAAACCAATAAGTCTTCCAATCCACTGAGCTCAAACACCGAGTAACCGGACTTACCCTGGAGGTGGAGGAGCTTCGCAAGGCTGACCGAGAGACCAAGGCCATCTTGTTTGAGAAATCCCAAGAGGCCTTGAGGTTGTATGCCAGGAACGGCGACCTCCGCACTAAGGTGGACGGGTTGAAGAAGGAGCTAGTCAGTAGAGACGAGGAGATGGCTCGGCAGAAGGAGAAGTTGGCCCGCAAGGATGAACTCTTCCAACAGACCAAAGACGAGCTCACCAACGATGTCGCTTATTCCTATGCAGCGGGCTTTGAGGATGCCATGGCCCAGGTTGTTTGCATGCATCCTGGAATGGACCTTTCTCAAACAGGTTTGAACAAGACCATTGCAGATGGGCAATTGGTTGATACTGAATAGCGGTGGTGAACCTCCCCGCCATTGTCTTCAGTTTGTAACTTAACAAACATCTGATTATTCTGTATATTCCTATATGTATGAAAGTCTTCCCTTTCCAATTTGACCCCTCTATGTATGAACACCTTACCCTTTTCAAACTTAACATTGTCTGACTTCGGCTAACTCATATGTTCTGAAACGATTCTGCCAACTAACAGCGCGCCTATGATCGCCCCTACCTAAGTAGCACGATCCTTTATGAACCTGCTTCTGCACTTGGTGTCCCTTGCCTTTCTCGATCATGGTATTTTCACCCAAAGGGAGATGATTACTTGGAACCCTACTATTCTCGACCTTGGCGTTGCGGGGCCCATTTGTTCTGTAGGCGCCCTAGTCCTTTACGTATCATGCATCGAGCTTTCCCCCAAAAAAACCCTAGCGTTTTTGGGCTTTGGCATCTTCAAAGGATATTTACTTGTGCTAGACCTGAATGTACTATACACACCACCTGCACACACTTTCTCACTGACTAGGCCTTTATATATATACAGGTTTCAACACATGCATGTCTGAGGGGCCACTTACGTGGCCCACTATCTCGAACAGACCACCGAGCCGACCTACTTCACAGGTGCTGATGCCGATGTCCGAAGTCTGGTCTAGTACAAATATCTAGAGATAGATTTTGATTTCAAATTTGTGCATAGAAAAAGAAGATTACAAAAGAAAATTTAGAGGAAGAATGAGGAAGATGGAAGAGCCACACAAGACACTCTAGACTTATTTTTATTCACTTTTTGTAATTTTCTTGTTTTCTTCTTCCACATGGAATATTAAACATTTTGTGTTGATTCTCTTATAACTTCTCAATGAATTATGAGATTTTGTACAATTTAAGTTTTGTTCTTTAACATCTGACTACCTTAGACAATATTGTTTTTTTGAGTTCTAGTTTTTGTTTTAGGAATTATTTTTTAATGCATTTTGATCATTGAATTTTTTCTTTAATTGAAACTCTTGTTTATATTATTTTAAACAATCTATTGGGAACATGATTCAAGAGAAAAAAGATTATAAGCATTATAAGTATCACATTAAGACGAGTAAGGTAATGAATGAATTAGTGAATGCATGTTTCATTAATTAGATTCCATCATTTTCGCTTACGCATGATTCATTGTTGAAAAGGCTTTTGAGTCAATCTATTTCCTTTACTATTTTATAATCATTTATTATAATTCATGCTAAACAAACTCAACCCCACTTTTACTTTATTGTTACTACTAACTTTTATTGCTTGCAATAAGTTTTAAATTCTCTTTAATTGGATTCACAATTAAATTTATTGGGATACGACTAGGGGTCATTCTAACCATATATATACTATTATCTCTTTGGTAGTAAACTATCTAACACTTTTGTTAGATGGTCTCTACATTGGAATTGTAATTTCTTTTAATTTCATCATCTAACAACTACTATCAAATTTGGCGTCGTTCCTAGGAGATCCAATTTGAATATGGTGCCTTATTTTCTTATTTATTTGTGAATTTATGTTTTTTTTGCATTTCTTCATTTTTCTTCATCTAACCCTTGAATAAGCATTTGAATCAACATTCATTATTTCTACATATAGGATAATCTTTTAGTTTTTATTGCTTACATCATTATTTTAAAAAATAAAAATATAAAATTTCCTAAGTTTCTAATAAATCTTGGCATGTTCATGCATATTAGTATTTACATGGTGCTTGTCTAGGACAAACCCAAGCAAATTATACTCATTTGACCCAAAGATAGAAAGAATATACCATAGGTTAGTTAAATAATCTAGATTGCATTATTATAATAAAGCGTCTAATAGCCTTGAATATATTGTTTTTCTTTATTTTGATACTAACATTGTTAACATGACTGAGAGAACTTTAAAAGAGTTCATCCAAATTCTTTTTCTTCAATATCCTAAATTGGATATGTAGTGTGGGCTCAAATATGGTTTGATCTATCTTTTGCCTAAGTTTCACAGCCTCACTGTTGAAAACCCACACAAGCATCTAAAGTAGTTTCACATAGTGCGCACCACCATGATGCCACCCGGGGTCCTAGAGGAGTACACTAAACTGGAGGCATTTCCATTCTTATTCCAAGATGCAACAATAGATTGGCTATACTACTTGCCACCAGGTTCAATGACTAGTTTGGAAAATATGAAGAAATTTTTCCTAACATCTAGAGTCATATCTATTAGACAATTGGTCAGAAGGAGTCTATATTAGCTCTTGTATGACATGACCATCTTCTTATGCTTCAGTGATTATTTTATGTACAACTGATGCATCCTTAGATTTTCTCTTCAGGGTTCACAGTATCTTTCTTCTTTCCAGGTTGTGTCTGCTATGTAAGTCTTTATCATGCAACACTTGCAATGTATGTTTTTTTATATTTTCTGCAACGCATGTCAAATGTATCATATGCAATATTGTTTCTATTTGTGTTGTACATGAGTGAGCTCGGTCATACATATAACACATCTTATAGTGTTTTGTTATCATCAAAACTCTTAGATTCTTAGTCTTATGGGTGATAGATAGTTTAGTACTTTACAAAAGATACCTTAAGTTTTTTTATATCTTCAATTTTTTTAAGTATCCTTTAGGATTATTTGATCTCTAACATAGTTGATTTTATTCCTTTTTAAATTTCGTTTTCTAGAAAATTAGCGGGTGGGTAATTTAGTAAAAATCAAACTTGAAATAGTTACCTCCCAAAGAAGACAAAAAATCACCTTTTGCTTCCTTAAAAATAATAGTCCCTTTTCCCAACCTCTATGCTCCAAAACCCTCAAAGTCCTCTCTAAAAAATGGCATCCAAAATAGTGTTAAACTCCATTGTTAAAGGTCCAATTGCATCAGACGCTACATTTCTCGTAGAAATCCAAAATTTGGATGGAAGAGGTTTGGAAATCATCATTGATTTGGAACTATGCGACATTCATGGGTTTTTCCTACAACCATAATAAATCTATCTAGAATTAGTCAAGTTGTTTTGGAAAAATGTCAAGCTGGAAGACAAAGCCATTGTTTGTATTGTTCTGCAAATTTCTTCTTTTCTTTATTGTTTCTAGGTCCAATTGGAGTTTGGGGGCTTTTGGCATGCTTTTTACTTGTTTTTATACATTTCCTATACAAATTGCATGCTATTTGACCTATGATTTATACTTTATTTTAGCCCTTATCAACTCCTGGAACTTAGCTCTTTGCTTGTCCTCAAGAAAAGCTCCTTGCAAGTACAGGTCTTGAGCAACAATGATTAATTTGATATTTATGAGAGTTAGTTTGGATTTGACAAGACATAATTAATTATGCTTTCATCATAATCATTGCATACTTAAGCATAGTTCACATGCAGTTTATATCACACAAGGTTCTGAGTCATCCAATTTTCCCAATTCACTTCAATTTCAAACCTAGCTATATATTTACACTTAAGTGAATTTCAGAGTTCTCAAACATTTTTTGTATTTCATTTGCAGTTCTTAATATAGCACAACAAGCACGGATTAGTCAATGTGATATTTTTGGACAAGGTAAGTGTATCAACTTTTTCACTTAGACTTTGATGGTCTTTTTTTTATAACACTTGATGTCCCTTCTTTTTCAGCCAATTTGTTGCTCATACTACTTTTTGGGTTGGAGAATAACTTTTCTGGCCAAAATTTTATGTTCCATGATATGTGCTAACTCTAGAACTTAAAATCAACAAAACCAATTTTAAGAACCTGAAATCACTACCTGATCGTTTCCTTGCTTTGTGCTCTCTCAGCTTTTCAGCTAGGTACTCAGTTTGATGCAAAGATTGAGATCCTTGAGTGATTTTTCTACAATGTGTTATGCACCTCAATCTGTTTTTCTTTGGGGTCCTTCATGCCTCTTGAAGTAAGTTGGTGTAGTAAATCATGACAAATATTTAGGCATATAAGACCATATACTACTAATACATTATATGTTCCAATATTCTATTTAGACATAGTAAATTAAAGTTAACTAACAAAAGACATGCATTAAACCTAACACAATAATTAAACCTCAACAAATATTTAAAGTAAACAATCCACGTGCAAAAAATAACATAACAATTTAATGCATGGACACAAACACAGTTAGTTTCCTTCATTTATGATGTTTTTGAATTTGAATACAACCATTTCTAAACCATAGTTTTTTTGTGTGATATTCATCAAGGAAAATATGCTTCAAATGAGGAGGGAGTATTTTTACTTTAACTTTCACCGAATTTTGGTTGTCCTCCACTTTCAATTTCTCTACATCTGGGTTTGGAACATGCATCTTTAAATTCTTTGAGTAATCTTCAGTCTTTTCTTACTCTCCAAAGAAATTTTCATATTCACTGATTATTCTATCCATGAGACCTTGCATGTGTAGTTGTTTTTCCTCATTCTCATTTAATTCCTTCAGTTTTATATTCTTTTGAACGAGTTCACTACATCCAGCTGTCAATTCCACCATATCTTCTTCTAGATATTCTTTTTTCTTGGTATGCATTTCTTTCGTAAATCTAGTAGATTTTGGCATTTGTTTGGAAAGACCATATACTACTAATACATTATATGTTCCACTATTCTATTTACACATAGTAAATTAAAGTTAACTAACAAAAAAACGTGCATTAAACCTAACACAGTTATTAAACCTCAACAAATATTTAAAGTAAACAATCCACATGCAAAAAATAACATAAAAGTTCAATGCACGGACACAAACCCAGTTAGTTGTCTTCATTTATGTTGTTTTTGAATTTGAATACAACCATTTCTAAACCACAAAGTTTTTTTTTGTGATATTCATCAAGGAAAATATGTTTCAAATGAGTAGGGAGTATTTTTACTTCAACTTTCACAGGATTTTGGTTGTCTTCCACTTTCAATTTCACTGCATCTGTTTAATTCCTCATTCTCATTTAATTCCTTCTATTTTATATTCTTTTGAACGAGTTCACTACATCCAGTTGTCAATTCCACCATATCTTCTTCTAGATATTTTGTTTTCTTGGTGTGCATTTCTTTCGTAAATCTAGAAGATTTAGGCATCTGTTTGGAAAGAACTTTAGGGTACAAAAGGTATTGATGGAATGAAGTTCCATCTTCAACAATTTCTGTCTTGTCCCCTACTTCCTTATTTTCCACATTCTCTTCCTCATTCCTTGCATCCTCTTCCTCAATTTCTTCTTTTCTTTTTTATTCTTTTTCATTTTTTTTTATTTTTTCTTTCTCACCTTCCTCTCTCAAAATTTCTTCTTCAACCCTTGCATTTCTGTCAATGTTCCTTCCATCACTTTGCCACTTTTTGTGGTAATTGATTTGCATTGTTTCTTGTTGTGAATTTTTGCTTCAGCGTGAAGTTGAACATGTTGTTGTTTGGCTAAGTGATGGATCACCTAACTCATTTGTGTCTCCAGGTTCCTAATTTAAGTTTTAGTGATCTTTTAATTTGTCAAGGAAGCCTACATGATTTTTCCATCGTATCCTCTAGCATTGATGTTCTTTCATTGAATGAAGGATAAAGCTATTGTTGTTGCTTGTAGGGTTGGTTGGTTGCTGTTGGAAGAAAAATTGTTTTGTTTCCATCCAAATTTTTGTGTTGGGTTGCTCCTCTAACTTTGCTTTCCTTGACTTTTCATGTACTAAACTTCATCTATTGTTATGGGGTTATAGGAATATTGACCAGGATAGTGAGTTTCTCCACATACCTCATTTGTCCTTGGCTGATTAGAAGATTGAGGAGGATTGATGGCATGCAATTGTTAAGGTAGCTTTGACATTTTCTTTGTTAGAGCTTTAATATGTTGGGTTAAGATCTTGTTTTAGGTTAGGAGTGCATCAGTTATGATTAATTCTAACACTCCCTTCTTTTGTCTAGCATGTCCATATTGTTGTACTTTGTAGTCCATTGAAGCTAAAGTATTGAGGAACCATCATGGTTCCTCATGTTGCTGCATCTAATATCATTTTTGTGTCCAACCTAAGACCATTGTGAAAGACTTAGTTGGACTATGTCTTTAAATCCATGATTAAAGCATCTTCTCAATAGTGATTTGAAGCGATGTAAGGCTTCACATAAGGGCTCCTCTAGTCCATGCCTGAACATGGAAATATTAGATTTAGATTTTATAAAGCGAGATAGTGGAAAAAATCTATTTAAAAATTTCTCTTCAATATCATGTAAGCTTTTTAAGTTGTGGTTGGGTAGGATTTAAGCCACTATTTTACTTTGCCAGCTAGTGAGAAAGGGAATAATCTCAAGTAAATTGATTCCATATCCCTTTCTTCAAATCCCATGATTCCTACCAATTCATAGAAAATGGATGAATGAGTATATGTGATAAGTGCCATAATTTAGTAATATTCCATAGAAAAAAGATAGACACTTATGAACTTTAGTTAATAAAATAATTATAATTCAACCTCTAATTTAGCAATTTTAACCTTTTTTTACATATTTTGGATTATGCGATTAATAATAATGATTAATTCCAAATTTGGTGTTATTTTCATGAATTTAAGGAGAGATGAAACATATAAATATATTATGAATAAAGATGACACTTAGCCCAAGCCCAATTAGGTTAAATAGGAGGCATAAAGAATAACCCTACATCATGGGGACTATTGGGAGGAACCAAAGGAAGGAAACTTTGAAGAAGGTAGTCGTCAAGGAGAAATGCTTTGGATCTTTTTTTCTTGCTCTCCATGCTTGTAATGGTTACAATGAGTGGCTAATTCTTTTTTTTGGGATTAGAAGTATAATATTCGTTTTTTATTGATGATTGGTATTATCATTTTATTCTCAAAGCTTGAAAATATTCATTATTTTGATCCTTTGATTTGACTAGAAAGTACTTTTAAGCATCTGACCTAAATGGTAATGAATAACATCTTTGATATTAAGAATAGATTTGAAATAAAATATGTTCGTCATGATAAGGAGTTTTTATTTTAAATATGCGAGGAATCAATATTTAAGATACTTTCTTAATAATTTTGTATGCAAGGAAATGATATGAATGATTTTTTTTTGTGCGTCAATGAAAAATAAAGATGGAATATTAAATGTTTAACTACAAACAAGTGAGAGGGATTAACCCCATTCCCAATTTTCTTAATTGAATTATTTTCCTTATTTATTTTGTTTTTATTTAATTTTCATCCAAACTATTGTCAATATCAAACCAAATCAAATTATTGTTATTCTTATACTTAGTGAATGCTACTTTCTGGTTGGATAATTCTAGGGCCTCCTTGGACTTCTCAGTCAGAAGAACCTTAGCCTCTTGTTGCGACCTCTGGAGTTCTTCATGAAGCTTTGACGCTTCTTGGTTAAGACCCCCAACCTACTGCAGGAGCTCGATGACCTCGTGGGACTTCTTCTTAGCTGACCCTTTCCACTCCCTCAGCATAGAGATAGCTAGGCAGTTTGTGGCTAGGGCCTGCCCTAGCTACCTCACAGCCTCCTCCACCAAGTAATATTCCTCGAGGCCAACCAACTTTTCCTTGGTCTTGATGGGCAGTAGGATCTTCTCCAAGAAGGAAGGGGCATCCAAGTTAGGATCCCATAGCCCTTCCTCCTGAGTGCTTGTGCCCTCACCTTCTTGCACCACTACCATGTCACGACGAGGAGGTGGGCTTGGTGGAGGAGCTTGTTGTGAAGGAGCACACCCATCTGAGACGGAGAGCTTGGAGGGTTCAGCGGTGGCCTTTCGTCTCCTTTTGAAGACCAGTCCATAATAGGTCTCCTCATCGTCAGTAAGAGCAGGGGCGACCTCAACAACAGCTTTCAGCTTAAGGTCTTCAATGGGGAGTGCTTGGGCAGCCACCTTCATCTTCTTGGCTCTAGCTGCCAAGTCTTTCTTATTGAGCTTACCCAGCATACTGTCTGCAAGAAAAGCAAGGGAAGTTCAGCGAACAAATAAGTAGGTCAACATCAGTAAGAGTAAAGGAAGGAAGGATATCAATGTACGCTTTTAGCCCCTTGGGGAGAACTATTGGCTTATGAGGGTGGTCGTATCAAAAACCTGTTGAACAAGATGCTTTGATGTCTCCAAATCCAAGAGGAAAGCTTGAAGACCTTGTTGCTGGGTGTGTGTGTTGTCTAGTTATTTGAAACTTGTTAATTCAGTCCTTAAGTTGATCTAAGTTCATTTGAATCTTTAACCTTTTGAAAAGATGTGTTTTCTAAAAAGCTGTAAAAAATTCAACAGGTTGTTTTACCTTAGCTGTTTTTGAAAAACTTGGTTGACTTTGCTGTCAAACCAAA
>Ga0123341_1000735_pt1 | contig 21976 bp, 11 predicted proteins | sample Turbeapinknodule_FD_89959 | JGI IMG/M metagenome (GOLD analysis project Ga0123341, IMG submission 89959) | Root nodule microbial communities of legume samples collected from Mexico - Turtle bean Mexico pink nodule | ecosystem: Host-associated > Plants > Roots > Nodule | place: Mexico: Nepantla...
ATAATAATTATATCACTTCTTATAGTGTACAATTTAATAAAAAGATAATTATTACAGGTATTCATATTCAAATATTCTCTTTGATAATTCCGACACTGTTAGTGGACGTAAATGCCTAATAATTGAAGTTTCTAATATTTAAAACATTAGTATATATTTTAATAGTTATACGTTTTTTTGAATAAATCGGTCATAAAATCATGTCATTTTAACTTTTCATTTTTTTTATTAAAATTTATCATTTTATTAAAAATTTAAAGAACAAATGAAATGAAAAATACAAAGTTTGATTTCATGAAAAAATAATTAAATGATAAAATTCGTAAATAAGGATAGACGGACAATAAAATATACTATAAAACTAATATTAAATATACATAAATTGTTTTTTACGTATATATATTAGTTCCTTTCCCATTTTATCATTAATAACTAATTCACATTTGCTATGAAAATTGGTTAATTTAATTAATAATATTCAATTTATAAGTGATTACAACAATTTTCTCTCAAAAACACACACACACACACATATATATATATATATAAACTCTTTAATTTTATAATTTTCTCTAAAAAAACAATTCATAATAATATTTTATTTATTTATTTACGAACACAGATAACTAAGGGTGTTGTGATAAAAAAATTATCAATATAAATGCCAATTTTAAGAAGAGAGTTATAAAAAGGACAAAAAAAAATTATAGCAATATCGTGTAATGTGGAACGAAGAAAGTAAATTCACCAACATTTTTTTGTGATTATATTATTAGAATTAATTATCCATTATTTTTGTCAAAAATCAAATATTTAGAATAAAAATCAAATTCAATTTAGTATAAATATAATTAAAACTAAATTAAAAAATGAAAATGAATAATTGAGAAATTTATCAATAATTCTAGATTTATTATAGAATAAAAAATATATTGAGCTATTATTTTCATTTATAATACTATTTAAATTCAAAATATTTAAGAAATTTAAATGAATTCATGTTTAGATTAACCCCTTATTGATATATTTAAAAAACATTGAAAACACCAATTTAAATCATTATGAGTAACTAAACTGGGTTAATTTTAATGCAGGGCTATCACATTAAGTCATAATTTACCTTTTATACTTTTTTATAGGTTCATCTGTACTACATTGTTTTTAAAATTTCATTTTAATTTGAAATCTAATGTAAAAATTCATATTTTAAATAATTTTTTGCTTATTTGTTAGTAGAAGATTAATTTAAAAAAGATAATTTTTTTATTTTATTTTTACAAAGTTTGTAACATGGCAAAACAACACTTGATGTATTAGGATGAGGTGGTGGATGAAGTAAAAAAATATTCATTGACAAATTGGAAAAAAATGGATAAAATGAAAAAATTGATGTTGTTTTATGATTTAAGATTAAAGATACTTTCTATTTATATTTATTTTGATTTGATATTAGTACTCTATATGTGTTTTGTAATTATATTTTCATCTATACAAAACTTTCTTTTACAATTTGCATAGTTTAGGGATAATTGTTTATTCTTGCACCTTCATATGTTTTTTTTTATCACATACAAAATATAAAAAATATTTTTTTATTCTTTTTCTCACCTGCATATTTTGGATTACATAATTTAAAATGTTATTTTGAATTATATAATCTGAAAATATGAATTTAATAATAGTTTTTGAATTATGTAATTTGGACACACATTTAAAGAAATTCAAAAGTTAGAAAATACTTATGAATTATATAATCGAAAAGCTAATTACGAATTTGAAAAACGACTTTCAGATTATGTAACTCAAAATATTACCTATAAACATTTTTGAAAATACAAAAAATTTGTGAAGATGAAAAAATAACATGTGGAATTACAGAAAAAATGTCTTTAGGAATTTGACGGAGTTGCAACCTGCAATAACATAGACATGTTTAAAGAACAGATTATTTTGGGTTCTGCAAAATGTGGAATTTTAATCTCTAAAAAAGTTTAATTGCATAATTTTGGTTTGTTATTAACATGTCATTCAATTGCTAACAATTTTTTTAAACATGTATAAGAAAATAAAAACTATTAAAGCTTGTTATAAAATTTTTACCATCACTATTTTACGTGAAAAATAATTTATATCATTATCATTAACAAATATATATAATTTTATCTCACAATTCGATAATAAATTAAAAGTTTCTCAAAATTATTCAATTTTAGGAAAGACCAAATGTACCATTAAAATTTTATAAGAATCAAACTTCCACATTTTCAAAATTATAGTACCAAAAATAGATTCGTGCACGAGAAAAATACTTTTTGGGGTTGAGACTCATCATTTTTTATCTTCCCTTCAAGAGTGGATTCAGGGAGTCACAGAGGTTCAAATGGGCACTGATCAAAATTTTATTTCTTATTTCTAATTAATAGATAATAATAGTTATATTTTTATGATACTAATTTTAAATGTAAATATGAAATATTTTAGAAAAACATTTTAAATTATATAGGTTAGGATTATAAGTGTGAGTTTGTTAGTAAGAATATGTTTAAAGAACAATATATTAAAAAGAATACTCACTTAAATTCAAAGCTCTTTATAGTTTATAGGTAGGGATAAATAAAGCATGTGCCATAAGAAAAGTAGACTGATTCTATTTCAAAGTACTATAAAAAATCATGTATGGGAAATAAAAATATAATACTAAATTTAGTATTAAAATACAATAAATCCAGAGAAAAGATAAATATCACCTAAAGCAAATACTTGACACTAGTTAATTCCAAATGTAAAATTACATTTTAAATGGACGGGAGATAAAAAAAAATAATCTTGAGAGAATGACTTATATTCCAAAAAACAATTATTATTTATATGACATTTAATAACTTATTTGAGATATTTATATCATTTTATATTTTTGTCTTGTTTCATTTTGTATAAATTATCCATTTTTCCTAGATAAATTATACACCATCAGTGCTATGAAAAGAAACCATAGAATTATTTCACCAACCGAACATCGCATATGGTCGAAACCTTAGGTCACAAGAAACAGTTAAGTGTTGCCAACAAGAAAAGCTACTTAGTTTGTATCAATTAATTTACTAATGTTTATCTGAGATTAATACTTTAACTATTTATAGAAATTTATAATTTTGTTAATTTTTTTAAAAAAATTAACTTTATGCATTTTGCGTGTATTTTTATTAAAAGATTTTTTTTTCTGTTGTAAATATTAATATTTGTTGTGGTTGTATTTTTTGTTGTGAAAATATTAGAACTCTTTTAAATTTTATCTATTATTAAATTTTGTAACACGTAAAAAAAATAAAATTTGACAACTGAAATTTGAAAGTGAACAATTTACTTATTATCAAAATTATTTTTTTTAAATAAAATTTATTTCTCATATAATTTAATGCACATTTCTCAACATATAACACTCCATCAAATATGACATCAAACTTTATGGTACAAAGATGAACATCAATGTGTCCAAATCCAAGTGCTGTTACGTCTCTGAGTTACTTACCTTAGCTTCTTCCTCTTGTTTCTTTTCCTTTTTCTTATAAGTTGTCTTCTGTTGTGCAGTAAATCTGGTGTGGTTGAAAAGTGCGCTTGTTGAAGAAGCTTGTAGTTGCATGTCACGTGCAAGACTATACTTGTAACCGACATCCTTTCTTACTTGTATATTAACTTTAGACAGGTTTTTGGTTTTGGGAAATGTAGAAAACAGACTAAGAAAAAGGTTCATGTGTGCTGAAAACTTCATTCAACCACACCATATAACTTGCTACTAGTAGCTCTCTTTAGTTTTGTTTTGACAGATATCTTGTAGCCCAAGACATGAGCATAATTTCATTGATAGTTCTGCAACATTAAAATGGTTACAGCTAAGAACGTTTATGCTACCTACTTATAATTAAAAATTGTACTAATTTTAGTTACACTAGAAGAAGCTAGCATGCACTACATGGATATGATACCGAGATTTGATATCTATTTTGACTAGTGTATCTCAACTAACTTGTTCAGACATTTATAAGATTCTCGGAACTGCAGCCTTGCCAAACCAGTCCCACTGCATGCTTCAGACCATTGCTCAGATTATCAGTTCCCAATACTATAACACCCCTTTTTAAAAGCCCTCCCACTTCCCTTCTCTCTCTGAAGAGAAACTCAAAAGCATGGGGAATGCAAGTTATTTCATGACTTCCTTTCTTCTGGCTCTAGTGTTCAATGTGGCTAAAGGGCAGCCTCTGGTTCCTGCATTGTTCATATTTGGGGACTCTGTGTTTGATGTGGGCAATAATAACCAGTTATCCACCATTGTAAAAGCAAACTTCCCTCCTTATGGAAGAGACTTCAATAATCACACTCCAACAGGGAGGTTTTGCAATGGGAAGCTTGCATCAGACTACACAGGTATTGCTCAAAATCCCCATTGAATGAAACACCATTTTCTCACCTACATTATCATGTTGTTTTTTTCTATAAAAGGATTGCATGCTTGATCTTTATTCTGTTCACTGCAGCTGAAAACCTTGGATTTACCTCTTACCCGCCAGCTTACCTCAACTTAAAGGTCAAAGGAAAAAACCTCTTGAACGGTGCCAACTTTGCCTCAGCTGCTTCTGGCTACTACGATCCCACAGCTAAGCTTTATGTAAATATACACTTTGCAAGTTTAAAAATCTTCAGTTTTTTTTTTACTTGTCTTCATTATTCACAAAGCCTAATGTAGGAATGTGTGTTTTTTCTTTTGTTTTGTTTCCAATTGGTCTAGCATGCAATTCCATTGAGCCAACAGCTGGAACACTACAAAGAGAGCCAGAATATATTGATGGGAATAGCAGGGCAGTCAAATGCTTCATCAATTATATCTGGTGCTATATATCTTATCAGCGCTGGAAACAGTGATTTTATTCAGAACTATTATATAAATCCACTGCTTTACAAAGTTTACACTGCTGACCAATTCTCAGATATTCTAATGCAACAGTACGCCACTTTCATTCAGGCATGTCTTTGTCAACCTTAAGAAACCACCTTGCCCTTAAACAAGGGTTACCAATGATAAGAAGTGAAAAGAGAAAAAAAGGGGCTATTTATTTTCGTTTGCTGACATTTCCAAATTTCAAACATACATGACAGAACTTGTATGCACTTGGAGCAAGGAAGATTGGCGTCACAACATTACCTCCTATGGGTTGTCTGCCAGCAGCTATCACTCTCTTTGGCTTTGATAGCAACGAATGTGTGGTTAGACTAAACAGTGATGCTGTTAACTTCAATAAGAAGCTAAACACTACGTCGCAAAGCCTGCAAAAATCGCTTTCTGGTCTGAAATTGGTCATCCTTGATATCTACCAACCTCTCTATGACCTTGTCACTAAGCCTTCTGAAAATGGTACACTTTCTAACCCTGCTAAGCCTTATCATGCATAACTCATGAACTAGTTTTATTTTACTTTCACAGGCTTTTTTGAAGCAAGGAAGGCTTGTTGTGGAACAGGCTTGCTAGAGACATCTATACTGTGCAATCAGAAATCCATAGGAACGTGTGCCAATGCATCTGAGTATGTATTCTGGGATGGTTTTCATCCTTCGGAGGCTGCAAACAAGCTTTTGTCCGATGACTTACTGGCTGCTGGCATCTCTCTCATATCCTAATCCCGTGTCATATCTACTTTGGATATATATTTTTAAGAATTGTGCGGTTATTGTTGCATTAGTTTGGCTTATATAAAAGCAGGTTGAGTATGTTTAATTACAACTTTTACTGTGTTTCAAGTTTCGTGTAATAAGACCAATATTCCAATGAGTTCTCGTGCTTAATTTTTACAGAGTATTCAAAGCTGCTCCTCATGGATCTGTGTTCAATTCGATTAGTTTAGTTTAAGGTGACAGATAAACTCAAATTAGTCGCACTATAATTGTGAAAATTACATATAGACTCACTTTATTGCTGATAAAAAATATACAGACTCACTTTATAACAGTAATACAATGTCCGCTTATACTCAAGACAAATTATATAAAGTTTTCTAAAATGGTTCTGCAAAATGGAGTTTTACCCAAATGTACCTAACAAAAGTTTACATTAAAAAATCAACATTAATTACAGATGTAAAAGTTCCATGGGTCTTTTTAGTTTTATTTTGTAATCAAAATTAAAGTTTGGATTAAAGATTAACATTATCAAGTTGAATGTCAATATTTAAGTTTTATCCCTAAAAATTAATACTCCAAAAAGCCAGTTGTAAAACTCCTCCAACTACCAATAACTTCTAAAAAGATGTACCATAAATAAAAAAAATACAAAAACAGTATCGACAGGTGCAAGCCTTCAAATTGTCTAGACAGCTGTAATTTACAAGACACATCAATTGTAATTGAAGAATTTATTACAGCAATCCAACAATCTTTTTACATCTGACTCACTGACGGGAACTTCAGCATTCCGATTATTCTTGGCATTCTCTTTTTCTGCAGTCCACTTATTCAGAATACTGATGATCATCCCAAGCTATTGATTGCGATGGTAAAGTGAAACAACAAATAAATGGCAAAGCAAGCATGTGGATAAATAAGCCTGTGAACTTAACTGTCTGTAGGTGTGGTGGGCATTGTTTAGTTTAGACACATTTGGATGGCTAGATAGAGGTTTAAAAAGGTCTAAATTAATGGTTCAGAATTAAAGACAAGCAATCTAAATATGCAAAGCTCTCGAGTGTTTTTGTTCCCTAGTGAAGGATTGTCCATTGGAAAGTTTAATGACACTCAATATAGAAAGTAAATCATAAATACCATGAATGGATTCTACAAATTTAGATACAAACAACAGTCAGTGAAAGAAAAAGGAAGACATGATAATAGTTTTTGCCACGCTTGTACCTGATTTGGTAAGAAATCCTTTTTAACATATAGCATCATTAGTAAATTGGAAAAAAAAATTCCCTGCATTTTAGACTGAGTGAAAATAGATATATTATCATGTAATCATGAAACCATAGATATGAATGAAATAAAATTCAACATCTTATTTCAAAGAAATTGTAATCTCAGAACAGATTTCAAATAAAGTCATCCAAAGGGGACCTGAGAATCACAAAGAACAGATTGAAGTGACTAAAAGAGAAGGATACAGATACATTCCTAGCATTTGCTGCTGAGCCAGGAGAACACAAGCTATGCTGTTCATCACCAGATTCAACTCGTTGGTTGAGAAGCTCATCTTCAATCAGATCATGTTTTTTGACAAGAACCATAATACAGTGATGTACTCTTGAAGGGCTCATTTCCGATTCTTGAATTCTAACCAATATCCTAGCGATTACATTCCAGACCGCATTTCTTGCTTCCACATCATCCGAAGCAAAAGGGAATATATCAAGCAGACCACCTAATAGGGTCAAATCTAGAAAACCCAATACCATTTACCATTATATTAAATAATCTAGAGACTCAAGAAAGAATACATAGTGAATACATAGTTTACCCTGTGATATCCTCAATGCATGATCCGGAACATCAGACAACATATTCGCAATGAGAACTGCAGCAGTAACACAACAGTTCCCAACCTGCAGAAGAAATCAAGAATTCAGTTAGCCAAATCACTTTATTTCTTTGTCAAAACTTAAAAGTTTGCTATTAGGCATAAATTGATCTAGAAAATGTTATCAAATAATTAGAACTTATAAAAAAGCTGATCGTAAAAAAAAAGTTTGGATCATGGTAGTTGAATCATGATACAAATGATGTCTTGGATAGCTTATATTTTGAATAATGGATCGTGAATTGTAAGATTCTAAACATTTAAAAATATAATTAATATTAACAACAACATTCAAAAAGAGTGGTTGTATCAGTGGACAGATTAGGTTAAGACTGTTTCTTCCTGCACATGTTAAGGCTGTTTCTTCCTGCACCTCAGTGCTAGGAGAAACTATGGAGGTGCACGAAGAAACAGCCTTAGGTTAATGTTATAATAGTTGGATTGGGTTGGGTCGTATGCCCCAACTCCTTTGTTAAATGGAAAAAAATTATTTGGGCTGAAAACGTTTGGCCCAAGGAGACTAAGAAAGAAAGAGACAATATTAGGATTGTCTTCTCTCATATGCACCACTGCCTCTTCACTTTCCATATCAAAGTGAGACCTGAAGATTCAAATTGTGTTTCTTGTTAGGATCGTGATTCCCAGTGCACAAACAAGTTTTCCTACGATTCGTATCGTGGGGGATGTGAATTGTATCGTGCAATACTTCGTGTATCCTGATACTTACTAACATGGTTTGGATAACTAGATCAAGTTGGCTGCATTATGAAATTCTCAGCTCAACTATGTGTAGATTTATCTACAAGGGGAAATGGTCCTACAGAACAAAAGAGGATAGCCTTTTTTTATTCAAGTACGAGCAAAATGAAGCAGGAGTGTATCACAAGCAATAGTAACTTCAATTCTCACCCAAAATGAAATATTAACAAAATTTTCATTTTTTCATCAATAATATCCACTGATAGAGAGAAAGCTTCATAGTTTAAAAATATTTAAAAGCTCATTATGCATCTTGGAAGAAAGAAAAAGATACTATGTTGGAGAAGTTTTTAGTTATTTACATGAGTAGCGTGGTCTTAATTTTTCTGACTTAGATACCAAAATATTTATATCAAAAGTTATTGCGAAAGATGTATCAGCGTTGATACTGTTAACAATAACAATGTACCTCAACTTTATCTGGAAACTTAACCAGATCACATATTAGTTGAAACAGCCCTGTACTTGAGCAAATTTCCTGAGAATGATCATCCAAAACAGAAAGAGCTTCAATTGCACGAAGAATTAAATCAAGAATAGAGTACCTGAAACATTAAGATGAGGTTTTATCATACCCATTCCACCAGATAGCCGAATGGAATAGTTATCTGAAAAATAAATGTTACAACAAATTGCAAGACAATGTATTCTACAACCATTTGCCAGTGATACCAGAATTAGAATAAGGTGACAATAGGAATTGTAATTACATCATTGCAGAATGGAGGACTGTGGATCACACTACCTTTCAGGTATTCTTTCACTCGTTAATTTGCTGATCTCAAAAGTCAAGAGACTGATTAATATATTTGCCAAACCAAGCTTCATCATAGGTAGAAGGAGAGCCTCTATAACTTTCTGTTGACTTTCTAATACAACTAAAATAAGCCCCATGATCTGTTAAAAAGTAGAATGATGTCATGTCAGTTATTGGACAGATGAAATTTGCATTCAGATGAAAAAAAAATAAACATTATTTTTCCTCTGAAATTATTTAAGTTTCTAGTGCATATATTCAATTACAGTGACTTCACACATTGCAATCTCTGCAAAAAGTAAAAAAGTTGAAACTACCCTGGATTGGCACCAAGTATTGATTACCTTTTCTAAAAGTTGATGGTTCAATGTATTTTCTGCAATCCACAAGATTTGACAGAGTACATGTTCAGACTGCAATGCCTCAGCCCATGCAATAGATTCACCACTTTGAAGACCTGCAGTCAATAATCTGTTCCAAAAATTAATTGTAAAAAGGTTTGTATTTAGTAAAATAAAGGCACAACTGTCAAAAATAGTATGATACTTGATTTACAGCATAACACAGAAAATTCTTGAGATAAATAAATAAAAAGTATGTCTTTCTTCTATTCATCTATTTGGTGGGTAAATCAATGTGTCTTTTTTCTTACACATACACACTATAATGCAGGAAATTTATTCAATGACAATTGTACAAATAAGGAGGATGAGACAGCTTATAAAAAACAAAAAGAGAAAAATTAGAACCAATGTGATTGAATCATGTAGGAACACACACCAATCTTTCTGGAAACACATGAACATAACACCAGAGGTTGTCCAAAAAATTCACTATCCCAAATGAAGTCTACAGTCAAAGAAATTGACATTTAAAATTCTGGCTCTAAACAGAAAAGATTCACCAAGATTTTACTGCAAAATATTAGCCTTTTCGTGCGAGCCAAGTCAAGTGAAAAGTACTGATGCAAATTCTTAGGACAGAAGAAACAATGAAAGTTAAATAAACGGGGGGAAATTAAAGAAATGGACATAATATACAAGTATAAATAGATAAGCTTGGAACAAATACATATTATTTCTTTAAAAAAAAGACAAAGGAATACTATCAGAGTTTTTCTTTCACAATGAAGTTATGCAGTATAGAAACAAAAAGTGAAAATAGCAGGAATAACAAGGCATACGATAGGGAAATAGAAACTATTCATGTAAATTTGGTACTAAACAAAAAGGAAGGAACTAGACATATCCCAATTCTGAAATTGACGAGAAATGTGGGTGTAAAAACGTGTCATACCGGCATGCTTCATATAGGCATTGAGGATCATCCAGAAACAATTTGTCAATGATTATCTCAATCAATCCTTTTGTTGAGATTATATGCTTCATTGGGACTTCATGACAGGCAAGGTTCCCAATAATTCCTATACTAATTTCCTACACCATGAAATTAATCCATAAAAAAGTGATAAGAGATTCTTAGTTTTATGCAATCTGAATAACATTGACTTACTGTTACACGCGCTGATTTGCAAACTAATAGATTAGCTAACAGAACTTCAAGTATGAGATTATCCACCTGCAGTATTACACCAAGTAAACATTTCGTTTCCGTCTATAAAAGAATCAAATGGCTAAAACTTGAAAGACAGCAAACAAATGTATTTAGATCTCCAGAACATGAGAGAAAGTCTCAACAACCATTGTAACATTAATGATAATTAGCTTGGTGGTACATGGATAAATTGGGCAGGGTTGGAAAAAATACATTAGAGAACATTCAAAGAATCAGTTACTGTATTCTTACAACGATGATATGAGGGAAATTTAAGACTTATGGCCAAGTTGGTTTAAGAAAAAGGTTTTCTATTTCTGCACATAATAACAAAAAAGACACTTAGTTTTCCTCCATTTCCTGTTTTCATTTTTCTGTTTTTCACCACTCACAAATATTTTTTTTTAAAACGGGAAACAATATAAAACAAGGTGACTTTCTTATTTATACAAATAAGAATTCAAAATGAAAAAATGTTTTATCAAACTAAATAGAAGAAAAGGTTCTGTGGGACCTGGACCAAATTATGGCTGTACAGTACATCGAACTCAACCTACTCATTATTTGGAGAGTGGAAGCTAGTGGTAACAACCTCGCCTGAGCTAAAAGATGATTTGAAATGAAGTAGTACATGATAACAAGAAAGAAACTCGAATAAAGAAAAAACCAGCATTGCTATACCATGAGCTCCGCATGTGTTTTACTGGCAGCTAAATCCCACAAAACGCAACCGTATTCCTCCCAGGCGCTCTCTCCAACCGAGACATCAGTACCTTCACATTCCCCACGCGAAAATTCAGCAGAAACATCAACATCCATATTCTCGGATTTGTTCCTGGACGATTTAACATTTTCCTCGTTGGAAACAGACACAGAGGGCGCATCCCCTTCTTCTTCTTCCCCTCGATTAGGGTTTTCAGAAGCAACTTCACTATAGGTACTCCGAGAAGCAGAATCCAACGGCAGAAGCTTTCTTATCAAGGAGATTATGTAACTCGGATCAACTGTCGTTGATAAATCAAAAAACTGCATCAGGAGGAGTAATCATTCAAAACAATCACTGAATAGCATTAAAAAAAACATAGCTTAAACGTGTAACTTAAACGGAACGGTCGATGAGAACCTCGTGTGACGGAGCATAAGGGTGGTGCGCTGGACCACCGTCTTCTACTTCTTCTTCTTCGTCAATTATTGGATCTGCCGGAACCGCCATGCGCTTCTTGGAATTTGCTTGTTCCCTCCAATTTTAAATTTTTATGACAGATATCGATTGCGAGTGCCTTCAATCTACTAAACGAGTGAGCGAAAGGCATTGCTATTTTTTTTTTCATATCATGGTCCAATGGGCCTATGTTCAGGACCCGCCCCAGGCTGTTTCTTCCTACACCACCATATATTCTTTTCCCACCTCCATAAATTTTCATATTTTTACTATCTCAGATTATGTAATCTGGAAGTTTTCTTTCAAATTTGTAATTAGCTTCCAGATTACATAATCCATAAGCCTTTTTTTAAATTCATGATTAGTTTTCGGATTATGTAATCCGGATGTCTTTTTTAGCTTCCAGAATTACATAATCTGGAAGTTACTCTATGGGAGTAACACAAGAAGGTTAAAAAAATATTTTTACGTTGTGTATGAGGTGGTAGAAGAACTTATGGAGGTGCAGGAAGAAATTGTCCCCGCCTGAAAGTCTCTGGGGTGATTCTTCCTTCACTTCTACATTTTTCGTAATGTACCCCTCCATTCATGTGAACTTACAAAATTAGCCTGGAAGTTTTTAAAAATCCCAAAGCCCGAATACCACCCTTCTTTTTTCTTCTTTGCCTTCTCATGGATAATATTAAGAGCAAACAAGGGTAGTGAGATCTTTTCCTTTTATTCATGAATTTGTTGTGTGTTTTTAGTGAACATGTGTGGTTTCCAATGATAATTGTCCAATAATTAGATGTTTTTGGAAGCTGGTTCGTTGGAGAAGATAAGTCTCATACATGTGTGGATGACGAGGCCTGAGTAATATTGAGCCACTCGATACATAATCCGTTGGCGTGTTAGCAGTCTCTGAATTCTTCAAACTTTCTTCTCTCCTGCACGTGTTTGCCGGTCGGCGGGGTACTTGCGATTGCACTCTGACGTTTAAGTCAGTGCTAGTGATTAGCTGGTTCTCTTAGGATATAAAAAGACGTACATTTTCTCCCTTCAAAAGTCTTATTTATAGGTTGACTTGAACCTCTTCCTACGTGAGTTAGATAGTTGGTTAACCAAGATGTGTGTGGTGGTTTCCTGATGTCGTGGGAGTGTCTTTCATAGTATATCCTTGACTTATTTAATGTCAGTTATAATCGTTTTCTTGCCACGTATTTATTATGTTATATTATTAATTCGTGTATTCGGTCGTCCGGTGTCTGATCGGTACACATAATATTTGCAAAAATGACAAATTCAAAAATGAAATAGAGGTATATTATGTTATGGAAAAGGCAATCTATAACCTGTTTCCATAAAGGATAGTTCGTAATCATTTAAGAATACTCGAAACACATTTTATAATTCTGGAAGTCAAAAAATATGTTTAAAAAAAAATATTTCAGAATGGTTTTCTTGTCTTCTGAAAATACTTTCTGCTTAAGAAACATTCCCTATTCCATGACCTCCAAAACTACTAAGGATAATTTAGATATTTAGAAAAATGTAGGTGTGGAAGAAGAAAAAATATAAGGGTGAAGAAACACCCAATTCACTATAAGTGGTCCAAACTAAACTAGAAAAGTCCGTCACTCTCACTGTCAAGTGTCAACTACACCAATTACACAAAAATGAATTAATTAAATATTTTTAAAGCAGAGGATTGTGGGATTCCAATTCGAATGCTGAAGACTACGAATATCAGCCACACGTAAGTGCAACAAGATTATCCCCCACAAAATAATGTATTTAATTTATTTTTTTATTTTAAATTTAAATTTACACACTGTTAACGTTTTAGTCTATTTTTCTTACGGGAGTTTCGGACAAATTCGGCTTCGCCACTTTCCGCGGCTATCCAATATCCATAATCAGTTCATCACTTTTCTCGTCGCGTCAACGTCATCGGAATATTATTATTATTGTAATTAAACGAAACATGTTTAGTAATAAAATAATTGAATTCGGATAAACTATTCACCTGTTCCGTTTTGATCGTTACGGACACATACACCTTCAACTACCTAGCTCATCCTCCTGCACGGCATGCACGACCACCGTAACCATAACTGCAACTGAACTGAACCACGCTAAGATGGCGTTATCTTGGCCACACGTGCTGCAGATTCGTTCTCAACCTTCTCTCGGACATGCTAACTTCGTCTTCTTCTCCGATCTCACTGAATCCCGCGCTGTGGAACTGTCGTGCACTGGTTCCCTCACTCTGCTTCGTCGGTGCAAGATCTCCGCTCCATCTGCGGCGGCGCTGAAACCGGTGAAATGCCTCAGCAGATCCACGGAGGAGAAGCAGAGCGACGCCGAAACCGCTGTATCCGACTCCGAAGAAGTTTCCGATGAACCAGATGACCGGAACCGAACTTCCTTTCCGGCAAACGGTCGTGTTGGTTCGCAGAGGATTCTCACCACGTCTTCAGGCGATTCTCTTTCTCTCGGAGTTCGAGAACCGGTTTATGAAGTTCGTTCTTATGAGCTCTTTTATTTATTTTTTTAATTTTGAAATTTAATTGTGGAATTTAGGCAAGTCTCCTGCTCCAGTTAAATGAACTAAAAGCTTAGGTCTAATGTTGTTGACGGCTTCACTCTATTTTAATCCAGCTTATAAGTAGACAATTTTGTAGCTGAACTCTCAATGAAACCAATCATTGCAGTTTATGTACAAGAGAAGAATCCACACCAAAATATTAGTTCATTAGAGGGGATATCTCTCTGATTAAGTAACACATTAACTAATTTATCCTATTGGAACTCCTGCAACGAAATTAGCAGCTTGATAATGTAATTGCATACTAGTAGTAGAGTTTTCGTTCATCTCACTTGTTTGTTGTGTTTCTTTTCCTCTTTCTGTTTAAATAAATTGTGAAGGTCGTTGAAGTGAAGTCTAACGGGAAAGTGTCAACTAGAAAAATCAATCGGAGACAATTGTTGAAGTCAAGTGGTAAGTAAAATTCATCTATGTCCTAAGATTTGAAGTCGAGAATACTTGCCTCTAGTATCTTATCACATTCTGTTGTTCATGCTATGCTTATTTCACTTTGGATGAGCTAAATTTTAAATGAGTTTCTTATAAACATGATTATAATAGAATTTGCGCAACAATTGTCTTTTAATGGGGCAATGTATCTGCATCGTGTTCTGTTTGTTTTGTGCAATGATACTGTTCATCTATTTATATATATATTTTTTTCATGTTCTGTTTAATTACTCAGGTCTTCGTCCTCGGGACATTCGAAGTGTGGATCCTTCATTGTTTATGACAAATTCAATGCCTTCTTTGCTGGTAAAATTTCTTCTTCCCCCATATAATTTCTTAATACCTCGTTGTATGGATAAACGCAACGAATTCAAGTTAATGAATATACCCACTGATGAGGGCCCCGTTATCCATGTTATTGTCAACAATGAATTCCACATATTTTTCCTGAAAAATTGTATGTTTCGTTACATAGTTTAAGAAATATATTTTGATTTTGGTTTTCGTCCTCATCCTCCCCAAATTGCGGCAAAGCACTCCTTAGCTACGAGATACAATCAAGTATGTAGATAGGTTAATTGGAAAACAAGACTTGTGCCCTAAAATTTTGGGAGTAAAAACTACGAGAAATCGCTTAGAAATATTAATTTAATCATCCTGCTATGAAGTTAATAGATAAGTTATTCTAGAGCTATTATTACAATGTTAATAGAAATTCATCCTCAAAATGAATTCATTTATGGTTTATTGTGTGTGTATATGGTTGTATATACATATATGCTCACACATACACAAAAACCTTTTATTTTGTAAACTTTACCCCATACGTGGTAAGGATGAATATACTACGTGGGTATAGATTGCTGCCTTTATCAATTAATTATTTATTTCATTTCTTTGTCCTGTATTAGGTCCGGGAGTATGCTATACTTCTAAATTTGGGTTCTCTACGAGCAATAGCAATGCAAGATTGTGTACTGATATTTGACAATAATCGGTATTATTCTAATTCTGAAATAATTCATAATTTATATGGGACGCATTACCATCATTATTCCTTTGATAAAGTAAGAGAATAGACTAAAACTTTTGTTGATATTTATCAGTATAGGTGGGAAAGCTTTTCTAGAGACATTGCTGCCTCGATTGAACCCCAAGAACAACAATGGAGGACCATCGATGCCATTTGAAATTGAGGTTAGTCTGGAATTTCAAATTTTCTTCATTTAGCATCCCGATTACTAAATAGGAGAAAAACAAAAATAGAGTAGCAGTCTCTTCCCGATACTCTTGTGCACTAATGCTATGCCATTGTGTTCTGCTATATCATTGAAACAAGAAGATCCGCAGTCCTATGAGACAAAAAAGTAAAGTGAAACTGGAATGAAATTGAATATGGTTTATTTTCAAGGGTTGAAATATGATAGTCATCTGGTCACCCTCAAGAGTGAGGATATAGTATGAATATAAATGCATTTCTTCCTAATTTTATTCTGAGAAACAAGATAGTTCTAAGAATTATATTTCGATACATATATTACTGTGCTCAACTCAAGGTTTGGTAAACCTAAGATGGTGTGGTGTCATGGTAGTTGTTGTGGATGCTTAGGAATACTAATATAAAATAATGACAATATTATAACAAATAAAATGTATCAAGTGTAAATATGAGGCAGAAGGATCTAATCATGGTGACAATTACAAAATGTGGAAGACCAAGAGAAGTGTCTTAAACAAAAAGCACACAGGGAACTCTTAAAACTATTTTTGGACAGTCAATTTCCAAGTAATTGGGCCAAAGTTTGTTCCTTGGGGCAAACACCCTCTTCAAAAGCAACATTTAATATGACTGTTTAGGTGAGGAGGCATATAATGAGTTGCCTATCATGGGTGTAGTTTTGTCATCATTTGCTTGTCATCTTACTCATACTGTTGTGAATTGTCTTCCCCTTAGTCATTTGGTGAAATTTTCAGGTTGTTGAAGCAGCATTGCTTTCAAGAATACAGCGATTGGAGCAGAGATTGATGGACTTAGAACCTCGTGTGAGTATGGGAACACAGTGAGTAACTGAGTATATTTATGTTAATTCTTTGTACGTGTATACTTGCTGATATTTTTGTCTATTTTGTTTTATTATTATTTTGACAAGTAGAGTAGCTATTTCTAAACCATCCGAATAAAAACTGGTAGGGAACTTTTGGCTTTATTTTTTCTCGTGTAATGTGCTCCAGCCACTCTCTCTATGCAGACATTCTACACGATCTTAAATATATCATAAAGTGCAAGTCATGGTGCTTTACTTTTAACATGGCATGCATCCAGAAGCAGAAAACTTTCTAATTTTAATATTTAATGGACAATGTTGGGTTTTTGGTTTTGGAGACCATAACAGACATTTATAGCTTCCCTCTATCTCCGAATTCACTACTTGATTGGAATTTTCTCTCCCTCTCCCTTTTGATCCTAGGTACAAGCTCTTCTTGAGGCCTTGCCAAATAGGTTAACTGGTGACATATTGGAGCAGCTTCGTATTAGCAAACAAACTTTGGTACTTCTATCTCTTGAATTTTTAACCAATCTTGAGTGGTTCTGGATAAAACTTGAAATTTAACTTTCTACCCAATTTCTAGGTTGAGTTAGGCTCTAAGGCAGGAGCTCTCAGACAGATGCTGCTTGACCTTCTGGAAGATCCCCATGAAATACGTCGTATATGCATCATGGGACGAAACTGCACACTTAATAAAGGAAACAATAATATGGAATGCTCGGTGCCTTTTGAAAAGAAGAATGCTGAGGGTAAGCTATTTGAAATATAAAGGAGTTTTCTGTTGCTAACATCAATACGGATCTTTCCTTTCCACAGTAGTAGAGCTATAACATAGCTTCTCATTTCTTTTTTTTTCTCATGGTATGTAGAGGAGGAGGAGGAAATTGAAATGCTTTTGGAAAATTATCTTCAAAGGTTATATTCTCATTCCAAATATGTGCAATACATTTCATAGTTGATTTTTTGTGTGAACTAACGTGTTGTTGAGGATTTATCTGATATTAAGGCTACAGTCACTGAATTAACATAAAAAAACACAAATTGAAAGGAAAAACATTAACCCTTCACCTGTCACTAATATTCTTACACAAGACTTCAATGTTACAAACCCCTTGTACATCCAGAAAAGTTCTTTCAATATGTCCCACGTGGCCTAGGGATATAATCCAAGTGGTCCTTATAAAAGTTGTGCAATCCAGAGAGGTTTTAGAATTGAGTTAGACCCATTCTATTTCTATTACTCTCTAATCCATATTAGAATATCTAAAGTGAAACTGCATTTAGAAACAAGTCTCATAAGGTGTTAAATATTTGCTTTATGTATTGCATGTAACTGCATGTGACTTTATGTTTTATTTCAGTTTCCTAAATAATTTCATAATAATAAATTATTTGCACTTTTACTTTATGAGAAAGTCACTTAATTACTACTTTTACTTTAGGAGCGAGTATGAAAGTTATGATAATTATATGTATAAAATTGTCAGTCTGTTTAGCTCTTTCAATTCTTTTAAATATAAACATTAATGAAATATCAAGTTCATTACTTCCAGCTGAAAATATTCCGACGTGTTCCGTTTCCCTTTTTCCTTAATTTTTTCACCACAATTCCAACAATTGGTATCTAGAGTCCTTTTCTTCTTGGACTTGTAAAATGGAAACTGAAAAGTTTCTCCTTAGCAACTCCTCATATAGTTGATGAGGAGAAGTGTAACCTTTGGGCAATGAAAATGAAGTCTTACTTGGAGATATTTGATCTTTGGGAAGCTGTGTATTTTAGACCATCTTTACAAGAATCATGACTTTTAAATCAGCAAAATAAAATTGGGATTATCTAAAACAGGAGTATGTTGAAGATGAAAGAATACAAAACATGCAACTACTTAATTTAATGATGGAATTTGAGTAACAAAAGATAAAAGAGTCTGAGACAATCAAGGAACAATCAAACAAATTGTTGGGCAGTGATTTCGTTGATTCTAGAATTGCTAAGAAAATTCTAGTAATGGTCTAGAGAGGTACAAAGAATCTATGGTATCACTGGAGAATACAAAGGATTTGTCTAAGATCAAATTGGTAGAAGTGTTATGTTAGGAATTCAAGGTGAGTTGGAAGTCTCACAATGGGTAGAGATGAATACGATGAGTAATATATAAGGAGAAAGACCCACAAACTCACAGTCTTAGGACTTTGGATTAAAGGTAGTGTCCTGGTCTTTTATATGGATTTGTTCATGGTTCATTTGTGCCAAATGTTGTCCTTGGTATCTCCTCTCGAAAAACTTAACATGCTACATGCTCGGTAGACCCAAGAGCAACGAAGATTGATGAGACAATATAATGTTAAGTTTTGATGATGTTTGAGATGATAGATCAATTTGTCAATAGAAGTATGCCAATGAGAATTTAATGAAATTTAAACTTTGAAGAATATAAATAAACAAACACTTCTATAAATCGTAAGGAAAAACTTTGTAAAGAAGATGGAAGAGAGAAGATAGGCCACACATATTTTAAAAGCATGATTTGTTTAATTTATCTTACAGCCACTCGGCTTGACATCCTAAATTATATAAGTGTTTTTTCTCGGCTTATTCATTTTGCAAGTAAAATGCACCTCAAAGCTGCAAAAAAGGTGTTTAGATATGTTGAAGGCACATGCAGTTTTGGCCTTAAGTACAAGAAGATTGAAAATATCAAGCAAGACTTCTGTGATAGTGATTGGGGTGACTTAATTATTGATATGAGAAGCACATCAGGGTACTATTTTGCACTTCTTTTTATGAAGATTGAAAAGACAAGAAATTGTCGCTCAATCTACAATAAAAGCTCAATTTGTTGTTGCTACCACTACTGTTAACCAAACTTTGTGGTTGAGAAAATTTATTTGACCTTAACACGGAGCTAAAGGAAAGCACTAAGATTCTTGTTGACAGTTTGCAATGGTTATATCTCACAATACCATCTTTCATAGGAAAACCAAGTTTTTCATCATTAAGTTATTTTTCTCAAGAGAAGCGCAGAAAAATGGAGTTGTTACTCTATTTATAGAACAGAAAACCAGGTTACAAATGTCTCTACCAAGCCACTACATATCAACTAGTTCAAGTTCTTAAGATAGAAGATTGAATCTAGCAATCCTTAAAGCAAGAAGTAGTGTTAAATATTTACTGTGTATTACACGTGACTCTATGTTTTTGTTTCAGTTTCCTAAATAATTTTATAGTAGTAAGTTATTGCCACTTTTACTTGAAGAGCAAATCAGTCAGTTACTACATTTACTCGAGGAGCAAGTCGGTCAATTACTGATAATTATTATATCTCTAAATTTGTCAATATGTTTTGCTTTTTCAATTATTATAAATCTAAACAATGTTGATCAATAAAATATCAGATTCATTGATTTCAGCTCAAAATATTCTGACATTTTGTTTCTCCTTCTTTCCTAACTTGTTTTTCTGCCATAATTCCAACATAAAGTTTTCAAACTCAATTATTTGTTTATTGTTCTAGCAAATGACATTTGCTTTCTTTTGTTTGTAAGTCTACCATTTCTAATGACTTCTTCACAAAAGTGATTTCTCTAAATGCACATACAGATGTGAATCCTGTCATGGTCAAGCTGAAAGGCTTCTTGATTCTGCAAGGGAAATGGAAGATTCTATAGCTGTCAATTTGAGGTTTGAATATCTTTACCTTTTGATAATTGATTGTGGGTAACTGCATTGAAAGATTACATACTTTGATGCTAAAAAGTTAGTGCTCTTCTAAAGCCATGAATATGCCAACCATGGGGTTGTGTTTGGAGTGCTATCTTTGGAAACAATGTGACTGCTTAGGCTCAGAAGTCATATTAGGCATTGAACCATTTAATCTCCATATTGTCAATGAGGTTAAAATCATGGTTTAATACTTTGACATTTAAGAATTTCAATAAGACAGGTGGAGATCAATCAAGAATTTCAAAATTCAAATCTCACAATTAAGAATGCATGAAATATCGGGTGCTGTTATTGCAAACTTAAGGGAGCCATCTCGATACCTTCTTGCAACAGTTTTCCATAGAGTAACCTGTGAGCATTGTGCATTTAGTCAGACATTATAATATAGATTAGGTTAAATTTAAACCCAATTCAAGAAAAACTAATTGTTTTATGTCATCAACTCTATCTATCATTAGAAACCTTCTAATAAAATTGATTTCATTCAACAGTTCACGAAGGCTTGAGGTTAGCAGAGTAGAACTCCTTCTGCAGGTTGGAACATTCTGTGTGGCAGTGGGTGCCCTTGTAGCAGGTACAGAGTTTGGGTGATTATTGGATGCGATATATAAAATGATACAATGGGTTTTAACAACCCGTAGTTAACTAGCCAAAAGAAAACAACCACAGTTTTAACCGATTTTTTTTTAATTAATCACTCTCAAAACCACATTAACCAGCAAAACAAAAATTTATTTCAAATCAATTACATTAAAAACTTATTGAAGTGAACTCAAAACATTTAGTAAGTTATCAATTTTGTTAAATTTTTAGATGGCATCAAAACATTTGTTTTCGGAGGGCAATCAAAACGTGTTTAAAAATTTAATAAATCATTATCAATTTAGTTCTGAAGTTTGGCTAAACACATGATTCTACCATTTAACCACCTGGTCAGGGTGCATGCTAATAAATTTGGTACTATTATGATCATGGCTCCATTTTACTGCTTTAAATTATTTATGTATAAAACACGTACAAGATTTAGATTAAGATGTACTCAATTTGATCTTGAAAGGAATCTAACAAAGGAACATAGGAACTTTTAAGAATACAGTAAGGTTGAGCCCCGACACTTACCCTAAGCGAAATCATAGATCCTCTTAAATACAAATATTTTAAAATATTAAAGTATTGAATTTAATTTAATTTATAAAAATTGAAAATCCTATTAAAAAAACAAATAAACCAAAAGTAATCAAATGTTCGACTTATATTTTATTGGATTTCAGATTTAATTTTGGAAACTAATTCAATCCAAACAAAACATTTACATATTTTTATTTTTATTTATAAATGTATGAGATACCCGTTCTTATAGTTTCATTTCTTATATATTTATAAAATTATCACAACATATAC
>Ga0123341_1000739_pt1 | contig 21956 bp, 19 predicted proteins | sample Turbeapinknodule_FD_89959 | JGI IMG/M metagenome (GOLD analysis project Ga0123341, IMG submission 89959) | Root nodule microbial communities of legume samples collected from Mexico - Turtle bean Mexico pink nodule | ecosystem: Host-associated > Plants > Roots > Nodule | place: Mexico: Nepantla...
AATTAAAAAAGAGCAAAAGTATAATTAATTAATTAATATTATGATAAGCTAAATTAAAAAAGAAAAATAAATAATGATATTGAAAGATGTAATGGTGGAATCTAAAATGATAGCATTTTGTTTATAATTGAGCACAACAATTAAAAATATGTAGACCCCACTTCTTTTTCTTATAACTTTTTCTTTGTTTCATCTATTCCAAAGTGTTCATACTCATTCATTTTCATTTTCTTACCTCTTCTTTTCCTCACTTTCATCTATACCAAACTTCGACTTAAAGCAACCATTTTTAACTTTTTTCTTTCATTTTTTTTCTTCCTATCAAGCTCTGCAACAACGGTTTGAAATGCTTGACTTTGAGACCAGTTTTGAATAGTTGGGTTTTCTGAGGCACTCTAGTCAGAGTTTGAAATTCATGCTACTAATTCTTCTTTCCTTTCACCATAATCATGTTCCCAACAGCGTGGTTTCAGTACCAATCAACTATGAAACAAAATTTGAGTGCCAAGGGTCCTTTTGTGGGCTCTATGTTGGTGAATAGGCAACATCATGTTTGCTTCACTCTTTAATAACCCTTCTTTACTCTTCAATCTTATTAGTTGGAAACTACACTTAGTAGTTGAAAATCACACATTAATTAAAAAGTAATTAGAGAGTACAACATTTTATAAATAGATTTTACGAGATTAGATCAGAATTAGTGCTCCTCTTCCTAATTTCATCTCTCAAGAACTTTTGTCTGGTCTGTCATACTGTCATTACTTCCTTTCGCAGAGGGATTCTGCATCAAACTGAGGTTAAATGCATGCTTAATAAGTGTCTAATTATTTGAAATATTAAGTCAACCAACATGTTTGATCATGGACGGATTAAGCATACAAAATAAACAAAATTATATGTATATTAACTGATGATGATAGCTGCTTTTATCCAAACTTTGAAACGCGCGTGCACAGAAATATGAGAGCATGCATAATCGTATAAAGTTGCATCTCTTATCATGAGTTGACGGGTGATGTTGATAGTTAATTATCCCAGGAATTGATTAAGCTGATTAAAAATGAAACACAAAGAACTTTGATCAATTTTCTTGATGCACTGCACTTCTGGATTTCATTTTTCAAATGTGTTAGTCTTTGATGTGGTGAAGGGTCCAAAATGGATTGGTGCACATGTTTCCAGAAGTGTTGAATAGTGACTAATACATATTGCATCAAACTATTTATTAATCACCTTCTGAATATTCGTCTGCAAGATATTTGCAGCAAGAGCCATGTGTAATTTGTATCATTTGCTTCAAAATTTAAGCTATTTTCATCAAAAGTTTCAACATAGATGTTTTGAAATGACATTGCTTATTGAATTGAATCCTGGTTATGAGTGTTGATGCAGATGAATATATATAGGTAAATGATGGGGATTGTTTGGGCATAGTGCTCCAACTTTGCTAAAATTGGAATATGTGAAACTGGGTGTGTGGATTTGAGTGGCAGTGGAGCTTTCATTCAAAGAAAAGTAACAAACTAGAGCATCAAATACTTAGTCCCTTTGTTTGTCCCTTATATCTTGCATTTGAAAACTGGTTTCTTAGCATAATTTCTTTTTAATAAAATACTACTATTTGAACCACTTTTGTTACATGAATGCATTGATCACAAGGTTGGCTTTTTGAATTGTAGAAGAAGAAGCTGCTATTTAGAAAAACTTGTATTCAAAGAGATGTTGCTTTTAGAAAAGGGTAGAATATAATTAAAAAAAGTGAGTGTGTGAACCTTGGAAGAAACAAAGCATGGTGTGGGCATGCGATTTTGAACATTTCTCCCACCATCATGACATTGTAGTGTAGCCCAACCGAACATGTGATCCATAGTAGATTGCATTGCCATAACAACTGCCAACTTCCCATCCACCACATCATTTTCTACAAATTTATAGTATTTTTTTAGACTCTTCAACAATTAATATTTTAAACCATTCTATAAGATTGCAAGTTTAGAAGTGGTAGTGCATTAATTCAAATTTGAAATAAAGGAAGAAAGTAAAAGTTAAAAGCTTTACATTTTTTATTTTGAATTTTGTACTTACTAGCCGAGAATTCGAAAAATCGAAAGACGTCAGCATATTAAAAAATTAAAATAATATAAATAAATATTAGAGTAAGATAACATTCTATCAAACTTCAATAAATAGATTCAAAATACTAAAAATATATTTAGTAATAGTAAGGTATGAAAAGTAAAAGTTCAACCAACCAAGTTAAGTTTAACAATGAATATTATAAATATGTGATTTGCTTAATAAGTAAGTAGAGTTTTTTTATCTGATAATTGAGTATATTGATGCTAACTTTATCATCGAAACTCTTTGTAGATACATATCCACCCAAAAGTGATCTGAACTTAAAAGTCAAGAGTTGAACCAAATCCAATATTTGAGTGATGGTCCATATTCAATAATTAAGAATAAGTCAAAGTTCACGTAACAAAGAATCCAAACTAGCTAATAAGCCCACTCATTGGTAAAAAGCCGGGAATTTAAGAAGAGAAGAAGAATAAGTTAAGTGTTTTTAATGTCTTGTAAAAACAAAATTTTATTTGTTGAAATTATTGTTTTAAGGAGAAGAGTTAATCGTGATTCTGTGGATAAAGCAGAGAGGAAGAGATATTAGGATGGACCCAGAAAGAAGCAAAGGAATAAAATCCAGGCAATAAAAAATGAGGAGAAGACGATAAAAATGGAGTAAAATAAGACAGAAGAACTGTGTGTTAGATCTGGAAGATTATCACCTCTTCACGGACTAAACATTTCTTCAATAACCAACAATTTTACCATCTTGCATAGTTGGGCACTCTGTTCCAGTGGTTCAAATTTCATTCTCACCTAAGTTACCACTGATACACTTCAACATTAAAATCATAAGATACAAAATTAATGTTTGTTTTACATACAATTTGGATATATGTAACTTTTGGAACAGCTTCTATAGTAATGGACCACATTATACAAATTCTCGACCCAAATTACAGTATTCTGGAAAGAACAGAACAGAACCCAACATTGTTTTGTTCTTCTGTAACACATTTTGGATAAAAAAAAAAAAAAGTCCCATTTTTTAATCTCACTCGCGTTTTATTTTACTTACAATTGTTCTGAAATCAAATCTGAAAAATAACATAATTAGTTATTGAGATATTATCTGTTGTGAATTAGAAAAAAAAATATAAATTATTTTTAACTTTTAACATTCGACGAGATATTAGAACATATGTTAAATGCAAAAGAAAATTCAAAATTATGTGTAAAACAGGGCGAGTTGTGCATGGATGGATTTAACTAAATAATTAAAAAAGAATGTGGTCTCAGACAGTGCATGCATCTCCCACCTCCATTCCTCCGCCGGAGAGGGAATATTCTTCCGTCACCATCCCTAACGGACAAACCAAAACGTGTTCGTTTTGTGGGCCCCACTTCCCTCTCTCTCCAATCCAATCCATGTGATGTGACCCTCTAACTCTCATCATTCATTTTTCTTAAATTTCTCTGTCCTCCGAATATTCCACGCTGGCATCCACGTGTCTCCCATCCCGCATTGTTGTCCGTTCGATCACTTACCCTCTCCAGTTATTCTCATCCAACGGCCACAACGCGCACCAATGAAACCACCGTACTGTTTCATCTCCGATTAAATAACGTAGTATCCACGATGTTACTTCGGATTCGTCGCCGAGATTTCCTCTAACATGTTCCTATAACTAAATTGTAGCTTCTATAGTTTCTACAACCTCATAATAATAATACTCAACATTATTAATTACTAATAATAAAAATAATTATATGCATTGCACCAAAACGATGCATTCATGCATCTAAAATATTAGCAACAGTTAATTATTTATGACTAGAAACAAAATAATTGAATTACTGTTACAAAAGATCATTATAAGAGTCCATCAAACGCCGTATTTAATGCTTTTGTTATTACTAGTGTTGCTTCTTACGCTATAGAGCCACCTTTTTTTTCTTTTCTATTTTAGCCGCACTAGTCCTCTGTTTGTGTCTAATCAATGATGTTCTGTTCTGACTTGTTTGGTGTTTATGGTTTGGTTCCAATAGGTTATCATTGCTAATAATCAGAGTGTGTTTTTCTTAGGGGTTGTTTGAGTTGTGTGTTGTGGAATTGCATATTCTTCTATCAGCAAAAACATAGTGCCCAGTTGCAAAGGGTATATGGTATATCTTCTTGTGGCCTAAGCTGATCCCTTCTTTTTCCTTTCTCCTTTTTCGCTTTTGGGATGATAGAATGAAGGCGCTGTTTGGCTGAGAGGTATATATAAAGCAAAAGCTGCAAGTGGGATTGTTGGAATTTGCTTTTCAAGTTGAAAAGAAAGTAAGGTGGTTGAGTTGAATTGAAGAAGAAGCATAAGAAGTGAGGGAGTGAGTGATGGAGGGTGGAGGAAGAGAAAGTTATAATGGAGTGGTGATGACTATGACACGAGACCCGAAGCCAAGGCTAAGATGGACAACAGATCTTCATGATCGCTTTGTGGATGCAGTCACAAAGCTTGGTGGCCCCGATAGTATGTACACTATTTTTTTTCTCTCATCATATTGTTGCATGTTTCGATTTCAATTTTGAGAGTTGAAAAGTATTTTCACTAAACAAATTCTTCTGTCTCTGTTTTTTTTTGTATATTGAATTTAAAAAATGTGCATTATGTCTGTTGGTGTTGTTGATACAGAAAGTTAACTTGAGAGATAAGTTTTTGTTGAAACTGGAGTTCAGAAAGGGTAGAAAAAAGGTGGAGTAACGGGGTGCTTTTAGAAACTACAATTACTTGCTTCGCCAAATCAAGAAATTGGGTTGGTCACAGAATTATGTATTGTCTAGCAAAGGGTTGTTCGTATAATCTGCATGCTGATGTATGCTGAAATTAAAGTAGCATTTGGTGTGTCCCTCCTCTGTACATTATTTTTGCGGTACAAAACAAATCGTTGGTTCATTGGGAGAATGAAAGGGAAAACATGTGATGGAAATATCCAATCACTTTCCTTCGAGTTTTTTGCTCTAGGGATTTTTCTTGTACAGCTAATGTACGCTGTGGACTGATCCAATGTTTACTCAATGATCATTAGGAATATTTTATAATCTTCTGGTTTAATGTTGGTGAAAGTTTCTGTTGTCAGAAAACGACATTAATCTGAAATGGTTTGTTTTGTGTTCAGAGGCGACTCCGAAGTCTGTTCTGAGGTTAATGGGGTTGAAAGGTCTGACACTATATCATTTGAAGAGCCATTTACAGGTAATTAGATTCAACTTGCATGTAATAGATTTCATTCATGAGGATAAGTTTACAAAATGTAGAAGGAAAGATAGTTAGATGAAGAAGTGAAAAGACAAAGTATAAGTTATTTTGATTTGATATTATCATTATTTAATTAGTTCTATAAAAAAATTCATGTAGAAAGATGGAAAAAAAGTAGTCTAAACGAAGGAGTGAAAATACTGAATTTATATGTGAATGATTTTTGGAATTCATGAATCAAATTTTAGAAAATTTGAAGTAGAACCTCCCTCATGCTATGTTTGGTCTTCCTCTCAGTAATTTTCTTATTTTCTGATAACGATGATCAAAGAATCACCATTTGGAGTCATAATTTGGCATTGTTATTTGTTAATTTGCAGAAGTACAGACTTGGACAGCAGGCTCGAAAACAAAATGAGGAACTGAACAAAGAGAATAGTAGTGAGTCCGTTTCAAGTTTTGACAAACACTGAGTATACTATGCAATTTTTTAACAGATCATTTAGAATAGTTGTCAGTTGATTTACCTCAAGAAACTATTCACTTAAATAGAGAACATAATATCTGGCAATGTTTGATAATATCGTAATAATGTTCTTTCCATGTTTCTGTTTCTTTTTAGGATGTTCGTTTGTAAATTTTAGTAACCGTTCTTCAGGGCCTAACACCAGTTACAGAGGTGATAATGAAGGGGGGTATGTTTCAGATTATATGCATAACTATAGTTTCTATGAACCAAACTCTCATCTAAATTTCTTGTCCCCTTAATAAGCCCTTTTAGCTTTGTGTACTTCATAAAAACAAAAAAAACTGAAGTTGTGTAAATGCAACTCACTTCTTGCACTTGTTTGGTTTCTCCGTTTCCTAACAAATTTTCTTAACTAAAATAGAGAGATCCCGATAGCAGAAGCACTGAGGCATCAGATTGAAGTTCAAAAGAGATTGGAAGACCAGCTCGAGGTATTTCTCATTTTTATCCTGCATAGTTCTAAATTCCATTTTTGTAAGATGTGATTTTCTAAATTTTACTGTTCAACTGTAGAAAATCTTGATTCATTTGTGTTAAATAAACTCCTTTCTTGCCAACAGGTACAGAAGAAGTTGCAGATGCGAATAGAGGCTCAAGGGAAGTATTTGCAAGCAGTGTTAGAGAAAGCTCAGAGAACCCTTTCCTTGGATGGATCAGGAAGTCTTGAAGCATCAAGAGCTCAGTTGACTGAATTCAACTCTGCTTTGTCAAATTTCATGGAAAATATGAATAAAGATAGCAAAGAAAACATAATAGAAGTGACTGATTTTTATAATAAGAATCATGGCTCAGATTTCCATTATGAGGAAGTAGGGAGAGAACAAAATAGGGATCAAAAGCCCAAGATTGAAGGGGGTTCAATAGAGTTTGACTTGAACATTAAGGGTAGCAATGATCTTGTATCTGCAGGTGGGGCTGAAATGGATGTCAATATGATTTCATACAGGGGGTAAATTTTTTGAATTGTCAGACTTTAAGTTAGGCATTAGATTGAATGATATATACCCCTTTCCCTAGATATTCTCAATAATTTTGTCCCTCCCTAGGTTGATGCTAAAATATCAATCACATCACAGACCCTTTTCAAAATCCATGCTATTCAGTTAAAAATGGTTACATTTGTTTTTCTCTTTTCACTCCCGAGTTCAAAGGCTTGCAATGGCAACATCAACAATAATCGAGGTGACCATTATTTTCTTCTATGTTTGGGAATTCAGATGAAAAATTAAATTTCACAATTACAGCAGACATGATTACAAACCATTCAACAGAAAAAAAACTAGAATCTCTTGCATTCTCTCTCTTCAATAATTGTATTTTAACAACTCCCAATTTTTTTGGTTGGTGTTGTACCTTTTCATGCCTATAATCTCATCACACATACACTTGAAGGTATTCATCCATGCGCGTGTAATTCACCTCTGGATAGAGTGCTGAAGCTTCTTCTCCACCTTCTCCTATTTCAAAATTTGTCAAACACCCTTCATAGAAAACATGATAGAAGTGCCCCACTCCCACTTGGCCTGCATAGTCCAAACCTGGAATCCACATTCACCAAAGTCATCTTTTGGTGATATAAATGAATTATTAGAAAAGTTTAGTACTTTCTCTTCTGGGTATACTGTTTACCTTTCATGGAAGCAAGAAAATCCTGTTCATTTATGCTGGACTTCTCTAGTTGCTTCCCTGTGAGCTTCTCCCACTTCTCAATTAGCTGTCTTTGAGTGAGAATGTTTTCTGGTGGTCTTAGGTACACAGTCTTGTTCAATGTTCGAGGATCATCAGTTGCCTTGATTGTGTATGTTGCAACATCATCTTCATCCATGTAAACAACTGCATTGTGAATGGATATTCATTAGTATATATAGAGTATTGGACAACCTGTGAATGTATCTTAATTTCTTAAACTATGAATAAGTTGCACACACTTGGACAGCAAAGAGTGTCATACTAAAATATGGTGTACCTTTGACATTGCCATCACCATAGAGAATGACCTTGTCTCGTGGAGGGAGGAGGGTCCCCATTTGAGAGAGGTTACCAACAAAGTAACCAGCAAAGCAGTTAGCAGAGATGTAAGTGAAAGGGATGTTAGCATCTTCAATTGCTTTCCTTACAGTCATTTTGTCATCGAAGGTTACTCTTCCCGGTTCAAGTGCATGTCCCATAAGTGCAGGGTCCATGCCAAATTCTGAAGGCAGAAAACGCTATACAACAAACAAATTTTTAAATTATAAGTTCTTAATGTCACAGGACAGTCATTAGTAAAATAAAAATTATTCAACTTATCTAAAGTTTTTTATAGCATGATTAAGATTATAAAAATATTCACCGGTTCTATTCAAATGTAAAAATTAAATGTACCATAATTGTAAAATTTGAGCCAAAACTAAATAAAATTTTCATAAAACTTTGAAATTATCTACATACTATTTTTATTGGGCTAATTCTCCCTTGCCAGATAAATTGTAAAATGAACCTAATACCTGCATAGGAAATGTCTGTTTTTTTTTTTTTATATTTATATCCATAACACAAATAAGGTAAAATAAGATAATTCGAAATATGCAATTCAAAAGTGAGATGTATCTTCAAAAATATCATCCGAATGCTAAGATTCAAAAGTTTTTTTTTTCTCATTTTGTATATGAAAATCCAAAAAAGGTGACAAGGGCAATTTAGGATTTAAAAAAAAATGATGGATGCTGATCTTAATTGATCTGTGGAGGAAGAAATAGCCTTTTTATTGTCACTATAAGGTTGTCAGGTACATTGTATCTGTTAATGAACTGGGCCAGACCAAGGTGGTTTTTTCAAAACCAGCACAGTAATTAGTCATATCGGTTAGGAGCATACACTTTGCCTCAAAACCTGATTACACAGTATACACACCAATGCAATTTCTTTGGACCTACTCTTTTTATTGCCCTTTTCCTATGCTTCTATAACATTTGCTGCTAAACCAATTCATTGGCATCTTATGATTGATTTATCTTTTAAGGCTTGAATTGAAGGGTACAAAACACTGATTTAAAAATGGTTGTGTACCCCAACGTTCTATGATTCTATCAGTAAGATTGACTCGAACACTTCTTTAACATATTCTTTTATTCCTTAAAATTTATTGAAAATTATAGATCGTATTGAATCTTCTTGTCTAATTATGATATCTTTTTGCTTAAGCAGTTGTTAAGAAACTTATAGAAAGAGTTTATTATAACATGATCCATGAGAAAGCAAAAAACTTAAACATACATCAGTTTGTATAACAACACTTACTTTGTTTACATTCATGTCATAATCAAGATGAAAAGAGATAAACACAAATTGGTGTTATGTGAAGTTGGATGTGTGTCACATACATACGAAAAACACATACCTTGACATTTCCTGCAACTTTGATGGCCTCAACAAGTTGGAGCTGCATCAACAAGCTGTGAGAGCGAAAATGAACCCCAGACATGGTGCAAATCACAACATCCACAAGTTTCACAGCATCCACCAAGCTCTGATGATCAGAAAAAGAAGCCTCCACAAGGTGAGCACCTTGCTTCTTGAATGAAAGCAGCATCTGCAACTTCTCAATATCTAACCCCAATTCAGGACGTTGAAGAACATAGGTTTCATGCCCTTGTTCTAGACTTGCCTTCACTATCCTCCTTCCCACATACCCAGTTCCCCCCACAACAAGAACCTTGCTCTTTCCCATTGCCTCGCCTTAGTTTTGACTAAATCCACCAGCCAATGCCAACTATATATAAAAACTTGTGAAAAAACTCAACCTTTACTTTCACGTTTGCTCATTCCTGTTTAGGCGTATTAATGTATTTCTTCCCACAACTTCTGTATAGTTCTACCAAGAAAGGAAGAAATATAGAAAAGGTGTAGTTCAAGTTACTCTCACTAAGTAGGAAGTTGATGGTCTTGAAAGACAAAAATATCATTTTCAATCTTCAGGATTAAGCTTAAGAATGTGCTAGAATTGTATTAAAAATAAATTAAACAAATTATTGCTTACATTTATCATATTTTTCCACAAAAGTTTCTTGATGTTGAATATGAAGTGGGTTTGAAAAAAGGATAAGAAAAGTAAGTATTTTACAGAAAGCTTACCATGGGCTAATAATTAAGGTAGGTAGATTTTTCAACTTGGACATAGCTGAAGGGACATAAGTTACCAATTTCTAAGGAATGAACAAGGTAGTAAAAACATTATAACATAAGATATGTTTGTTGTTATCATCTTAGTTCATTAAAGAAAATTATTTTGCCATAAGATTCCTTAGCCACTAACTTTTAATCATGTCTTTTCAATTTATTTCATTCAAAACATGGAATAGTGTCGCATTGATGTCTTTGTCTGTAGGTGAGCACTTCATACAAAACAGAGTTCTTAAATGATTTAATTGATGAAGTATATGAAAAACAAGAATGATGACATAATGAATGCATCTTTCAAAGATTAAATTTTTTTTCCTACACATCAAAACTTCCACAGAAGAAAATTAGCCACAAATCTTGAACCAAAGGTCAAAGAAAAATGAGAAAAATCATATAGCATCATACCAATCTGACAAAGACATTATGAAGTTTATCAGTTTTAAAGACTTGTAAACTAGGTCCATGGCACCGTTTCTCTCCTCAAGTATTATTTCAAATAAATTATTATGAAATATTTAAAATTTAACTATCCATTTGAAAAAGGAATTATTTTTAATCATTATTTTAAAATTATTATTCATACTTGACTTGAAGAAACAACAACGACTTTGGATGTCATTTATTTATTTTATGATAGACTTTGATTTCATTTTGACACTATCTGGTTTGATCATTTTCTACAAATTAAAGATTTTATATTATACATTTGTGTTTTTGTGTTGGGGAGATGATTAATTTTGTTATGTGACGTTGTCTTTCGTCTCTTCTTGAATAAGAACAGATTTGAAATTTCAGATTTTAGATTTGTGGAATTTGAGTTGGTAAAATTTGAAAATGAAGAGAAAGGAAAACTTCAGAAAAAGGGTTGTTGGTTGTTGACCAACTATGCATGTGGAAAAACCATGGCCTATATAGCAGTTGAGCCATTTTCTTCAAATGAGAATAATCATCTTAACAAATCATTCATATAATGATTTGTTTTCTATGTTTTAAATTATTAACAAAATAAAATCATATATTTAATGGGAATAAAAAGTATATTTAAAACTAAAAATATCTATAGTGTGTTTAGCAGAGAGCAGGGATATTGTTTAATTAAAGAGAAAAAGGATGATTATTATTATTATTGCTATTATTCTATTAACTTAATTTATTTAACCAATTTTTTTTATAGCCATTGCAATTGCATCACATGTTTTGAAAATTTAAGCAACCCACCAAACCCATTGTTTTGTGACTGATTTAAAAATTATTGATGTCAACTCACCTGAAAATGTTGTTGGAGTGGTTGGTTCATCATAGTTGTATTTTATACCTAAAAAATGAGTTGGATTATACAACTATCTCACTCCAGTCACTTCACCTAATCTAATAGTAGAGTTTTCAAAATTGGTTTTTTAAATTGTTAGTGCTAATATCCATTTCATCCAAGTAAAAAAATTTATAATCTAATTTTGTAACATCTTACATCATCTAAAATATATATCACGCATATACAAATATTTAATTAAATATATATACGTATTATTCATAAAATATTTCAAAATATATTCATATTCATAAGAAATTTAAAATATATACATATATTAAGAATAAAATAATAATAAAAAATCATCTATTTGATATTATTTGATATGAAGTTTTATCAAAGTTTCATTACATTTTAACAAAGGAGTCAAGTGTCTATAAATAATTCACAATTAATTTTTTATGTTAGAATTTTACTGACACAACATACATAAACATTTGATTTTACTTTCGAAAGAATCGTGTTAGACTCAGAAATATGTACCTATCATACTATCGTGCTGTGAAATCCACATTCATGCGCATAATAGTCTCAGTACCAAATCATCTCATATGAGATTGTTAGTTCATATGACATGTCAAACCAATTATCTTTCAAAGCACATACTTAATCATATGAATCTCATTCGACTCTCACCAACTGATCATCTTTATCTATATAATTTCAATATACTAGTAGAGTCAGTATACCTCTTTCTAGACGAATCACTAGTCAATGCACATCCTAACAATCTCAACATGGTATTTACTTTCCTGAAATACTATGTTTCGATCACATTTTCATATAATTCATATTTCATATCACACATAGGTACACCACTCAATTACACAAAAATTTAGATTTTTAAACAATCCAAAGATATCATAGAAAATCGCATAACACATAAACTAATTATTTTGAATTACATATATAAATAACTTTTTCATAAAATTTAATCGAAACAATAAAAAATTATCAACCACCAAATTTTCACTCTATTTTCACTTAAGCCAAAATAGATCTAAAAGTAAGGTAATTTTCTTCCTTAACTTAACTAAATTCATGTTTTCGCTCCACACATAGTAGGAGTACTCACAAAGAGTTCAAACTCGTAAAGAAAACATAGGATAACTTAACTTACGCCACATAGTCATGATCAATAATCTAAATATATTACTCAGACTCTAAACTAACAAAGATTAATCCTGAAACTATAATTACCACATGCAAACACATCTATCTAGGCAAATCATAAAATGTACCTATACGGGGTAGAGGGGCCCAGGTAATACCTGTCTGTTGGGTACACAATTTTTGACGTGTCGGTTGTCCTTGAGTTTCTTCAAGCATCCTCCCTTTTTCATAGGTGTTCCACCGGTTGGGGGTACCTGCGATTACACTCCAACGCTCAAGTCAGCGTTATGATTTAAGTGTGTTCTCCTAGAATATCAAAAAACGTACCTCATTTTCTCACAAAGAGTTCTATTTATAATGTTGACTCATGGGCTTTTACATGTGTGAGCTGGATAGTTAGTTAACAACTAACATGCATAGTGGTTCCCTGATATCATGGAAGTGTATCTTTCGGTTTTGTCAGTTTCTATCATTATATTGAGATATTTTCCTGATATTTCGGAATGTGCATTTGACCCATTCAACATTATTTGTAACTGCTTATTTATTTCTTTGTAAATGTTATTTGACTCGAGTGGTTGGTTACCCGGTTGTCCAGCCCCGACCGATACACTTGCCCCCCGAGCTCGAAGAGATTCATTTCTGAAGAGTCGTGTAGGATGGTTGGGGTTCTCGAGGTGATGCATGACTGGTGGCAACATTCAATGCGTGACAGATATGTGACGTTTGGCAGAGCCACCGTTTCGAGATGCACTGTTTCATTACATGCATTCAATGGTGGGGATTTCGTGTCGTTTCGGATGCCGAGTAGTGCTGGCCATTGGATCACATTATATCTAATGGTGTTGGATGAAGGGTAGAGGACTCTCTTTCTTACTTGCTTTGCGATAAATAGCACTTCATTAGAACGTGGGAGGGTTTACGCTTTCCTGCTTGCTCCTAGAACTTGTGTCGTTTGCTCCAAGTGCTGAGTCCGCTACTTTCTTTAAATTGTCAAGTTTTCAAATCAGTAATGTCTTCTTCTGTGGATTCTTCTGATAACGTTGCTAATATCGAATCATCTGTGACTCGTACTGCGTCAGGTAGTGCGATAGAGGGTAGTGAGTCAAGTCAATCATCGGACGACCCAAGTTATGATTGGGTTGATCCATTAGTGTTAAAAATTCCCACTAGGTTGAGGGATTCTGATAGTTTAGACCAATTTTTGGCTAAAAATTCATTTCTAACATCTGACTGCCCGTTAGATAAGGTAATGGCTGATATTTGTGGTCTTACCGATCGTGTATGTCATGGTCAAGAAAGCGCACCCCAAATTTTTTTCTTTGTATATAGTACTTTTTTCGCTGATTTGCACATAACCTTGCCTTTTGATGATTTTATCATTGGGGTCCTTCGGATCCTCAATGTAGCACCCACTCAATTGCACCCAAACTCGTGGGCGGCCCTTTAGGCGTTCTGAGTGCTTTGTCACCGTTTTAAACTTCTGCCCACACCTGAAGCTTTTTTATATTATTATAATACCTATCTAAGTACTCCTAATACGACCCAAAGATGACCATGAATGCTAACTTTGAAAGGTCATCTCAACAAGCAAATGAAGATTCCATCAATAGGAGGAATGGTCAAGGACCACAACACTTGAAGTTCTTCTTGTTAGTGTTCTTAACATTGAGGCCCAAGCCCAAAAGATTACTAAGAGCAAGGGCACAAGCATTAGTAGATGAGCTTTAATTGATATATCTTTTTGTAATTTCTTTAGAATAGATTTAAAATAGAACATAAAAGGGAAGTATGAAAAGGAGTATAGGACTTATGAGAAAGTAGTAGAAAAGTAACACTTTTCATAGAGGTTGTGACTTGTTTGGGGAGACATTTCAAGATGCCTTTTCATTTGCTTCTTCCCACTTTTTCCTTTTGAATGACCGACCCTCTACACTATATATAGAGGTGCTTGGTTCTTGTAATGACACATTGAAATTGAAGTAAAGTTACTCTTCTCAAATTGAGTGAGAATTTGTGAGACTTGTTCTCCTTTTCCTAGTCTTATCTTGTGAGTCTTTAGGAGCTCTCAGGTGGCGACATTCTTCGCTCATCTTGGAGCCTATTCACCTTCCAAGTGGTGTGTTCCTCTTCCCTTGCTTCAACCACATAATTTTCCAACTTTTCATCTTTTTCTTCCATTTCCATTACATATCAAATTCTAAAAACATGTCTTGTTCATTTGTTCTTGATTTCAATCGGTATATTCTTGTTGTTTCTTGATTCTAATCGGTTGAATGTGTTTATTGAATGTTTCAATCTTTTCATCTTCTTAAGATGTGTTTCTATTCGATTTTATTGAGTTGTTTCATAAGTTCATTCGGTTCATTGTTCTTATTTTCTATTTCTAATTGATTCAATCTTCTTGTGTTGTTTTAATTGGTTAGTTTTGTTCCTGTTCTTGTGTTCATAATTGCTTAAGAATCTTGATCCTAATTCTAAAAAGTGTCATCTAATGAATCAACCTAAAATCAACTCACAGCAACTCCTTTGAGCTGGTTGTCTTTGTCTAGCCGACCGGGCAATATTCGATTTGTTGCTTTTACTACTTCATACAAAAGTTTTAAAGAAAAGTATTTCAAAAATTTTGTGGAGCCGGATGGCTGAGATATGTTTTATAATGCGGACGGGCGTACCAAATTTCCTTTCCATTGGACGGAGAATCCGACCCAGCTTGGTAATTGGTTGTGGTCATCTATGTCACCGTTGGACAAATCAATTTTGGTAGTTTTTGATCAACTTCCCTATAAGCTGCTCATCCAAGAGCTTATAGCTTTACATGGGTCATCCAAGAAGTGGATAAATTTCAATGGTACGTAGATTTTCTGCATTTGATTGTGTATTCGTTATGTTGATGTGGGTTAATTTTATATGTACTTTGCAGCTATTATCTTACAGATGGATCTAGCTCTGAGCAAGTTCATGAGTAATCTGAAGCGGCCAGCGGCCAGACGGAAACTCGAAAGCTTTGAGGGGATTGGGAAAGAAAAAGCTATTACCCCAGTTGAAGTTATCCCGACCACTTCTCCGATTCCACCGGCAGCTAGTCGAAAGAGGGGTCGTCCGCCTAAGGTCCAAGCTGGTCCCGAGACCGGGCAATCATCCATTAGGCAGTCTTCCATGCTAAGCCCTTCGATGCAAGTGGCACAGGCAGTGCAGTTTGAATTTCTCCCAGAAGATGAAGGCGTTCTGGTGGCCATACCAACTAGAAACTTGATAGAAGAATTAGTTGAATTGCAAAGTCGGGCTACTGTCGTGGGTAAGACGCTTGGTGAGGAATTAAACATGACTAGTGCCTAAGCCGAGTTGGAGGAATCAACTAATTCTTTGAAGGCGGCCTTGGAGGCTACCGAGGCTTGTAAAGAAAAGATGCGGAGGGATGAACTAGTGACCAAAGAATTACAAGAGGCGTTGAAGACACAACTTACCAAACTGGAGGCCGAAAGGGATCAACTTCTGAAAGAGAAAGTTGACGTCGAAGACAAAGAAAAATCCCTCTTTGTCGAGATAGAGAGGTGTTAGGAGTTTATGTTAAAAATAAATGAAGAGTGTTTTTATCAGGACATCCAACAAGCAGTTTTTTATCATGGCGTCTGATGGAGGACCTTTGTTATGATTTGAACAAAGATGTAGTTAGTGCCGAACTGGTGCCACTTGGTGGGAATGCTGAGAATGCTATGGAAGAGGAAGAACCTCAACATATCGAGGTGATCGAGCCAGAAACGTCGGTCGACGAGATAATAGAGTGAATTTGAAAACCTGGACCCGGGTTGTGGGCTTGGAACAATTTTTATTACCGCATTTTTACTCTTAACTACATATGAATGATCGTATACCTTTTATTCTTGCTTTTATATATTCATTATTTGGCTTTGCTGAATGAGTGGATGTGGGTAAAATACTTGTGCTTAACGTTAATAATCTTTGGACCAAGCGAGTGTTAAAGAATCTTTGAAAGAGTTAACAATGAATTTTGGGCCGAGCGAACGGTAAAATAACGAAGTTATGATTGTATTTCAGACTGATAGACCAGTAACTAAGTTATTGTGTTTCAGACTGATAGACCAGTAGAATAACGAAGTTATGATTGAATTTCAGACCGACGAACCGGTTAGAAAACAAGTTATTGTATTTCAGACTGATAGACTAGTAAAATAACGAAGTTATGATTAAATTTCAGACCGACAAACCGGTTAGAATAACAAAGTTATTATTGTATTTCAGATTGACGGATCGGTTAGAATAACAAAGTTATTATTGTATTTTAGGCGGATAGACCATCAAAATAATTAGTTGAGATGTGTTGTATGGATGCAATGTAAAATAAAGAAAGGGATGCAAGACTGGAGTGTTTTTAAAGTGCCTCGTTAAAACCTTCCCGGTTGAAAACCCTCCTTAGGGATAAAACGACCAAGCTAGGAAAGAGTACACTAATAAAGTTTATCAGCTATAATAGAATTTGATATGCGTGGCATTCCACGTTCTCGATAAAAATATTCCTGATAAATATTCTAAAAGTAGTAAGCACCTCTTACTCTTGTGTCGGCAATTCGGAATGGCCCTTCCCAATTGCAGGAGAATTTTTCGTCTGTCTTCCGGGCGTCACTGCGCAACTCATCAGTAAAACATGCGTTTACTGGTTTAATCAATACCCACTTTGTTCCATGCGTATACTCTATGGGAATGCTTATCACCTCTCTCTTGAATCATATGCCCAAGAAATTAATTGGAACAATACGAACTAACTAAGAAACCAAAGTTTAAGATAAGGAAGACTCTCAAACATGCGTTCAAATACAACCTCTCACAAAAACCAGTTTTCCAGAAGATTAAACTATTAAAACAACTGTTATAGACAATTAAAAATAGAAACTTTTATCGACCGAAACCTCAGAGCTCAATGGGAAATTACAAAGGAATCAACCAAAAAGGTTTAGTCTTCCATGCGGAGGCAAAACAAGAGAATTACAAAGAAGAAAAGAAACTAAGAAAACCCTATGAAGCTCTCCCCCTTCTCCTTGATGCTTGTGTCCTTTTATAGGCTTTTATGCTCCAAGGATCTTAGGAAAATATTGTATTTTATATTTTGTTAGTAGTTTCCAACTTTCTAGAATTATTGTATTTTGCAGAAGATTGCTTCCAATTTTGTTTCTGAGATATTGTAGATTTTATTTTCTCTTTCTTCTCCTTGGAATTTTTTTCCTGTTTTGGTTCAAGAAGAAACTTGGACTTTTGCATATTTGAAGGTAGATGCTTCCTCTGGATAATTTACTCTAAAAACACAAAATTAACAAAAATAATAGTTAAGGCCCAAATAAACTCAATTATAAGAATATTAATTAAAATAATAGATTTATTTATTATTATAGTCCAATAATCTATGATTAAGGCTATTGTGTGTGAATACATATATGTTCGCCAACTACGTTGGCCAACCATGTGGTATAATGAGCTCTTCGAATAAAACCTACTTTCACCAATTTGTCGGTTTCTTCTCGGACGGCTTTACGTCGTTCCTCCCCCAACTTTTGTGTCTTTTGGGCTACTAGTCTGGCTTCCTTGTAAACGGAAAGGCGATGGGTAATGACGTTGGGACTTACTCCATGCATATATGCAGCAGTCCGGACAAATAAATCAGAGTTTTTAATTAGGGTTGTGCTTACTAACTTCCAGTCGTTTGGGTTTAGGGACAATCCAATGTAAGTTTTATGTTCATCGTCTCGGAGGGGTAAGGGTTGGAGGTCTTCACCTGCCTCCATATGGGCGACGTCAAGCCGAGGATCTAAATCTACTAAGGCAGCCTTGTGTTCCTATGGATGCTTGTATCGTGACTGTCTCTCTGGTGACCACCCTCGTCTTCTTGGAGATTTCTCATGCGGTGACGTCAAGTACAATCGTCTGGTGGGCTCGACCTTTAGGTTAGCAACATAACATTCCCTGACTATCCTTTCTTCTACATGTACTTTTGCAATATCTCCAGTCATGGAAGGGAATTTCATTGCCAAATGAAGGGTTGAGACTATTGCTTTCAGGCAGTTGATGGACGAACGTCCGAGCAATATGTTATATGAGGTATTTGCATTTACTAATAGATACCTGGCATTTATGATTTTACTGAGGCATCCTTCCTCTCCAAAAGTTGTGAATAAATTGAGATATCATTTTGTATCAACCCGCTCACATGAGAACCCAACAATCTGCTCCTCATAAGGCTGTATGTTTGTTTCTGGAATTATCATCCTTTTGAAAGTTTTCCAGTAAAGAATGTCGACCGAACTGTCCTGATCTATCAATACTTTAGTGATTGCAAATTTGTCTATCTGCATGGTGATAAGTGTCTAATTTCAGTAATATTTCATATTAAAATATAAGCACTTATTTTCTATGAGTTTTATTTGAATAAAAGCATTTTATTCTTAAATTTGGTGTTAATTGCAGATTTTTATGGAGGATTGAAGATTTGGAGTAAAGGAGAATAATTTAAGCTAAAAAAAGAAAGCTAGAAGGTCCTAGAATGGAAAAATATGCAAAGAAAGATTGGGCATTTTGTTATGTTTTATCACTTAGCCCATTAACGCGACACAACAAGCCACCTAAACCTAGAAAATTAGGATAAATAGGGGGCTAAAGGTTCAACCCTAGTGTGCCAGATTGAGAGGAAAACACCATAGAGTGAATTGTAACCCAATTGAGAGAATGAAAGGTGCTAGAAGTATGCGTGGCTAATTCTACCCTTTGGGATTGGGAGTACTCTGCTCGAACTCTAATGTATTGAAGTTATATCTTATATTAAAATACTTAGTTCTTGATTGATTATTGGTATTGTTGTTTTACTTTTAAGTTTCCGTGACAAATTGAGAATCTTAAATCTGACTGGAAAGTATTTTTAGGGTTCTGACCTAAATAACAATACTTAACATATTTGAGTGTTAGGAATAGACTTGAAATATTAATTGCTATTAAACATTTGAGCTTCGTTCTAAGTTGTTCTTATAATTATGCGAGGGATCGATAATTAGGGGACATTCTTAAGGATTTTATATGTGAGGAATTGATATAAATGATTTTTATGAGGACATCAATTTCAATTAAAGAACTTAATATTGACATGCTAATCAAAATACATGAGAGTGAGAGAGATGAAACCTAATCCCTATTTTTCCAACTTGAAACAACCAATTCTTTGTCTGTTTTCTTATGGATCATCGCCAACACAATCACTTTCAACACACTTTTAATTGTTTTGTTCTATATTTAGCGATTATTATACTTGATAATTCATTGTTCCTTGTGGGTTCGATATCCGTCCTTAGGGACAATTATTACTTCGATGGTAGTCTTAACGAACTTGCGAAGATGGTCGACTTGGATGAGTTCCTCTATTTTATCTTTCAATGCTTGGCAACTTTCGATTGTATGGCCATAATTGTAATGGTATTGACAATGTTTTGAAGTATCAGCATTGTGTGGAGTCTATGCTTGCTTAAGTGTCGGAATTAATTCAGTCTGTAAAGCTTCATCCAAGATTCTTCCTTTTGGCATCGTCAGAGGTGAGTAGTTGTGAAAGCAAGGGCCTCAGTTCTGTCTGTATCGGTCGGTTGCCACCACTAAGGGTCGGTTGCTTTTATTTTTGTCTTTTTCTTTTTCCTTTTCGGAGGCCTCAGCTTGTGCATTCTTGTGATAGTCATTGTGTTCCTCTATCTGCTTGAATTTAGTTGCTTGTGTCCTTAATACTTCCATGTTTTATGTCGGTCTCTTAATAAGACTCTCGGTGAAACGTCTTGGACGTATGGCCGAGACTAAGTGGTGCATTGCTATTTTTGGGTTCAAGTTTTTGATTCCCATACAGACTTTGTTGAATCTGTCCATGAAGGTTATCAAAGATTCTCATTTTTCTTGCTTCACATTGAGGAGAGACATAGATGAAGTGTGGTGAAGCCAACTTGTCGCATATTGTGTGGTGAATTTCGTTGTTAGGACTTTGAAGTTTGTCACAAAATTTGAAGGAAGTTCAGTGAACCATCCTAACAGACCTTCCTGGAGGGAGGTGGGGAAAACTTTACACCACACTGCTTTGTCGGTTGTATACAAGGTCATTTGGGTCTTAAAAATATTCAAGTGTTTGTTCGGATCAGTAGAACCATCATCAAGTTTGATAGTTAGACCTTTCCACTTATCAGGGAGTGGCGCGACAATTATTTTGTCTGTGAAAGGGTGACCTTTGTGGTCTTCTTCATCGTTGAGAACGTCATTTTTGGAACTTTGGTGGGTCTGATGTGTTTGGAGGGTTTGAGGAGTCTGATGGGTTTGAGGGGTTGGTGGTACTGCTCTGGATTGATGACTGTGTGGTGGTAACGATGTGCGAGAGAGTTCCTTTTGTTCGGGTCCTTCGAGCTGCTGTAGTAGTTTGTTGTTTTGTTCCCTTAGAAGAGATACCTCTTCCGCTTGTCGTCGCCGGTCTTCTTTTTTTCTACGTCGATCCTCTTCATGACATAGCTGATCTAGGATTTCCTTTTGTCATAATTCTTCCATTTGTGCTTGGAGGACATGAATCATTGTTGTTTGTTCTTCTACTATATGGTCACTATTTGCATTGTTTTTTGTTGACACCATCGTTGTTGTTAAGTTTTTTGTTGATTACCTCGGGCCCCACGATGGGCGCCAATTGTACTTGTACGGGGTAGAGGGACCCAGGTAATACATGTCTGTTGGGTACACAATTGTTGACGTGCCGATTGTCCTTGATTTTCAAGCTTCCTCCCTTTGTCGTAGGTGCTCCGCCGGTCGGGAGTACCTGCGATTACACTCTGACGCTCAAGTCAGCGCTATGATTTAAGTGTGTTCTCCTAGAATATCAAAAAACATACCTCATTTTCTCACAAAGAGATCTATTTATAATGTTGATTCATGGGTTTTTACCTGTGTGGGCAGGATAGTTAGTTAACAACTAACTTGCATAGTGGTTCCCTGATATCATGGAAGTGTATCTTTTGGTTTTGTTAGTTTATATTGTTATATTGGGATATTTCCCTGATATTCCGGAGTGTGCATTTGACCCATTCAATATTATTTGTAACTGTTTATTTATTTCTTTGTAAATGTTATTTGACTCGAGTGGTCGATTACCCGGTTGTCCGGTCCCGATCGGTACATAAAACTAACTCAAAGAAAAGATAACCAAAATGAACTCATGAAAATTCTGATCCTACTCACTATAAGGAGTTCAAAGGTAGCTTATGATTGAGTCTCATGAAAAATAGAGCTAGAAATTTAGAGAGTAAACAGAGAAGAAAAACAAAAAGTTTATAGAAAGATGATGGTTATATTAGAACGAAAATTGAATAACTTATTTTTTTATTTATATAAACTTTTCAATTTAATAATAAAATATCCAAATATTATTTTAATTATACAACTTTCACTCTAAAATTATTTTCAACCTTTTTACAAATATGAGTTGGATTCTTTTTTATTTGCTTAAATTACTTAAATGAGTTCACAC